>Ga0114978_10000066_pt1 | contig 81356 bp, 79 predicted proteins | sample S_140212_EF_Meta_FD_87027 | JGI IMG/M metagenome (GOLD analysis project Ga0114978, IMG submission 87027) | Freshwater microbial communities from Lake Simoncouche, Canada to study carbon cycling - S_140212_EF_MetaG | ecosystem: Environmental > Aquatic > Freshwater > Lake | place: Lake...
ACCTTAAGACCTTTCACCATCCACACACGGCACATCCAATCAACCATGAACACTGTCAATGAGCCCCCAAGCACTGAGCAACGTGATCCGTTGCTGACGCTCGCCCCCAAATGGCCAGGCCAACAAACCAGTCGAATCCCTTTTTGGGTTTACACAGATCCTCAGGTTCATGCCAAGGAGCTGAACAAAATATTTTATGGCCGCCATTGGAGCTATGTAGGCCTACTCGCAGAAATACCGAAATTGGGTGATTTCAAAAAAACCCAAATTGGTGAGCGTGAGGTCATCATGACCAGAGATCATGTCCACCCAAGCCAAAAAGACAGCGATCATGGCATTCGCGTAGTTGAAAACAGGTGCGCACACAGAGGCGTGCGCTTTATCCAAGAATCCTATGGCAACAAAAGAAGCTTTGTTTGCCCTTACCATCAATGGGCTTACAAGCTCAATGGCGATCTTGGGGGACTGCCCTTCAAAGAGGGGGTGAAGAATGGGGATAGTCTTCATGGCGGCATGCCCGATGACTTTGAGCTCAAAGACCATGGTTTGAACAAACTGAAAGTGGAAGTCCTTCATGGACTGGTCTTTGCCACATTTGACCACCAAACCCCTGATCTCAAAAGTTATCTCGGAGCAGAAGTCTTGCCCTGGATTGACCGCATCTTCCAAGGTCGCGAACTTACCTTGCTGGGCTACAACCGTCAAAGAATTCCAGGCAATTGGAAACTCATGATGGAGAACATCAAAGACCCCTACCATCCAGGACTTTTACATACTTGGTTTGTCACCTTTGGTCTATGGCGAGCCGATCAAAAGAGCCGGATGGTTTTGGACAAAAGAGGCCGTCACGCCGTCATGCTCTCAAGAAGGAATGAAGGCGGGCAAGGCCAAGTCACGCAAGGCGTCACCAGTTTTAAAGCCAACATGAAACTGCATGACGATCGACTCTTGGACATTGTGACAGAGGATTGGTGGAGTGTAGAGGACCCCAATCATCCTGGACAAACCATTACCCCTAGCGTGTCCATGATCACGCTTTTCCCAAGCCTGATCATTCAGCAACAAGTCAACTCTTTGTCGACCAGACAAATTATCCCCAACGGCAACGGCAGCTTTGACTTTGTTTGGACGCATTTTGGCTTCTCGGATGACTCCCAAGAGATGGCTCGAAGGCGACTGAGGCAGTCCAACCTCTTTGGCCCTGCAGGCTATGTGAGCGCTGACGATGGCGAGGTGATTGAATTTAGTCAAAGTGGTTTTGAGCAATTCAATAGCGATGGCCAACAAGAAGGACACACCCTGTGTGAGCTCGATGGCGTGGGTGTCCAAAGCACTGAGCACATGGTGACTGAAACACTGATTCGAGGCATGTACAGGTATTGGCGAGAGGTGATGGAATTATGAGTCACGCCCCCACCCATATAAGCTTTACCATCGATAAGCTGCAACCCATTTCGGACAAATTGGTCTTACAAGACTTGCAGTTTGAAGTCAATCTATTGAATGCCAAGTATGCACAAACACTCGATGATCAGCGTTTCAATGAATGGCCTGATTTTTTTGTAGAGAATGCCCACTACAAAATTCAAGCTCGAGAAAATTACGCTCGAGGACTTCCTCTTTGCTTGGTTGACTTAGAGAGCCAAGGGATGATGAAAGACCGTATATACGGTGTCACTCAAACCATCTTTCATGCGCCCTACTATACAAGGCACCTTATTGGGCAAGTTTTGATCTTGGGCTCTCAATCGACTCAATATCTGAAGGAAACCATTCAGTCTTCGCTTGAGAGCCCCACTCTCATTGTGACGTCCAGCAATTATTGCATCTTCAGAACCAAACCAGGACAAACCTCAGAGGTCTTCAATGTGGGGTACTACTTGGATCACTGGGCGCGCACCCAAGAGGGCTTAAAACTCACATCTCGCCACTGCATTTATGATTCAGAAATGATTTTGAACTCTTTGATCTATCCCATTTAAATCTATTGAGACAGATCCTAGGAGCTCAAAGCGTTCGATTCCTAATGATCGGAGGGCTTTGTTTGAAGTATTTGACGATGGCCGCATTGATGGCACCAGCCATGTCATTTTGAAAACTTTGCTTGACCAACATCGCCTCCTCCTGAGGGTTGCTGATGAATGCAGTCTCAACCAACAAACTTGGAATATCAGGTGCTTTCAAAACAGCAAAACCGGCTTGCTCAACGCGTGCTTTGTGAAGTGTACCGACTCTTTTGATTTGCCCAAGAAATTCAGACCCCAACTTCAGACTGAAGTTGATCTGAGCATCAGTGCTCATGTCCAGAAGCGTTTTTTGCACAACCACATCTTTATTTTTTAAATTGATGCCACCCACCAAATCGGCCTTGTTCTCTTGATCGGCCATCCATCTGGCAGCTGCACTTGATGCCCCACTTTGACTCAATGCAAACACACTCGCGCCTTTCGCATCCGGATTGATGTACGCATCGGCGTGCAGACTTACAAACAAATCAGCCTGCACCCTTTGCGCTTTTCTCACCCGGTCTTGCAAGGGCACAAAGTAATCGGCATCCCGGGTTAAAAATGCCCGCATGGCGTAATCCCCTTGGCGGGCCTTGATCACGGTCGAATCGATCAAATTCTTCAATTTCATTGCAATTTGCAAGACCACGTCTTTTTCCTTGGTCCCTTGCCGACCGATGGCGCCTGGATCCTCCCCGCCATGACCTGGATCGATGGCAACCACAATCCAACGGTCCACCGCCTCTGGCGGCACTTGATTGGCAGAAGGTGCCATTGAATTGTCTTTGGCGCCTTGTGGCTCCACAGATGCGCTCGCCTCAGAGGGAGTCGGTGGCTTGGATGCCATGGGCAATTGAGCAGAGGCACGAAGCGGTGGTTTTTTACTTTGCTCTTCAATCCAAATCGACAACACATCCTCAGGCGCTTTGGGCTTGGATTGAATCGTTGGGTGCGAAGAGGCAAGCGAGGTCGCCTCCTTTTTTACTGCGCTGTGCAACTCTTTACCAAGTTTGGTGTGTTGCGCAATCAAGGCCTCCAATGGATCTATCTCTTTGGTTGGATACAAGTCCATGACCAAGCGATGGTTGTAGCGGGCCTGATCCACGCGGGTGGCCAAAACGGGCGCCAAGTTAAAGAGTTGGGGCCTGACCATTTGCCTTAAGTCAAAAACCAATCTGACAACGCCTGGGCCGTATTGCCCGATTCGAACACCGCTGATGAATGGATCATCTGCTTGGACTTGACTGACCAATTCTTTGAGCGCCGGATTCAAGTCAGCGCCATCAATATCAACGGCAATTCGCGGTGGATCCAAGATCAAAAGCGGTTGACTCTTTAGAGGAACATCAGACTCAATGGTGACTCGGGTGTATTCATTGGCCGGCCAAATTCTCACGGCCAAGACACTTGCACCCCACGCAAACTCTTGCTGCCCTAAGCTCAACACAAGCGTTGAATACCCCAGTAACTCACGTCGAGTGAGCTGACTCTTTATGGTGTGCACCTGGGGTTGCTTCATCTTGGGCCCACTAGATCTGAAAAAAAAGTTATGCAGCCCAGACATTGCACACCTTGGCTGTGTTCAATCTCAAAACCACCTCGCGCTGATCCAATGCATTGACATGGAGATGAATCTCCATGTCTGGCTTGGGAGCCAAGGCAGCGATTTTTTCGGGCCACTCATAGATCTTAAGCCCCTTGGAGGCAAATATATCCCTCAAGCCCGCATCTTCCCATTCATAAGGATCATTGAAGCGGTAAAAGTCCATGTGCCAAATCAGCATTTCCTGATGATTCACTAAAGTCTCGTATGATTCAACAATGGCATACGTGGGACTTTTGATGGTGCCCTGTACACCTAAGGCTCGAAGTAAATATCGGGTCAAACTTGTCTTTCCGCTGCCTAGATTGCCAAACAAGGCAATGCTAGCATCAACAATACCTGGATCAAGAGAGAGTTTTTGGGCAAAATCCAAGGTTTGTTGCTCATCGATCCAAAGCAAATTGTAAGTTTGGGCTGATTTATTCAAAGGACATCTCGTTTTGTCAGATCGATCTCAATTGTTCAAAAAAATCCAAGCGTGGGGCCAAGACATCGGGTTTTCACAAATCGGTGTCTCATCCATCGACCTGTCTCTCGCTGAGAAACCACTGCTCGACTGGCTGCAAAAAGGCTTTCATGGAGACATGCACTACATGCAGCGTCATGGGCTCTTGCGCGCGAGACCCCATGAATTGGTCCCAGGCACCGTGAGCGTGATCACCGCGCGCATGAATTACTTGAACAGCACTGAGTCCAAGCCAACATCAAATCTCACGAAAGCACCCCATCCAGTCTTGACAAGCCAACCCGTGCATTTTAGTGATAAGTTACATGCCCACACAAGGGTTCACAACGATCAACACCATTGGGTCGATCAAGAATGGGCTCAAATCAACGCACCAGAGCAAGCCTACGTCTCTTTGTACGCCAGAGGGAGGGACTACCACAAGACCGTCAAACAACGGCTTGAGCGGCTTGTAGCGCTCATCCAATCAGAGGTCGCAGATGTGAGCCACCGTGTGTTTTGTGACTCCGCTCCCGTGATGGAAGTCGAGCTAGCATTGCGCTCTGCTTTGGGTTGGCGTGGCAAACATTCTTTGCTGCTCTACCGTGAAGCAGGTTCGATGTTTTTTTTGGGTGAGATATTCGTCAATTTTGACCTGCCATACTCCACCACCGACCCCGTGTCAAATGAGCATTGTGGCTCTTGTAGCGCTTGCATTGACATCTGCCCTACAAAAGCCATCGTTGCGCCCTACTTGCTTGATGCCAGGCGTTGCATCTCATACCTCACGATCGAACATCCGGGATCCATCGATATCGCACTCAGGCCCTTGATGGGCAACAGAATCTACGGCTGTGACGATTGCCAGCTCATTTGCCCATGGAATAAATTTGCTCAAAAAACCAGCCTGCCTGAATTCCAAAGTCGAGACGTCATCACCCATCAAACCTTGCTGCAACTGTGGTCTTGGAGCGAGGAAGACTTCTTAAACCACACCCAAGGCAGCGCCATTCGCCGCATAGGCCATGAGAGGTGGCTTAGAAACATTGCCATTGCGCTTGGCAACAACTTGGCCCAATGTTTTGAGCCCAAGGAGCGAGAAGATATTTTAAAAGCACTGTCAACAAGGCTGGAGCATCCAAGTGACGTGATCAAAGAACATGTGAGGTGGGCCATTGATCAAGCCTGAACTGCACACCATTGCTTTTGAAGACAACACACTTCAGTGGACCTGCTCAGAGGATGAAACCCTCTTGGCCAGCGCAGAGCGCCAAGGCATTGATTTGCCAAGCAGTTGCAGAAACGGCACTTGCAGAACATGTTTGATCAAAACTCACACCTCTGACTATACGTATGTGGTTGATTGGCCGGGACTTGGCTTGGACGAAAAATCCCTTGGCTACACGCTTTGCTGTGTGGCCAAGCCTCAAGGCAATGTCACGATTGTGGATTCCAATTTAAGCAAAGACGCCTGCGCCCAAGCCTTTCAAGTGGTTTTTGAAGACACCATGTTCATTGCGCTCAATAAACCCAGTGGCTTGCTGTCTGTACCGGGACGAGGCGAATTAAAGAGCGACTGTTTATCCAGAAGAGTACAAAAAAAATACCTCAATGCACAAATCGTTCACCGACTGGACCAAGCCACCTCAGGGCTTTTAATCATGGCCCTGGGCCAAGACCACCAAAGGTGCTTGAACAAGCTCTTTGCGCTTGGCCTCATCCGTAAAACTTACATCGCCCAAGTCCAAGGCTCCTTGCCCATGACGTCGACTTGGTCGCTCATTGACGCGCCAATTTATGCCGATTGGTCCGAGCGGCCCAAAAGAGTGGTCGACCCAAGGGGCAAACCCAGTCAAACCCGTTACAGATGCATCCAATCCAATGCGCAGGAATCCTTGCTTGAGGTTGAACCCTTGAGTGGCAGAACCCATCAAATTCGAGTGCACTTGTCGCACATTGGATACCCTATTTTGGGCGACAGGCTTTATGCACCCCACGACACGCTTGAACGCTCAACACGGCTTTTACTGCACGCCTACCAATTGCGCTTTACTCACCCTAAAATGCACGAGGACGTCTTTATTCAATCAGATTGCCCCAAAGAGTTCACTCTTGAACGATTTGACCTGAGCACTCAACATCTGAGTTAACAACTCTCTTTGCGATGGATCAATTGCCTTAGAATGGTTTTGATTAAGATCCCTCAAAAGAATATTCAATTGATTTGACTCAACAATAGGAGAGAGCACCATGCGCGAGGTCGTGATAGTGAGTGGCATGAGGACTGCCATCGGCACATTTGGAGGAAGTCTTAAAGATACACCCGTGACAGAACTCGCAACCACAGCGGTGAAAGCGGCGCTTGAGCGTGCACAAGTCAACGCTTGCGACGTGGACCAAGTGGTCATGGGACACGTGGTCAACACAGAGCCCAAGGATCTTTATCTCTCTAGAGTGGCGGCCCTGAATGCTGGGTGCGATCAAAAAGTAACCGCTTTTAATGTCAACCGCTTGTGTGGCTCTGGTCTTCAAGCGTTGGTCTGTGCTGCGCAATCCATTATGCTGGGGGACACCCAAATTGCAGTTGCCGGCGGTGCAGAGAACATGTCCAGGGGTCCTTTTTTGAACACCACGCAGAGATTTGGTCAGCGCATGGGGGATGCCACCTTGGTTGACATGATGGTGGGCGCTTTACATGACCCTTTTGACAAAATTCACATGGGTGTGACTGCAGAGAACATTGCAACAAAATGGAGCATCAGCAGACAATCTCAAGATGAGTTGGCTCTACAAAGCCACTTAAGGGCTGAAAAAGCCGTTGCCAGTGGTTACTTCAAGGACCAAATCACCCCAGTGTTGCTCAAGTCTAGACAAGGCCCCGTTCCTTGGGCAAGTGACGAGCACTTTAGAGTGAATGCAAAGATTGAAGACTTCTCAAAACTCAAGCCCGTCTTCGTCAAAGAACAGGGAAGTGTCACTGCGGGCAATGCATCGGGCATCAACGATGCAGCTGCAGCACTGGTTTTGATGGATGCACAAAGTGCCAAAGATCGCCACCTCAAACCCATGGCCCGATTGGTCAGCTACGCCCATAGTGGCGTGGATCCCAAATACATGGGCATGGGTCCTGTGCCAGCGACACAAGCGGCCTTGAAAAAAGCCGGCCTCAAGGTCAAGGACTTGGATGTGATTGAAGCCAATGAAGCCTTTGCGGCGCAGGCCTGTGCGGTGATCAAAGACTTGGGGCTTGATGGACAAAAAGTCAACCCCAATGGCTCTGGCATTTCCTTGGGTCACCCGATTGGCGCAACAGGTGCGCTGATCACGGTCAAATCCCTGCACGAGCTCGAACGCATCAAAGGGCGCTATGCCTTGGTGACCATGTGCATAGGGGGCGGCCAAGGCATTGCTGCTATTTTTGAGCGACTTTAAAACGCCACTTTTAAGCTAGTTGGCCCTCTAGAGAAAAATGCAAGCTTGCAAGCCTAAAATATTGCCTCTGGGCTCTTGGTTGGAAGTGAGTTCTCTAAAGCCTTGTCTTCCTGACCCAGGCCCATCTCTTGGGCCAACAAAGCATAAGAGGTTTGCTGCACCAAGGGATCATGGGCCCAGGTGATGACGACGATTTCATTCAAGCCAAAGCGCTCAGCCAACGCTCTCAATCGGTCCCCAACCTCTTTGGGGTCTCCGACAAGGGCCTTTTGCTGCATCTGCTGCAGTGCGCCCATCTCCTCGGGCCTAAACGAGGCCTGAGCGGCTTGGGCGGTCATCAAAGGCGAAATGGTGCCGTAGTTTCGGTCCATCTTGAAACGAGCTCGGCTGCTGAATTGTCTGAGGGCCTCCTCTTTGGTCTCAGCCACCAAGGCCCAAACACAAAGTGTGGCATGGGGTTGCGCCAAGGTGCTGCTTGGCTTAAATCCATCTTGGTACAAGCCCATGGCTTGGTCAACACCTTGGCCATCGGTGATGAAATGGGCAAACGCATAGGGAAGCCCAAAATGGGCAGCCAGCTGCGCGCCATAGTCAGAGCTGCCCAAGACCCAAATCTGCGGACACGTCTCAGACTGCGGGTATGCAAAAACACCATGACCCGGATGACCCACGGGCAAAGGTGTGCCAGACAACCAAGCCTTTAGCTCTAATATTTGTTGTGGAAATTGGTCCGATGCAAATTGATTGGGATTGAGCAATTGGGCTGTTTTTCTATCGCTGCCAGGTGCTCTGCCAAGGCCAATGTCAATGCGACCGGGCGCAAGGGCGTCTAGCACACGAAACTGCTCAGCCACCTTCAGTGCGGCATAGTGTGGCAGCATCACCCCAGCACTTCCAATGCGAATGCGCGTTGTTTTCATTGAAATGGCGGCCATCAAAATCTCAGGTGCCGTGCCCAAGATACCTGGATGACTGTGGTGCTCACTCACCCAAAAACGATGGTAACCCATGGACTCACAACTTTGAGCGAGCTCAACAGTTTGTCGAATGATTTGGTCTTGTGCGCGACCAAGCACACCAACCGATTGATCCAGGGCAGATAGTTTGATATTCATAGCAGTGTATTTTGCTACAAAATAAGAAAGATTGCTCACCTAAGGGCTGCGGGCCTAGGGCTTTGAGCGCCCACCCCCTTAGAGATCACTTCAGGGCTTTGAACCTGACTCGCTTGGGCTTGGCACCTTCTTCGCCCAGACGTTTTTTCTTATCGGCCTCGTACTCTTGGTAGTTGCCGTCAAAGAACTGCCACTGCGAGTCCCCCTCACAGGCCAAAATATGTGTCGCTATGCGGTCCAAGAACCAGCGATCATGGCTGATGACCATCACGCAGCCGGCAAACTCCAGCAAGGCATCTTCCAAAGCACGCAAGGTCTCCACATCCAAATCGTTGGAGGGCTCATCGAGCAAGAGCACGTTCGCCCCAGCAATCAAGGTCTTGGCCAAATGCAGTCGACCGCGCTCTCCCCCGGAGAGCGTGCCGACTCTCTTTTGCTGATCCCCACCATTGAAATTAAAACGACCACAATATGCACGGCTGGCCATTTCAAATTTACCAACGGTCAAAATATCTAGCCCACCAGAGACGTCTTCCCACACTGTTTTTTCGTTGCTCAAGTCATCTCTTGATTGATCCACAAAGGCCATCTTGACGGTGCTGCCCATCTTGACTTCACCTTGGTCGGGTTGGTGTTGACCAGAGATCATCCTAAAGAGGGTTGATTTGCCTGCGCCGTTGGGGCCAATGATGCCCACAATCGCGCCTGGGGGGACTTTAAAGCTCAAATTGTCGATCAACAATCGGTCACCAAATGACTTGCTCACATTGACAAACTCAATGGCCTCATTGCCCAGTCTCTCGGCCACAGGAATAAAGATCTCATGGGTCTCGTTTCTTTGCTGATACTCAAAGCTTGAGAGCTCCTCAAATCGCGCAATCCTGGCTTTGCTTTTGGCTTGACGACCTTTGGGGTTTTGCCTGACCCATTCCAATTCCTTTTTAAGGGCTTTGGCTCTGGCTTCTTCACCCTTTTGCTCCTTTTCTAAACGGTCTTGTTTTTGACTGAGCCAACTGCTGTAATTGCCCTTCCAAGGGATTCCGTGTCCGCGGTCCAACTCCAATATCCATTGGGCCGCATTGTCCAAAAAGTAACGGTCATGGGTAATGGCCACTACCGTACCCCCAAACCTGGCAAGAAACTGCTCCAACCAATCCACAGACTCCGCATCCAAGTGATTGGTCGGCTCGTCAAGCAAGAGCATGTCTGGCTTGGACAGGAGCAGCCTACAAAGTGCCACACGCCGCTTTTCTCCACCAGAGAGATTGTCAATGGTTGCATCCCAAGGAGGCAACCTCAACGCATCCGCTGCAATCTCCAATTGATGCTCGCTGTCGCTGCCAGCAGAAGCGATGATTTCTTCCAATTTGCCTTGCTCTTGGGCGAGTTGATCAAAATCTGCGTCTGGCTCTGCGTAAGCGGCGTAGATTTCTTCCAACCTGTTTTTCGCTGCCAAGACCTCCCCCATCCCCCCTTCCACCGCTTGTCTCACGGTCTCCAAGGGATCGAGCTGAGGCTCTTGTGGAAGGTAGCCAATTTTGATACCTGGCATGGGCGTGGCTTCACCTTCAATTTCTTGATCAACACCGGCCATGATTTTGAGAAGCGTTGACTTGCCAGAACCATTGGTACCGAGTACGCCAATCTTGGCTCCAGGGAAAAAACTTAAAGAGATGTCCTTCAAGATTTGGCGTTTGGGAGGAACAATTTTTCCAACGCGATTCATCGTGAATACATATTGAGCCATGATGACTTCTTTCCTTTTTTTGTAAAAACCAATTTAACCAAGTACTCTAACACTTTTGGACTCTTGGTTGCTAGGAATCCTCGCAATATCGACCTTGAGGGTGGAACTTATTAGACCCCTTGAACGATCAATGTGTGGTCTAAAGCGGACTAAATTTTGCAAAGTTCGATGGTTTTGTGATACATTGAGCACAGTTTAGGCAACCAGTCGCCTAAACATCAGCGTTTCTGCTGGGGCACTTTTTTTAGACTTTTAGTCCCAATAGCCCTCTTTCCTGTTTCCCGGCCTCTTACTGGTTGCTTGCATTCAAGCAATGAAGGCCGATCCATGCGCCGGATAGGCGCTCCACTATGAACTTTGAAGAACTCAATTTGGCCCCGGCCATCTTAAAGGCCGTGCAAGAGCAAGGCTATGAAATACCCACACCCGTGCAGTCTCAGGCAATTCCAATTGTACTGAGCGGGCATGATTTACTCGCAGGCGCACAAACCGGTACGGGCAAAACAGCGGCCTTTACTCTGCCCATGCTGCACAAGCTCACCATGAGCCGCAGCTCGCCAAATAAATTTGGGGTCTATGGAATTCGCGCGCTCGTATTGACGCCCACGCGCGAATTGGCCGCGCAAGTTGAGGAATCCATCAGAAATTATGGCAAATACCTGCAACTCAACTCTTGTGTGATTTTTGGTGGCGTAGGGATGAAACCTCAAGTCGACAAGCTGAAAAAGGGCGTCGATATTTTGGTGGCAACACCTGGAAGGTTGTTGGATCTTCAGCAACAAGGATTTGTGGATCTGAGCACCGTACAAATTTTGGTACTCGACGAGGCAGACCGCATGCTCGACATGGGCTTTATTCAAGACGTCAAAAAAATCTTGGCCCTTGTACCCAAAGACAAACAAAGTTTGCTTTTCTCCGCAACGTTCAGCAATGAAATCAAAGAACTTGCTGAGAATTTGTTAAAAAATCCACAAAGCATTCAAGTCACCCCCCCCAATACCACTGTCCAACGCATCACCCAATTGATTCATCCTGTGGGCCGTGGCAAGAAAAAAGCGCTGCTTGCTCATATCGTTCAAACGAACAATTGGAGTCAAGTGCTGGTGTTTACTCGGACCAAGTTTGGCGCTAACTCTGTGGCGGACTTTTTAAACAAACAAGGCATCACTGCCATGGCTTTGCATGGCAACAAAAGTCAAACTGCTCGCACACAAGCTTTAGCAGGCTTTAAGAGCGGAGATATTCGTGCTTTGGTTGCAACTGATATTGCTGCTCGTGGCATTGACATTGATGAATTGCCTCACGTGGTCAATTACGAAATCCCCAATGTGAGCGAAGACTACGTCCACCGCATTGGTCGCACGGGACGTGCAGGCTCGGATGGTCACGCGGTGAGCTTGGTCTCATTGGATGAAGAAGGCTTCATGAAAGACATTGAGCAATTCACGCATCAAAACATTGAGGTCTCCATCATTGAAGGCTTTGATCCTGAACCCGGTGAGAAGGCTGAGCCCATTGCCATGGGACGTCAAACGATTTGGGGTGGGCTTGGACGCGCGCCCTCTAGAGATGTGATGGTCGCCGCGGCCAAAGCCGCTCGAAGTGAAATGATGGAGCGAATCAGAGAAAAGAAGGTCAGCAACCCAGGACGCGCTCGCCCCAATCAAAACAATTCACAGCCCCGATCTGCAAGGCCTTCAAGACCCAATGGGGATGTGAACACCGAGAGGCCCTTCAACGCGCATGAGTCAGGAGAAAACTTTGGCGCTGCAAGACCGCCCAGAAATCAAACCCCTCGCGACGACCGTCAACCCCATTCAAGGGGCCCTGGCACTGGCCCATCAGGGCCCAACAGCCCCAGAAACCGCGGCCCACGCCCTGAGGGTAGGACGGAATGGCCAGACGCAGCGGGTTTTAGACCCAGAGCACAAGGCGGTCAAAAAAACCCCAGGCCCCTCCAAGCAGATGGTTTGCCCCAAGCACCAAGGGCCAACCCCCTTCACGACGAAGATTACCAACCTAGAGAGAATGCCCATTTAGGCACCCACAACGGTGTGAACGCCTTTGGACATAAAAACCAAAGCAAATCCAATCGCACACCAGACCCCACAAGAACCAGTGTAGATTTGATGAGCGAGCGCAGAGGATCCAATGGGGGGGGTGCGAATCGCCCAAGAGGGCCCAAACCCGCTGGCTCATTCTCGGGCAAAAGAAGTTCTTCGGGTGGTGGCAATCGAGGCGGTGGTTTTTCTAGGTAAATCCCTCCTCATGGCGCCAATTCTGGCGCCATTGAACAAGGAGATTGACCTTCGAAAAAAGCTCTTAGATTTTCCAAAGCCAGAGCGGACATGGCCTTTTTAGCCGCGTCAGTGGATGCGCCAATATGCGGGGTCAGGACTGCATTTTGCATGACTCGCCACTCCGCTGCCACTTTGGGCTCGCCAGAAAAGACATCGATGGCCGCGCCGGCCAGCTTTCTTTGTTGCAAAGCAGAGATCAACGCACTTTGCTCGAAGACACCGGCGTCACCTACATTGACAACGTACGCATTGGCACCCAAAGCCTCAATGATGGCCTTGTTGACAAGCTCTTTGTAAGTCACTGCGTCCTGAGCACACAAGACCAATACGTCCAAATTCTGGGCCATCTCCTTCAGATCAGAAAAGTATTGCATGTTGAATTGATTGGACAATTGAGCATCATCTTGATAATCAAAATAAGCCATGCGCATCTTAAAACCAAAGGCCCGTTGGGCAATTTCTAGCATCAAAGGCTTGGCCCCCACCAGGCCCATTCGCGCCCCAGTCACTCTTCGGCTCAAGGGGTAATCACCTTCCACCCAATCGGCGTTGCGCACAAATCGATCAGCATGAGGAATTCTCCTCACCACACCCAACACCAAGCCCATGGCAAGGTCAGCAACATCCGCGTTGGCAACTCCCGGGGTATAGGTCAACATGACATTTTTAGCAATGAGCGCATCCAAGTCAACGTTTTGATAACTTTCACCCACAACGCATACCAATCGAACCTTGGGATAAGTGGCCAACAACTTGGCATCCACGATGATGTCCGTGGAACCGATCATGGCCGTTACTCGACCCAAGACAGAGGGATCGCTCAAATGCCCATGGTCATGGACTTGATACAAACTCTGTAGTTCGTTCATCAAATGGGTGGGCAAAGGTGAGAGCTTTAACAAATCAAATGCGGTCATTTGTTGATACCCCTATAAAAAAAATCAGCTTAAATTCAAACTAGGATTGATCGTCTTTTGTTTAAAAGACCCATTTCCACTTGTGTGAGGCAAATTATGCCTTTTTTGCCTAAAATACAAAAGGCCTCCAAGATGAACTGCACGCAGCTGATCAGACTTTAAATCACAAGATTTGCGAACAATTGACCCTCTGGCTCAACACCCATTTAAAATAATCATATGCTCTTTTTACATACCATGCTTCGAGTAGGTGAGCTCAATCGGTCCATTGACTTTTACACAAAAGTCTTGGGAATGAAACTGCTCAAGACAACGGATCGACCTGATCAAAAATACACCCTGGCATTTGTGGGGTTTGCAAACAATCCCGAACAAGCTGAAATTGAATTGACTTATAACTATGGCGTCACTCAATACGACATAGGGAGTGCTTTTGGACATATTGCACTGGGCGTTGATGATGTCTACAAAACATGCGACAACATCCGCCTCTTGGGAGGTCAAATCACCAGAGAACCAGGCCCCGTCAAAGGCGGCCTCTCCATCATTGCCTTTGTCACCGATCCAGATGGGTATAAGATCGAATTGATCCAACGCACAAGATGATCTAATCTTGTGCCTGCATCCACTCACCAACCAAAGGATTCAAAGTGTCAACGCCCAACTTAGCGGACATGCGTAAAAGCTATACCCTGGCCCAACTCGATGAGGAGCACTCTCGGTCAAGCCCTTTAGAACAATTTCAATTGTGGTTTGACGATGCATTGAAAGCCCATGTACCAGAACCCACGGCCATGACGCTTGCAACAGTCGACCAACATCTGAAGCCCAGCACTCGAATTGTCTTACTTAAAGGACTGGATGCAAGAGGCTTGGTTTGGTATACCAATTACCAAAGTCGAAAAGGATTGGAGCTGGCTGGCAACCCCTTTGCAGCACTGCAATTTCATTGGGTTGAACTCGAGAGAGTTGTGCGCATCGAAGGCTTGGTGGAAAAAATATCTGAGCAAGAAAGTGACACCTATTTTCAAAGTCGTCCCTTGGACTCCAGAATTGGAGCATGGGCGAGCCCACAAAGCGAAGTGCTTCAAGTTCGAGATGAACTAGAGCGCGCATTTAGCAAAGTGAAGTTGCAATTCGGTGAAGCTCCACCCAGACCCCCACATTGGGGCGGCTATCGATTGATTCCAAGCGAATGGGAGTTTTGGCAAGGACGCCCCAGCAGACTGCACGATCGCTTGAGGTACCAAAAATCAAGCTCAACACAGTCTTCAAACTGGCTTAGAGACAGGCTTGCACCTTGAAAACAGCTTGAAATCTACCGCACAGTCCTAAGCCACCTTAGACGCAAAGGTTTTGAGAAATTTCTCCACCTTGGGCGCCACGACATAAGCACAATACCCTTGCTCGGGGTGATGGGTGAAGTACTCTTGGTGGTAAGTTTCAGCCTCATAGAAACGATCTAAACGTTGTACCTGCGTGGTCAAGGCCTTGGAAAATGCCTGAGATGCTTGCAAGCCCATGATGAAATGGTTGACTTCTCGTTCATCTTGTTCTTGGGTGAAAAAAATTCCACTTCTGTATTGGGTGCCTACATCATTTCCTTGACGATTCAGGGTGGTGGGGTCATGAATGACAAAGAAGATCTCCAATAATTCTTTCAATTGAATTTGAGAAGGATCGTACTCAACTTTCACCACTTCTGCATGACCTGTCGTGCCTGAGCAAACCTGCTCATAGGTGGGGTTCAAAGTTTGACCATTGCAGTACCCTGACACCACGTCCAAGACACCTTTGACTCTGTCAAACACAGCCTCAATGCACCAAAAACACCCGCCAGCTAGATAGATTGTTTCTCTGGAGCCCATGCTTAAATTCCTTCATTTTAAATTCGTCAACCACCCATCACTTTAACAAAAAAACAAAGGGGCCCGCGGGCCCCGATTGAAAAGACTTGAATGACAAGACGTCTTAGAACCCTTTTGCAAACCCAAGGATTAAACCGGGCTTGCCAGCAGAGCGTCGACCCGTCAAATCTGTTTGAAAGTACCCCTGCTTGGAAGTCGTGTAATAAGTGGCAGACAAAACTGAATTGCCTCCAAAATCATGCCCTAAACTGAGCCGGTAATCATTAACTGTTTGAACCAAACCAGGAGAGCCCACATCTGAGGCCATGAGGAATTTACGCTGATTGAAGTTTTTAAGATTCAATACACCCACGTGAGCACCCCAAATCAGACCCCCATATTCCTTAGAAAAACTCAAATCCAAATAGGTTGTTCCAATCGTTGACAAAGGTGCACCAGCGACATAGGCATAGCGAAAGTAATCCGAAGTTGCATAATTCACTTTCAACGACAAAGGGCCGTTGCTCAGTCCCACATACACTTCCGTGTTGTTGATCGTTTTGTTGGCGTAATCAACCCCAATGCTATCTACACCACTTTTAGGATACAAATAATAAATAGCCCCAATGTCTCCAATGGATCCCAAGAGCCCAGGAACTGTGCCCTTGTAACCGCCATAAAAGTCCATCTCAAGACTGGCACCGTTGTATAAGTTTTGAGCAACATTGGAGTTCCAATTGCCCGCATAAAAACCCGATTGATGCTCCCAATCCACTCCGCCTTGGATGGCTGGGCCATAATTGGTTTGCGTAAAACCTCTGAATCGGTAGTCTCCAACCAAAGACACATTGCCGCTCAATTTGGCCTGGGGCTCAGCGGCAAAAGAACTTTTACCGATAAATGCAACAAGCAAAGCGGACAATAAAACAGGCAAAATTGCGGGTGTCAGAGGGTTTTTCATGTGACGTCCTTGAAAGTTTGATTTTGGGGTCAGAGAATATGAATCTTATTTTAAGTGGCTTTTCGCCTAACCTCCTCGCAATCGTCATGCGCACAACAGCCAATTGTGATTTAATCCAACGCTTGCGTCGTAAAAGTGCCCTGGATGACAGCGTCAATGAGCAAAAAGTAATACATCCTTATGCCTACATTTGAAATACAATTCACTATGTCATTAAATCTTTGATATTACACCTTCTTAACATTTTGATTTATTCTTCGATGAACTTTTGGCTTATTAAATACGTCTAAAATTTATAAAATTAATCGGCTTCAGATGGTCTTTAAATTAAAAACGAATCTTGACATAGCGCTTTGGTCTTGCATTTTGACAGCCCTGATGGGGTGCCAACCCTCAGGGCAATCCCATCCAAGCGTTGCGACACAAGAAAACACAACGCTCACCAACGCGGGTCAAATAGAGCTATCGAGCTCGGACGTGACCGTGCTTGAAGCCAGAGAGTTGATGAGCGGTCTGCCCATCACTGGAAACTTAAAAGCCAACAAGGACGCCTTCATCAAAGCGCGAGTGGCTGGTGAATTGATGGACATGCGGCTCAAAGAGGGAGATGTCGTTCAGGCAGGACAAGTGCTGGGCAGAATTGATCCTATTGAGTACCAAAGGCGCCTGAGGCAGGCTCAAGAAACAGCCGATGCGGCCAAAGCACAAATAGACATCGCTCAACGGCAGTACGACAACAACAAAGCATTGGTTGATCAAGGTTTCATCTCAAAGACGGCCTTAGAGTCCTCATTTTCAAACCTCCAAACCGCACAGGCCACCTTTCGTGCAGCTCAAGCAGGCGCAGACGTTGCAAGCAAAGCCTTGGATGATTCCGTTTTAAGAGCCCCCTTTGCGGGTCAAGTCTCGGCGCGTTTTGCTCAAAGTGGCGAACGCATGGGCGTGGACGCCAAGGTTCTAGAGATCTTAGATATTTCACACTTTGAAGTGGAGACAACCATCAGCGCGACGGACTCGACTGGGTTAAAAATCGGCCAAGAAGCACTGCTAAAGGTAGAGGGAAGCACCCAAACATTTAAAGCCGTTTTAACCCGTATCAATCCCAGCGCTCAAACGGGATCAAGAAGTGTGTTGGCCTACCTCCAATTGAAAAACTCTCAAGGCCTCAGACAAGGGCTGTTCGTTCAAGGCACGCTCAACCTCACCAAGCGAACAGTTTTATGCATTCCAATCAAAGATATTCAAAATTACAAGGCTGAGCCCTTTGTACAAATCATAGATGCCGGCTTGGTCAAACACCAATCCATCAAAACCGGTATCTCTGGCTACCTCAGCACGATTGACAATGAAAACAAATGGACTGAGATCATTGGTCTTGCTGTGAATACGCCCGTCCTCAAATCCCATCTTGGCGTCGTACGTGAAAGCGTACAAGTCAAATTCACCCAAATTGGTGAAAAACTCTAAGCACGCTCTCGCCCGCACTTTGCATCCTTGACACTGAACTTGTAAAAATTTGAAGCATCACGAGCCAACCTAAACCTTATGTGGTTCACCCAAATCAGCCTTAAAAACCCCGTGTTCGCCACCATGATGATGGTGGCGTTTGTCGTCCTTGGCTTGTTCTCTTATAACCGCTTACAGATCAACCAGTTTCCCAAAATTGACTTGCCCGTTGTTGTGATCACCACGGAGTACCCGGGCGCGACACCGGAGGTGGTGGAATCTGAGGTCAGTAAAAAAATTGAAGAGGCTGTGAATGTCGTCTCTGGCATCAACACCTTGACCTCCAGGAGCTATGACAGTTTGTCTGTTGTAGTCGTTGAATTTCAACTCAAAATCAACGGCCAAAAAGCTGCCGATGAGATCAGAGAAAAAGTCTCGGCCATTCGGCCGACTCTTCGCGTTGAAGTCAAAGAGCCAAGAATTCAAAGATTTGATCCCAATTCAAGAGCCATATGGACACTGGCCGTTTTGCCTGACTTGGCATATGCAAAAAAATACAACCAAGAACCGCCCTCTGCGGTGGCATTGACCAGTTGGTCAGACCAAGTTCTTAAAAAACGCCTCCAAAATGTCAGGGGCATTGGTGCAATTACTTTGGTAGGGGCAACCAAAAGAGAAATTAACATTTATTTGCAAAGTGCAAATTTGGAGTCCTTGGGCGTGTCGGCTGATCAAGTCATTGCGGCCGTTCATGACGAAAACCAGGATCTCCCTTTAGGAGCTATTCGCTCTAAAAGAAATGAATCAATTCTACAAATTCAGTCGCGAATGAAGTCTCCCGATGACTTCGCCAACATCATTGTGGCAAGAAAAGGCAATGCCCTGATCCGCTTATCTCAAGTTGCGCGCATTCAAGACGGGCCTCAAGAGACCGACAGCCTGGCTCTCTTTAATGGAGAAAGAACGCTACTGGCTAGCGTTCAAAAGTCACAAGATGAAAACACCATTGACGTGATCAAGGGCTTGAACCAGAAATTGATCGACATCAAAAAGGAGCTACCCCCAGGCATTAAGCTCGAGCCGATTTATGACGGCTCCAGAATGATCAACGTCTCGGTCAACAATGTGCGAGAAACTTTAATCGATGGCGCCATTTTGACGGTGTTGATTGTTTTTTTATTTTTAGGCTCTTGGCGCTCAACCGTGATCACAGGGTTGACGATACCGATCTCCATTCTTGGCACTTTTTTATTCATGCAAATTTTTGGATTTAGCATCAATATGGTAACGCTGATGGCCTTGTCGCTTTGTGTGGGCTTGTTGATCGACGATGCCATTGTGGTGCGGGAAAATATCGTGCGGCACTTGCACATGGGCAAGTCTTCCTTTCAAGCAGCCATGGAGGGGACCAATGAAATCGGGTTGGCCGTGATGGCCACTACTTTTTCAATCGTTGCAGTTTTTTTACCCATTGGATTTATGGATGGCATCATTGGGAAATTTTTCCATGAATTTGGCATCACCATAGTTGTGGCCGTTTTGATCTCGATGTTTGTGAGTTTCACACTTGACCCTATGCTTTCAAGCGTTTGGCACGATCCAAGTATTGGGAGAAATTTATCTGAGAAAGCCGCCTCCAGTCAAGCTTGGAGTATTTGGAGACTGCTATTGATCTTTGAAAAAGCAACCCAAAAGTTGACGGATTTTTACTCCAAATTGCTCAAATGGTCACTTCAACACAAACTAAAAACATTGTTCAGTGCATTGATTGTGTTTATTACCAGTTTGTTGTTGCTGCCCTTGGTTGGAACTGAATTTGTTCCAAAAGCAGATTACTCAGAAACCTATATTAACTTTTTCACTCCCATGGACTCGTCCATAGAAGTCACAGAAGAAAAAGCCAAACAAGTTCAGCAAATCCTGTCTCAATACCCTGAGGTCTCTTACAGCCTGGCTACCATCAACACGGGCATTGCCAATGGCAAGATGTACGTCTCCATCTATGCAAGACTTCATGACCGAGAGAAACGCAATCGATCCATTGATGAGCTTTCTCAAATTTTTCGTGCTCGACTTGGCCAGGTCCCAGGCATCACGCTCACACAGGTTGGACAAGTAGACCCTGTGGGTGGCAATAAACAAATTGAGCTCTCCATTCAGGGACCCGATTTAAATGAACTGGAAAAACTCAACAAAATTGCATTGAACCGCATCAAATCAATTCCAGGAGTGGTGGATCTAGACTCCTCCTTTAAACCCAATAAACCTATTGTAAGTGTGCAGCTCAACAAAGAGGCGGCCACAACTCTAGGACTTACCACCTTTGGCGTCGCCACGCAAATGAGAAATTTAGTGGCTGGTCAGACGGTTGGCAATTGGAGAGCAGCAGACGATCAAACTTACGACGTCAACGTGCGACTAGATCCTAAACAAAGAGATGCAAACGCCGATTTGGATCGCTTGGTCTTTAGTCTTGCTCCATCCATTGATGGGGAGCCCCGACAAGCCAGACTCAATCAATTCGCAACTGTTCAAAACATATCAGGACCCAATCAAATCAATCGAAGAGAGTTGATGCGCGAAATCAGCATCAGCAGCAACGTGAGCCAGCGCTCTGCTGGTGAGGTTGCAAAAGACATCCAATCGGTCATGCAATCGATTCAAATGCCCAGTGGGTATCGCTTTCAATTCGCAGGGTCGACCAAGAGCATGAATGAGTCTTTTGGTTTTGCTGTCTCTGCTTTGGCTTTGGCAGTGATTTTTATTTACATGATCCTTGCAAGCCAATTCAAAAGCTTTCTTCAACCGTTGGCCATCATGTCCTCCCTTCCCTTGACACTCATTGGCGTGGTCCTTTCGTTGTTAATTTTCCATTCAGCCATTTCCTTGTTTTCCGTGATCGGCATCGTCATGTTGATGGGTTTGGTGACCAAGAATGCCATTCTTTTGGTCGATTTCGCCATCCGAGCTCAAGAGGAGCACCTGGATGAACACCATCAATTGCAAGCAGGTCTTGAGCGGGAGGCTGCATTGCTTTTGGCAGCAAAGATTCGACTTCGCCCGATCTTAATGACCACACTGGCGATGATTTTTGGCATGGCTCCCTTGGCCTTTGCATTGACCGAGGGTGCTGAGCAAAGAGCCCCCATGGGACAAGCCGTGATCGGCGGGGTGATCACCTCCTCTTTACTGACCTTGGTGGTGGTGCCCGTTGTGTATTGCTATTTAGATGACTTGTCAGCTTGGATCAAGAAAAAAATCAAGTAAATTCTGGCCTGGGTTTTGATTTTACCCAGAACTGCAGGCTATTTAGAACGGTTTTTACCAAAGCGAGGCGTTAAAATGTCTTCTCTCATTAATTTTGGAAATTCGTTGATGAATACACAACAAGCTCGATTCAATATGGTGGAGCAACAAATCCGGACTTGGCAAGTTTTAAATCCCAAAATCCTTGAAACCTTAAAATTCGTTGATCGAGAATTGTTTGTCCCCTCGGCTTATCAGACACTGGCCTATTCAGACACTGAAATTCCGGCTGGGGAAGGCGAGATCATGTTGAGCCCAAAAATTCAAGCCAGGCTCGTCCAAGACCTTGAGCTCAAAGGCCATGAATGCGTCCTTCAAGTTGGCAGTGGCAGCGGATACATGAGCGCCTTGTTGTCCCATCACTGTGCTCAGTTGCTCGCACTGGAAATCAACCCCCGTCTCGCCCAATTGGCTCAGTCGAACTTAGCTCAACTGGGCATGGGCAATGTACAGATCAAGCACTTGGATGCTAGCAAATACCTAGAAACCGAAGAGTTATTTGATGTTATTGTCCTGTGTGGATCTACAGCTCATGCGCCTCAAGTTCTGCTTGATCATCTTAAGCTTGGAGGCCACTTAGTCGGTATTTTTGGCAGCGAACCCATCATGCAAACCACCCTTGTGAAAAAAGTAGCCTCCAATCAGTTTGATGCAAAAATTTTATGGGACTGCATGGCCCCTCGCTTACACGGATTTACTGAAGACTCAAAATTTAGCTTTTAATTATTTATCAGTTCCATGATTGACCAAATTTCTCCTGCTGAATTTCCTCATTGGATTCAAAAACAATCCGAACTCAACAAGAGCGTGTTATTGATAGACGTTCGTGAGGAGTGGGAGCTTGAAACTGCAAAAGTCAAAGCGGATGGATTCGAAATGGTCCATATCCCCATGCAAACTATACCCGCACATTTGGATCAACTCGACCCCAACCGACCCGTTGCGTGTATATGTCACCACGGCAGCCGCAGTCAACAGGTTGCTAACTTCTTGAAACAAAACGGATTTGACAAAGTTGTCAACATCAGCGGCGGAATTCATGCATGGTCAACTGAAGTCGATAGCTCAGTACCTCAGTATTGAGTGCCTCAGATTTTGTCATTGTGCATGATATAACCAGCTAAAACACATCCATGAATCCAATGAAAGATGGTAAATGATAAAGAGCACTACAATTTCTCTATGCATTGCTGCAGCTTGGTCCATTACAGTTTCCTCTCAAGCTCAAAATCTTGTCTCGATTTTTTCAACGGCTAAAAATTACGACGCCACCTACCAAGCTGCCTTGGCTCAATTTGAAGCCAGTCGATTCAAAGCGAATCAATCCATGGCGGGGATATTGCCCAATGTGAATTTTTCGACGAGCTCATCGCGCTCTTTGTTGGACTACACCCCTGACAATTATTTCGTGAATCCTGTGGATCGCTCCAAAGACGTCATTCCCTTTATGCGCTATTACGGCACTCACGTTGCCACACTGACTGCTGTTCAACCCCTTTATCGCCCTGCCATTTACGATGTCTATTTACAAGGCAAAAAGCAATTGGCTCAATCGGTTGCGCTGCTTGTTGCCTCAGAACAAGATTTACTGGTGCGCGTCACCCAAGCGTATTTTGATGTCCTCGCTTCAAGTGACAGCCTCAAATCCATCAAAGCTCAAAAACAAGCCGTGGCCGAACAACTAGCCTCAGCCAAAAGAAATTTCGAAGTGGGAACGGCCACCATCACAGACTCCAGAGAAGCCGAAGCTCGCTATGACTTGATACTGGCACATGAAATTTCTGGGGAAAATGACCTCAGAATCAAAAAACTTTTCTTGGATCAATTGGTTGGCATCAAAAATATTCAACCCTCCATTCTTAAGAAAAATGCAGCGATTGAAAATACAACGCCAAATGACATTGAGGCTTGGGTCGTGGTCTCCGAACAAGCGCATCCCAGCGTCTTGAATGCCCGATTGGCGCTTGATATTGCAACGCTGGAAGTTGATAAAGCAAAATCCGCTCACTTGCCTACAATCGATCTTCAAGCCAGCATGGCAGGTACGCGCAATTTAGATGGCACGGCCACCTCAGGAACCTCCTCTCTTGGCACACATGTTTTTATTAAGTCAGTTGCTGTTTTGATGAATGTCCCGCTGTTCCAGGGCTACTCCACTCAAAATAGAGTGCTAGAAACCGTTGAACTCGAAAACAAGGCGCGTTACGACTTTGAGGGGGCAAAACGCTCTGTGGCCCAATCAACTCGCAGCGCTTTTTACAATGTAGTGTCCGGCATTGGACAAGTCAAAGCGCTCAATGCAGCCGAGAGGTCTAGCTTACTTGCACTAGAAGCCAATCAGCTAGGCTATACGGTCGGTGTACGTATCAACATTGATGTTTTGAACTCTCAAAGCCAACTGTATCAAACACAAAGAGATTTGGCAAAAGCCAAGTACGATGTTTTGGTGGGTGGCTTAAAACTCAAACAAGCCAATGGAACTCTTAAACCCGAGGATCTCCAGTCTCTCAATGCACTCTTAGATGAGGCAAACAATTAAGTTCTGAGCACCTAGCTCTCATCGCAAAAGCTGCTACGCAATCAGCAAGTGCTCGATTGCTTGATAGGTAAGCTCCGTGGCCCCTTGGTGGGCCTGAATAAACTCTTGGCCCAGTCGCTTCATCTCTACCAACTCAAGACCCTGATCGATCATTGACAGCGCTTGTGACACGGCTGTGGGCAGATCGGAAACTTGTCTGGCTGCACCCATTTGACACGCTTGATGCGCTGCCTCTTTGAAGTTAAATGGGTGCAAACCCATCAAAACGGGACATTCACAGGCAATCGATTCAATCAGATTTTGTCCACCAAGGGGTAAAAAACTTCCGCCAAGCAGGGCAACATTGGCGCTTGCATAATAAAAATTCATCTCTCCAAGTGAGTCTCCTAAGAATACCGTGGTTTGAAAATGATCGAATGCATTTTCTTCTACAAACTCACTCAAGCCGTGAAAGGACGACCTTTCAATACAGGCATAGCCTTTGGAGTCGATCAATGCCGCGACATCCTTGAATCGTTGAGGGTGCCTGGGAACAATGCACCATAAAACCTTGGTCCTTTCTTCAAGCTCTAAGGCGTCGAGGGCCTCTAAAAACAAGGTTTCTTCGCCCTCACGCGAGCTTGCAAATAAAATCATGGGACGGCGTCTTTTTGATTGCCAGGCTTTACCCACTTGAATTTGAGTCATATTCAACTGGGCATCAAATTTGATATTGCCCGCCACTTGCTCAACTCGACATCCCAGATTCTGTAAACGAAGAGCATCGTCATGGTGTTGAGCTATCGCAAATTCAAGGGATCTAAATGCAGGCCTGGACAGAAAATTCAAGCTCGAAGCCTTGAGGTAGCTCTTTTGACTCATACGGGCATTCAACAAGGCAATGGGCAGATGTCTTTTTTTCGCGCCTGCAAGCAAATTGGGCCAAATTTCAGTTTCTATAAATAAACCAACCTTGGGTTTGAAATGATCAAGGAACCGAGTGACCGCTTGAGGGGTATCCCAAGCTTGCCAAACTTGAAAATCTCCAGAGCGCAATAATTTCAAACCCTCTTGTCTGCCAGTCGCAGTACCATGCGTTAATAAAAACCGAGCCTCGGGCAGTGTTTTTCTGATCCGATTGATCAAAATGGAAGCCACCCTGCTCTCACCTAAAGAGACCGCATGAATCCAAATCAAACCCGGAGAAGATTGAACATCATAAAATCCAAAACGCTCTTGAATCCTTTGCAAGTAGCCCTCTTCTTTTCGGCCTTTTTTTAAAAGCCGAATTTTCACAATAGGCACCATGAGGTGCATCATGATTGAATACATGAACAAAGCGAAGCGTTCAATCATGCTTGTGCTGTTTGTGATGAGTGGCCAAAAGCCAATTTTGCCAAACCAAATCCACACCAGGACTTGGGCGCTCGTAGACACTCATTTGGTAGGGGCAATGAAGAGGGCCGGTCCTCCAATCGGTAGGAAAATTGTAAATTTGAACATGCACCAAGTTCAACGCAACGGCAAGGTGACTAAGCCCACTGTCCACACCAATTGCACCAAAGCACTCGCTCATCAAAACCGACAAATCGCGAATGGACTGCTTTGGCCAACACGTCAAACCCTGAACTTGTGTCATCAGTTCATTGATAAATTCAAGCTCAGTGTCGTTGCCATACGTGACACAAACCTCATAGCCAGAGGCCTTTAATCGCTCAGCAAGATCAACCCAGCAACTCAAATCCCATCTTTTATCTGCTCTTGATGCACCATGAATCAAAAGAACTCTGGGTAAATGTTGAACGCTTGACTCACAAGCACCGGGTTTGCAATTTGCTAGAGACTGTTTTTGCTTGTCGCCATTGTAAAAGCCAAAGTCTACTTCAGTGGGTACTTCATAGCTGAGAGCTTTTGCACAAAATAGCCTTCCCCGTTCAACAGCGTGTATCCTTTTAGGCAACTCTATCGCTCGGTCCGAAAGCCACCTGGTAAGAGATTCATAAGAGGAGCCATCCGTTTGATTGCCCATCGCCACTCTGACACCTTGAGCCGATAGGGTTGCACACCTTGAAATCAACCCAGATTTACTCAATCCTTGAAGATCGAGAACAAAATCATAGGGAATTTTTCTAAGGTCTTTGAAAAAAAATTTAACTTGCTCAAGAGAGAAAGCCTTAAAGCCTTGCTTTACCCAATCCCTTAATGCGCAAGGTATCACCCGGTCAATGCGTGAATTGAACTCCAACAGACTGGCAAATGCTGGTTCAATCACCCAGTCAATTTGTGCCTGTGGAAATTGAGCTTTGATGTCAACCAATATGGGCAACGTATGGATCACATCACCCAAAGAGGATAGTTTGACAATCAAAATCCTCAATGCTGGGACTCCATGAGTTGCGCATTGGGTAGAACCCTTCTCAAAAGAGCAAGCATATCGGACTCAATTCTTTGAAGCGAATCCTCAGATCGACCCTCAAAACGCAATACCAAGACAGGCGTTGTATTGGAACTTCTTATCAAACCAAATCCGTCAAGCCAGTCGATTCGCAGGCCATCAATTGTGGTGACTTGCGGGGAATGCGCCATAGAAGGGACCCCTTCAGATTCAATGAGTTGAACCAACTGACTCATCAAAAGGGGAGCTTCACCATCTTGGATGGCTATATTCAATTCAGGAGTAGAGAAGCTGTCTTCAAGCTCATTTAACAAGGTGTTGCCATCGGCCACTGCACTCAGTATCTCCAGCAATCTAGCCCCTGCGTATGTACCATCATCAAAGCCAAACCACCGTTCTTTGAAAAAAATATGACCACTCATCTCCCCGCCCAAAGGAGAGTCGATTTCCTTCATCTTCGCTTTGATCAAAGAGTGTCCGGTTTTATACATGAGAGGCTTGCCTCCCAATGATGAAATATAGGGCGCCAATCGTTGCGAGCACTTCACATCAAAAACAATCGATCCTCCAGGAACGCGCGACAAGACATCTTTAGCGAACAATTGCATTTGTCGATCAGGGTAAATGTTCTCGCCCGTTTTTGTCACCACACCCAAACGGTCTCCGTCTCCGTCAAATGCAAATCCCACCTCAGCGTCATGTGCTTGAATCGATGCAATCAAATCTTTTAAATTCTCAGGCTTACTGGGATCAGGGTGATGATTTGGAAAATGACCATCCACCTCACTGAACAATTCAATCACCTCACAACCTAGCTCCTTGAACACGTTGGGTGCAAATGCACCAGCAACTCCATTGCCAGAATCAATCACCACACGAATTGGGCGCTTGAGGTGAACGGTCTTCACAATGCGGCTCTTGTACTCATCGTAAATGAAGTGCGCGGTATAGGTACCGGATTTCTGTGAAGGAGAGACTCCAGCGAGCATCAATTCACGCAAGTCTTGAATGGATTGGCCATACAAAGCTTGTCCACCCATGACCATTTTAAAGCCGTTGTAATCTTTTGGGTTGTGACTGCCGGTAATTTGGATACCACTTTTTGTGAGGGTATGCGCAGCATAGTAAAGCATGGGGGTCGTGCACAAATCAATATCAAAGACATCAATTCCAACACACATCAATCCTTTTGCAAGCGCGCTTAGCAAACCTGGTCCACTGATCCTTCCGTCTCGGCCAATGCTCACGCAAGTCTCTTTGTTTTTAATCAATTGTGTGCCAAAAGCCATCCCAAGGGATTGGGCAAACACTTCATCGATTTGGGTCGGAACAACGCCCCGAATGTCGTAAGCTTTATAAACGAGAGGATTAAATTTCATTGATCTATTTTAATGTTCTTTCAAGGGCGATCCCCCAAGAAAAGACAAACTTTTCACAAGCCTGTTATGATTTGGACTAGCTAAGAATTAAACCTAATCACCTACCTTTTGATGCCCGAATCCCATATCAGTCGATCGTTGAGTCCGACACCTTTAGGTGAAATGCTGGTTTTATGCTCAGAAAAAGGACTTCGCGGATGCTGGTTCCTTGGTCAATCTCATTTTCCCAAGGACGCATTTAATTTCAACGAATCTCAGACCGCAAAAAGTACACAAATTCATCAAGCAGTGAGCCATCAACTTGCGCTTTACTTTAGCAATCAAATTGATAAATTTGACATCTGCTTAGACTTAGACAATGAGGGCACCCCCTTTCAAAAAGAGGTATGGCACGTGTTAACAAGCATTCCCTACGGGGCAACTCTAAGTTACTCCACCATTGCTCAGAAAATCAATCGACCCAACGCCGTGAGGGCTGTGGGAAGCGCCATTGGGAGAAACCCAATCAGTGTGATCATTCCATGCCACAGGGTCATTGGCGCCAATGGCTCAATTACGGGATATGCGGGTGGCATTGAAAGAAAAAGATCCCTTCTTTTTCTTGAGGGACATCAAAACACCAAGCACGCTCAATGAATCAACAAGCTAAATCGCCTTGGGTGCTGGACTACCTGATCTTGTCCCTGTGTTGGGGCACTTCTTTCATACTCATGCGAGAAGCAACCAAGTCCTTTGGCCCTTTTTTATGTTCATGGTTAAGGGTCACCATTGCCTCCCTTATATTGCTCCCCTACATCATTGGAAAAGGAGAGTGGCCGCAACTCATTGAGCATTGGCAAAAAATGATGATCGCTGGACTCTTTAGCTGTGTCATTCCTTTTTGCTGCTACTTTTATGCATTGACCTCATTGAGCACTGGTTTATCAAGTGTCTTGAATGCAACCACCCCCATGTTTGGCGCCTTGATTGCTTGGATTTGGCTTAAAGAGAAACTCAATGCTTTGCGCGTAACGGGGTTGTTGCTTGGTTTTTTAGGCATCACCTCGCTCATCTTCAATGCATCTCAACCCGGTGAATTGCACAATGCGCACCATGTGATCGCTATATTGGCTTGTCTATTGGCGACTTTTTTCTACGGACTTGCAGCCAACTTCTCGCAAAAATACATGCGCAACTTCTCACCCATGCTCAATGCAACAGGATGCTTAATTGGAGCAAGCGTTGCACTCTTTGTGCCAGCGATTTTGGATTTGCCCAGTGAATGGCCTAGCCTCAGCAGCACCCTGGCCATCACCTTGTCTGGTGTATTCAGCACAGCGGCTGCCTATGCCTTGTTTTTTCGAATTATCTCTAAGATCGGAGCGGCTAGATCCATGACCATCACCTATTTGGTGTCCTTGATCGCAATTTGCTTAGGACTGTATGTCCTTGATGAAAGCATCTCCCTGGTCATGATTGCCAGTGCAATGATTGTGCTTTTGGGTACAGCCTTATCTAGCGGCCTCATTACAAGGCAACGATCCTGATTCAATCGTATTTTTTAAGCATTTTATTCAAAATACGGATGACAACTGAGTCTGGCTTCAAGACGCTTTCAAGAATTGAGAAATGATGCAGTCCATCAACTATCTTGGCCTGTGGCACCGCCTTTTTACCCCAAGTCTTTTGGATCAAAAGACATTGACGAATGAATTCAGCGCTTTCAAGCCCACCCACCACGCTGTACAAATGACCTCTCTTGGGTTTGGGCATCCAAGCGGGACTCAACTTAACGGCACTGGCCTCATTGAGTTTAAAAGTCACATTCAAAAAAGGCGTCTTGCGAATTGACTCCATCTCATGCAGGCCAGAAATTGATAGCCCACTCTTGATCAAATGCTTGGGCAGTGAAGCACTGAACTTTTTCCATTTTGTATTGAGAAGCATCGCACTCAGGTGTCCCCCAGCAGAATGGCCGACCACATGAATCCGTGATGGATCTCCCCCATATTCAGCAATGTGCGCCCACACCCAAGCCATGGCCTTGACCATTTGCATCGTGATTTGTTCAATCGTGACTTGTGGACACAAGTCGTAATTTAAAATCACTGCACAGGCTCCAATTTGGTTCAATGCAGGCGCGACAAAGGCATGATCCTCTTTATAAAGAGATCTCCAATAGCCTCCATGAATAAAGACCACGACAGGCGCCAAGGGGGAATTGGCCCCCTTAGAGACCTGAGGCAATGGATAAATATCAAGATTTTCAAATTGTCCTTGCCCATAATAGGCCTGCACTCGGTGAGTTGAAGTCTCCTTTAACACTTTTTGCGATTGAGTTTGCCAGAACTCTATGTGCGATCCAGCCTCGGGGACCAAGTCTCGGTTGTTGTACATCGAGTTGTACCACTCTGGCGTGTGCTTATTCATCATGAAAACCTTTTAAAAATATATTGAGCACTCTATAGAGGCAAGCGACCGGCACAATAAATCAGCGCTGGAAATGAGGCGCACCAAGCCCAAAAAAATCGGTTGAGCCCAAAAAACCAAAAAACCAAGAAATGAAACAAGGCAGCGATTTCACAATAAAGCACCGCCATGTCTGAGCTTAGCAGTAAAAAGGGCGCAAAGCCTTCCCACACCATAAACCCCCAACTGCACAAAACGGCGATGGGCTTGAGCCTGAAATAGCTCTTTAGACTCAAAGGTCCATAAATCCCACCATCCAAAAACATCACAAGCGCTGAACCGTCTCTCCACTCTCGTCGCTTTAATTTCACCCAACCGGAAATAAAATAAGAGGAAATGGTATGCAAAGAGATGTACCAAAGCCCGGCTTTGTATCCCAAGGTCACCGGGCTAAAAAAATTGCACACCTGTGCAATCAACAAACCCGTGATCACCACCAAACTCAAAAAGTCGCTTCCACCATTGAACGCTCCACGGAAACGAAACAACAAGCAAACATGACTTAAAAACAAAAAAACCATGAGCTCCATGTTTGAACCCAAAGCCACCAAACACAAGCCGCCAAGAAGCCTTGCACACAAGTGAATGACATGGGCTTTTTCTTGGAATATGAAGTCAAGAAATTGATTGAATACAGGCATGTTTTGTGGAACTTCCTTTCTCAATTCAGACCAAACCCACACACCCTCACCGATCATATTTTTTTGAATGCGAAAAAACTCAAAGGTTTGAATCAATAAACTTATACCAAGCCATAAGCTTAGCAAGCGCATGGAGTGAAGATCACTCATTTTTCAACTCTGGCGAGACCAACATCACTTGAACATCTTTGGGCTCAAGCGGGTGATTGAGTTGAGGCATTTCCATTCGAACCTCAAAACGATAGGACTTAAAAGGACTCTGGGACTCTAACGCAAAGGAGCGGGCAAGCCTGCAAATGAGCGAATAAGTCACCAATTGACTTGCATCCCCGCCATGCTGGAGTTGATTGAGATCGCCCACAAAATGCTCAATCAAGTTTTGATTGGCCAAATGAAGATTGACACGTGGGTTGTGAAAAACGTCAAAAATACTTCTCTTGACTCTTGGGTACAGCACTTGCCAATCCAGCCAACGCCCATCGGCTCTTTGGACCTGAACATACAGTCTTGGAGCATAGCCAATGGCATGAAAAAATTTCCAATTCGGGAAAAAAGCTCTTAGGTAGAACAACCACGGACTCTTGATTTCTCGCGTCTTGAAAAAAAGCGCAGTCAAGAGCAATAGAAAATACAAAAGGATTAAGGTGTAGGTCATCATGTCATTTTGGATTGAATATAGATGAGTATGACGCCAAAAGTCAATCCCAAAGTCTGTCTTTTGCTTCAGCAAAATTATAGCTCGCCTGACTGTCTGCGCTTAAGGGCGACACTTGTAGGCTCTTGACTTGGTACAAATGCTCTTTCACCCCGCCATTTCTTTGGTAGGATTTAGCCCCATGTAGATTTTTTTAATCGACTCCAACCTTTCTTTTCTATCCCTTGGCCCATGGACACCTCAACTTCAAACCTCCACCCCAACACAGGCCCCTTGTCGGGCCTCAAAGTCATTGAATTAGGCCAACTGATTGCAGGCCCCTTTGCCGCAAAAACGTTGGCCGATTTTGGAGCGGAGGTCCTCAAAATCGAGTCCCCCAAATCTGGAGATCCGCTGAGAGTTTGGAGGGTGCTGCACGAAGGCACGTCCCTTTGGTGGCAAGTTCAATCGAGAAATAAAAAATCTCTCAGTCTGGATTTAAGACAAAAAGAAGGCCAAGACATTGTTCGACAATTGATCCACAAGGCAGATGTCTTGATTGAAAATTTCCGTCCTGGAACGCTTGAGGCTTGGGGCATGGGGCCTGAGGACTTGTTCAAAATCAACCCGCGACTGATCGTTCTTCGAATCAGTGGCTATGGCCAAACGGGCCCCTACAAAGACAAACCAGGCTTTGGCGTGATTGCTGAGGCCATGGGTGGCATGCGCCACCTCACAGCTGAGCCTGGCCGAGTGCCCGTGCGGGTGGGCATCTCCATTGGAGACACTTTGGCCGCACTGCATGGTGTCATTGGCATTTTGATGTCTTTGCATGAGCGCGAGCGCTCTGGCAAGGGCCAAGTGATTGATGTGGCTTTGTACGAGGCAGTCTTCAATTGCATGGAGAGCTTGCTGCCCGAATACAGCGTCAAAGGCATCATCCGAGAAGCTGCCGGTAGCGCATTGCCTGGCATCGCCCCAACGAACGCATATCGCTGCAAGGACAATTCTTATGCATTGATCGCTGGCAATGGCGACAGCATCTACAAACGACTCATGCACGCCATCGGTAGAGATGATTTGGGGCTGGATCCAGAGTTAAAGGACAACACAGGCCGTGTGCGTCGGGTGGCTGAAATTGACCAAGCCATTTCGAACTGGACTTCTCAATATGCTGTAGATGAAGTTTTGACCGTGCTCGATCAAGCAGAGGTCCCTGCTGGAAAAATATACAATGTGGCCGATATATCCAACGATCCTCACTATATCTATAGAGGCATGATTGAACAGTTAACGCTTAAAGACGGCACCCAAATGAATGTACCTGGCGTTGTCCCCAAGCTCAGCAGGACGCCAGGCCACAGACCTCAATTGGCCCCTGATCTGGGTGCCGATACCCACGAGACCTTGAAATCCATTGGATTGAGTGCAGAACAAATCCAAGCACTTTTAGACAAGGGCATCATTTCCATGCCTCATGCCCAACATTGACTGCACATATTGAACATCAATTCACCTTCAATTCAACTCCCGATTGTCAAAAGTGCATACGACTGTGGTTTAGAGACTCGCCCCCCTTCCTTTGAGCATTACCAATGGTGCAGTGAAAGTCCTTTGGAGAGCCCTCAGACTTGGCTTGCCGTCAGAGATGACCTCACTGCAGATCAAGCAGTCTGCCTTGCTAAAATGGGAGTTGGCTTGATTTGGCAAGGAGATTTTCACAATGCCCGCCAACTGTTGAGCGCCATGTCCAAGAGGCTTGCCAACAAGAAGCACTCCGAGCAGCTGTCAAAAAAACCAATCCATGAGCGCTTTCACATCCACCGTTTGCACCAATCTCAACGGCTGCAAGTCCTCAGCAAGGTATTGGTCCCAGTGGATGGGGCCTATCAAATTCCTCTCAAACGCGCTCCAGTTGTAAATCAGGTTTTAACCCATGTTTGGGGGCCAACGACCAACCAAGCGAAATTGGTTTCTCTCAGAGAGATCTTGGGCTTCATTGGCGCTTACGAATGGTTTAAGAATGGCATTGAGTTGGATGAGGGTTTCATGGCCCCCGCTCCCTTGAACAAAATTCATCCGTATTACGGTGTGTTTTCTCCTCTTAGGGGGGAGTATTTGTCCTTGATACACCAAGCGCCCATTGATAAACACATCCAAGGCTTGAACGCATTTGACATTGGTGTTGGCACAGGCGTGATCAGCGCGATGCTCATTCGCCGAGGGTTTGCGCATGTGCTTGCAACCGACTCTCAAAAACGCGCCCTAGCGTGTGCGCAAGACAATTTAAATCGACTCGGCCTCCATCAACGCGTAAGCCTACTTGAATGCGACTTGTTTCCCCCTTCAAAAGCCCATCTGATCGTTTGCAATCCTCCATGGCTTCCGGGCAAAGCTCGCTCCACCATAGAAAAAGCCATCTTTGACGAACACAGCCAAATGCTCAAGGGCTTTTTAAATGGATTAAAAAACCATCTAGATGAGCGTGGTGAAGGGTGGCTCATCATGTCCGATCTTGCAGAAAGGTTGGGCTTGCGAGCTGAGAACGACTTACGGCAGTGGATCTCCAATGCAGACTTAGAAATTATCGACATCTTGCATACCAAGGCCAATCATCCAAAAGCAATGGATAAAACAGATCCATTTTTTCAAGCCAGAAGTCAAGAAGTCACCTCGCTTTGGCGCTTAAAACATGGGCGACAATAAGGCCTGAACCTTTGGCAGACCTACATCTTTTTTAAGCATTTCTCTCTATGACACTCTCAAAACCTCAACCCACCTACTCTGAGCCCCAATACTGGGACGAGAGATATGAAAAATCAGCTTACGCCTACGGGCAAGAACCCAATACGTTTCTCAAAGAGCGTGCGCCCAAGGCAGTATCCCAGGCACAGGCCCTTTGCTTGGCCGATGGTGAGGGTAGAAACGGCACCTTTTTAGCTCAATTGGGCTATGAAGTCACGAGCCTTGATTTTTCTTCGGCCGCAAAAATCAAAGCCATGGCACTGGCAGCACAAAAATCTGTGAGTTTGAACTATCAGTTGTTGGACTTGAATCACTACCAATTGCAACAGGGCCAATGGGATTTGATTGCCTCTATTTTTTATCAACCAGCACCCACTGTTCGCAAGCGTCATTATCAAATGGTGTTGGACGCCCTCAAACCCCAAGGTGTCTTCATCTTAGAGACCAAAGCGAGCTTGATTCCCCAAGAGCGAGATCGCTACCCCGGTGTCAATGAGCTCATCAAAGAACTCTCCCCTTTGGAGATCATTTGGTCCCAAGAGTCTGAGCGGGAGTTAAATGAAGGGGCCTATCACCAAGGTGTTCAAAGAACCGCTCAAATCTTCGCCAAGAAGACATAAAAAAACCACTGCAAAGCACTTTGTGCTTGCACAGTGGCGTGAGCGTCAAGTTTGAATGCGTTTGCAAGCATTCAAACTCACTTCAATAGCTTTATCTTGCTTTGGGTTTGAAGCTTCTAGATGCTGCGGGCTTGCCCACTCTCACCACGGTAGGGCCATTTCTTGGTGCGCCGGCTTTAAAGTCACGACCTGCGTGAGCCCCAGCCTCTCTTTTAGGTTCACTAAAACCCCTAGGTCCTTGGGCATTGAAGTCACGTCCTCTAGCGCCTCCATTGGCATACGCATCGTTTGAGCGACCAGCAAAACCACCACCCGAATTGGAGTCACGCTCTCTTGAGCCGCCAAAGCCACCACCTGAGTTGGAGTCACGCTCTCTTGAGCCTCCAAAACCACCACCCGAATTGGAGTCACGCTCTCTTGAACCTCCAAAACCACCACCATAGCCACCTCCACCTCCTGCAGGTGCACCACGTCCACGACCTCTAGGGGCTTGGCGCTTATCGTCAAACCCTCTAGGACGCTCTGAGCGCTGTGAGGGCTCAAGTCCTGGGATCACCTCAGCTTTTAAGGGCTGCTTGGTGAAGGATTCGATATCAAAGATTTTTCGACGATCGCGAAATTCAGCAAACGTCACGGCCAAACCATCACGTCCGGCACGCCCAGTGCGTCCAATGCGATGAACGTAGTCTTCGCTCTTCATGGGCAAACCATAATTGAAGACGTGGCTGATGCTTGGGACATCAAGACCGCGCGCGGCAACGTCAGTGGCGATTAGGAATTGAACCTGCCCGTTTCTAAACGCCATCAAGCGTCGATTTCTCAAACCTTGGCTCAATGCACCGTGCAATGCCACAGCAGAAAAGCCAGACTGTTGCAAGTCAGTGGCCAGGCCATCACACTCAATTTGCGTGCTCGCAAAAACAATGGCTTGCTCAATGCTCGTGTCTCTTAACCAATGGTCCAGAAGTTTTCTTTTGTGCTGCGAATGATCTGCCCAAAACATCACTTGCTTGATGTTGGTGTGTCTTTCTTGAGGCGAGTCAATTTGAATGCGCTGCGGTTGCCGCATGACACGCGAGGCCAAGGTTTGAATGCGAGGCGCAAAAGTTGCCGAGAACATCATCGTTTGATGACGCTCAATGGTCAACTGATTGATTTCAGCCAAGTCATCGGAAAAGCCCAAGTCAAGCATGCGGTCCGCTTCATCGACCACCAAAAACTGCACTTGTTCAAGTTTGATGTGCATGGAACGCTGAAGATCGATCAAACGCCCAGGCGTTGCAACAACCAAGTCTGCATTTTGCAACTTGGCAATCTGCATGGCATAGGGCATGCCACCGACAATATTGGCAACTCTCAAGCCTTTGCAATGCTTGACCAAATCAATGGCATCATGCGCGACTTGTTGGGCCAACTCGCGCGTAGGACAAAGAACCAAAGCGCCTGGAGTCGCGGCCTTGAAATTTCTTGATTGAGTGGGGTCTTTGCGTTTTGGCTTTTTAGGTGGGGGCGCGCCCTCAGCAAGTGCTTTGGCTACAACCGCATCCCATTCACGGGCTTGCGCCAATATTTTTTCATTGGATTGGTGCAAAAGAGTTTGTATCACGGGCAATAAAAAAGCAGCCGTTTTGCCGCTTCCCGTCTGACTTGAGACCATCAAATCGGTGTGAGAATTGTTCACCAAGTCTTTCATGGCCAAAGGAATGACCTTGATTTGAACGGCAGTCGGCTCGGTATAACCCAAATCATGAACCGCAGCGAGGAGTTCAGGTGCAAGGCCCAGAGCTTTAAAAGGATTCGGGGCTTTAGGTGTGGCTTCAGCAGGTGCGACTTCAGTAGGTGCATTTTCAGTCACGTCTACTGGCACAACGGCCTCAAGGATCAAGGACTCAGACTCTGAAGATCCGTTGTGAAGGGCATCAGAAGTTCTATCTATTTCAAAGGAATCAGACATGTATATCCGCTCACATGGTGTGGCGGCTCCATCGAAGGTTGGTAACAACATCAACCTTCAAACAGAGATCTACGCTATAGAGACATGGAAGGTTTTAAAACCCAAGCCAAGTACTTAACGATTTTGGTCAATCATGTGAGTGACCCAAGGTGTGAGGAAGATGCGCGAGCTCGCCATCTTGGGCGAACTCAAATATTATCTCACAGATTGGGGTTTTTACCAAGCCTTGGTTCGTTAAATTACCACACATGGTGGCACTGGGGCTTAGGCCGACAAATTAATAAAGTGCTCTCTGTAGTGAATCAGCTCATCAATCGACTCATGGACATCGGCCAAGGCGGTGTGCATTTGTTTCTTTTTAAATGAACTGTAAGCAGAGGGCTTCCACCGCCTGGCAAGCTCCTTTAAGGTGCTCACGTCCAAATTGCGATAGTGAAGCCAAGCCTCGAGTTTGGGCATGTATTTGACCAAGAAACGTCTGTCTTGGCTGATGGTATTGCCACACAAGGGAGAGCTCAATTTGGGTACGTACTGTTTGATAAATGCGAGCAACTCTTCTTGCGCTTGTTCTTGCGTCAAAGTAGACGCTTTGACTTTTTCAATCAGGCCACTTCTTGCGTGTGTGCCTTTGTTCCAGGCATCCATGGCATTTAAAACCTCGTCGCTTTGATGAATCACCAACACCGGCCCCTCAATACGAGGGATCAAATCAGGGCCCGTGATGATCACTGCAATTTCAAGAAGTTTTTCTTTTTCAGGGTCAAGGCCAGACATCTCGCAATCGATCCAAACCAAATTCATCTCAGACTTTGCAAGATGGCCAGGCGCCTCTTGCAAAGCTTGTGAAATGGGTGGAGAGGGGGCCTTGTCGCCAGGTGAGGAGTTCAAACTTGAATTTTTCATAGCCTACATTGTTACTCAAATGCATGGGAATTCAATAATTTGCCCTAAACTATTGGGTATGAATACATCTTCCCTCATGACAAGCGCATTTGCCATTGCACTTTTAAGCTCTTTGGCCATCAAGTACTGGCTCTTGAGCCGTCAAAATAAACATGTGAGCATCCATCGCCCATCAGTGCCTAGCGCATTTGCCAGCATTGTTTCTCTGCCTGACCATCAAAAGGCGGCCGATTACACGCTGGCGAAATCCAAAGTGGCCTTGTGGGATTTGACCTTAGAGACTTTTTTGCTCCTGATTTGGACTTTATTGGGGGGACTGAACGCGCTCAATCAAATGCTATTGGGCCTCATGGGGCCAGGCTTGTGGCAAGAAGTGTCTCTGGTCCTCGCTTTCATTGCGATTGGGGCGCTCATTAATTTGCCCCTGTCTTGGTACCAAACCTTTGTCATTGAGAGCAAATTTGGCTTTAACAACAGCACCTTGAAGTTGTGGTTGTCGGACATGCTCAAAGCGATTTTGCTTGGTGCACTGATTGGCATTCCTTTGCTCAGTGTAATCTTATGGGTCATGCAACAAGGAGGCGCCTTTTGGTGGATTTGGGCATGGGTCATTTTGGTAGGCTTTCAATTGCTGATGATATGGATTGCGCCCAACTATTTGATGCCTTTGTTCAACAAGTTCACGCCACTAGAGGACGAGACGCTTAAAGAGAGAATTACCCAACTCATGGACCGCTCGGGGTTCAAGGTCAAGGGCTTTTTCGTCATGGATGGCTCCAAGCGAAGCGCCCATTCCAATGCTTTTTTCACTGGCATTGGCAGCAGCAAACGCGTGGTGTTTTTTGACACCTTGCTCAAACAATTGAGTGCCGATGAAATGGAGGCGGTCTTGGCCCATGAGTTGGGGCACTTCAAGCACAAGCACATTCTTAAGATGATGGCCATCAATTTTGCCACCACCCTTTTAGGTTTTGCAGCGCTGGGCTGGATCATGCAACAGACTTGGTTCTTCACGGGGCTTGGCGTCATGCCCAATTTGGGTTTGAGTGATATGCCCAACAACAATGCTTTGGCCATTTTGTTGTTCACCATGGTTGTCCCTTTGGTGAGCTTTTTAGTCTCCCCCATCTCCAGCGCCAGGTCCAGGTCACAAGAGTTCGAGGCCGATGCATATGCCATGCAACAAGCCAATGCAACTGCGCTTAAGAGTGCCTTGCTGAAACTTTATCAAGACAATGCGTCCACCCTCACGCCAGACCCTTGGTTTGTGCGTTTTTACTACTCCCACCCCCCAGCCTCTGAGCGCTTGTCTCGAATGGGTGTATGAATCAACCTGGTCTTGTCGTTTCAGGGCATGGCCGCCATGTCCTGATAGAAACCGAATCGGGTGAGCGTATCTTGTGTCACCCCAGAGGAAAGAAAAACTTGGCCTTGGTTGGCGACCGAGTGGCGTGGTTGGCCAGCAAAGATGAAGGCACCATTGAGAAAATTCTACCCAGAAAAAATGAGTTCTATCGACAAGATGAGTTAAGGACCAAATCATTTGCTGCAAACATCGATCAACTCCTGATCTTGATTGCCGCAGAGCCCGAGTTTTCAGAAGTTCAACTGAGCAAAGCCCTGATTGCAGCTCACGCAGCTCACATCAGTGCCCTGATTGTGCTCAATAAAGCCGACTTGATCGAACCGTTTCAAGCCGCATGGAAACGCTTGGCGCCCTACACAGAAATGAACTACGAGGTCCGCGCGATCTCCATCAAAGAAAACAAGGAAGCGTTTAAAGAATTATTGGCCAGCCTACAAAACAAGGTCACGCTTTTGCTCGGGCCTTCTGGTGTGGGCAAAAGCACCTTCATCAATACTGCCATTCCGCACACCAACCTATGGACGCAAGAGATCTCTCAAGCGCTCAATTCTGGCAAACACACCACCACCGCCACGACGCTTTATTGGGTAGACAGCCAAAGACACACGGCCTTGATTGACTCCCCAGGCTTTCAGTCCTTTGGAATTCACCAAATAGATCCCCATGCGCTTGGGCGTTATATGCCCGATATCCAAGCCCACTTAAGTGGGTGTAAGTTCTACAACTGCACGCACTTGCATGAGCCCCAATGCGCTGTGCAAGCGGCCGTCAAGCAAGGCCTCATCACCGCAAGCCGCTACCGGATATACCAACAACTTTTTGATGAACTGTCTCAACCCAAAGTTTATTAAGGCTCAGCTTTGGGGCGATCTGTATCAGCCCAAAAGGCGAGAAAGACTGAGCAAAGTCAGCAACACAAACCACATGACCACCGTGCGCCAGACCAGACCAATGACACTTCGAAGGTGCTGGGTCTGAACTTGTCTAAACACCGTCATCTCTTGTTCGGCCTCTCTGATGGCCGCCTCTTCTTTGGCCATGGGACTGGTAGGCACCAGGCCCAATCGGATGTTCAATGCACCCGATGTGGCACACAGCACCACGCCATCGTTGTCTTCGGGAGACAAGGCAGAATGGTTGCGCCAACACTCAATGGCGTCTTCAAAATTGCCCACCACTGCAAAGGACAAAGCGGTCACGCGCGCTGACAACCAATCCACCTTTGACCATGCAAGGCTTGCTGTGCGACTCAGACCCTCGCTGACAAATCCTTGGGATCCCTCGCTGATGGACACATCATGGCGCCATACCTTTGAGAGCAGATGGCTCAAGCGATAGATCACAGCACCTGCTGGGCCAAGACCAAAGGCTGCACCTATCGCAAACCAAAACAACACGCCAAAAACATGCCAATGGGCCGCCAAGACCGAATACTCAATGACCAAACTTGTGATTTCATGTTTGTTCAATTGGCTCGTGTCAATGTGTTTCCATTGGGCCAATTTTTCTCTGGCAAGCGACTCATCTCCAGCTTCAAACGCATCTTTGATATCTGTGAAATGGTGACTGAATTGTCGAAACCCCAAGGTGGCATACAACACCAAAACGCACCACAGGCCCGCCAAGACCCAGCCTAAAAAGGTCCACAGCACCCAATAGACCGCAAGGACTGCCGCGGCGGGCAAGCCCACACACAAGAGCCAGATCAAAACCGTGTGTTTTTCATGGCCCGTATCCAATTGCTTGCTGATGAATTGGGCCCATTCACTTTGGGCGCGCAAGAGCCAATTGTCCTTCTTTAACGGGTAGACCTGTTCAAACAGCAAGGCGAACAAAAGTGATAAGAGCGTCATCGTTGCATCATAACGCGAGTGCAAATGCTTTTAGAACATCAAGCACTCAAAAAAGTATAAAAGTTGCGAATCATAGACGCTGTTACACCCCAAATGAAATGCTCTTGTCCGTCGACTTGATAGGGCATGGAGTACCACTCTCGAGTTTGCCCCTCATGATCTAGTCGGTGCTTTCGATGGTTCGAAGGATTCATTAGAAATGACATGGGTACTTCAAACACATGGGCCACCTCATTGGCATTGAAGTTGATCTCATGCATTGGATCAATCAACGCGACCACCGGGGTGATCCTAAAGGCCGTGCCAGTCTCTAAAACAGCCAGTCGACCTAAAATCTGAACATGGCGAGCATCCAGACCAACCTCCTCGTTGGCCTCTCGCAAAGCGGCGGCTTCAACCGATTCGTCTTGCGGGTCGATTTTGCCCCCAGGAAAGGCGACTTGACCTGAATGGGTATGGAGATGGGCAGCTCTTTGCGTGAGCAGCAGCGTCACCTCGCGCCTGAGCACCAAACCCACCAAGACCGCAGCCTCCCTTTTGGGGTCTTCTAGGTTGGGGTCAAAATGTGTTTGAGGCGGAACGGGGTGAGAGGATTGAAATTTTTGAAGGATCGCGCTGGCCGAATACTCATGTGCTTGCAAGGCACGCAAATGATCATCCGTGCCTATGACGGGCACCTTCAAGGGATCAAACCCAGGGATTTTTGACAATACCATGGAAGTCGTCATCGCTTAGAGCTCGAAAAAAAAACCGCCCCCAACAAATTGAAAGCGGTTTGATTTTTCAAGAGCTTGCGCTTTAAAGAAGTGCAAGTTTACGCAAGAACCGGGGCACTTTTGACTTCAAGCCTTTGCCGCCGCCGCCGCTGCTTGAGCGGCCTGAGCGGACTTGCTGACCAATTTTTCCTTGATACGTGCAGACTTGCCACTGCGATCACGCAAATAATACAGTTTAGCGCGTCTCACGTCACCACGGCGTTTGACCTCAATGCTTGCGATCAAGGGGCTGTAAGTTTGAAATGTTCTCTCTACGCCTTCGCCAGATGAGATTTTACGAACGATAAAGCCACTGTTGAGTCCACGGTTGCGCTTGGCAATCACAACACCCTCATAGGCCTGAACACGTTTGCGAGTGCCCTCAACCACGTTCACGCTCACAATGACGGTGTCACCAGGAGAAAATACAGGGATTTTTTTCCCCAGACGAGCGATTTCTTCTTGCTCAAGTGTTTGAATTAAATTCATAGGGTCCTCTTAATCGATCTTGGATGCGCAACACGAAAGGCTTTCAATTTCCAATATGGCTTGAACAGTGAGTCCCAAAAACCAATCGAAATCTAAGCGGCCATCCAGAGGATCGGAACCCATGATTATACTTTTTTTTGAGGGTTTTTCAAAATGTCGCTTTGAATTGGACATTAAAACCAACACCTTTTGAGGATCAACCCCTTGAAAATGAGCGCCAAAATACTCAACTCGGTGCTTTAAACGGTGTTTTTAACAAATCCGGCCTCAATTCGCGAGTCAATTCAAGCCTTTTTTCTTGACGCCATTTTTCGATGTCTTGGTGGTGCCCGGATAAGAGCACATGGGGCACGGCATGCTCTCGCCACGTCTCTGGGCGGGTGTAATGAGGGCAATCCAGTAGTCCACCCAAGCTGGGTTGAAAACTGTCCATCTCGTGGCTTTTGTTGTCGTTCAATACATCGGGCTGCAAACGCGCGAGAGCGTCCATCAGAGCCAAGCAAGCCACCTCACCACCGGACAAGACAAAGTCACCTAAGCTCAGTTGACGAGACACAAAGTGATCAATAAAGCGTTGGTCCAAGCCCTCGTAACGCCCGCAAATCAAAATCGCACCCTCTGGGGTTTCACTGAGCTCTTGGACATGTGCTTGCGCAAGTCTCTCACCCACTGGAGAAAACAAGATCACAGGTGCTTTGTTTTGACCTAACTTGCCGCGATCGCCCTGAATGGCCTGAACGCAAAGTGCCAAAGGCTCGGCCATCATCACCATGCCCGGGCCGCCTCCAAATGGTCGATCGTCAACGCGTTTATAGGCGCCTTGGGCGTAATCTCTGGGGTTCCAAAATCGAAGATCGATGCGCCCCAATTCAAATGCACGTCGATTCACGCCAAGGCTCATAAAAGGCTTGAAGAGTTCTTCAAAGAGTGTGATGACATCTAAGCGCATATTTAGTGAGCTTGCATGGAGTTGCAATCAATGAAAAGTCAATAATCGATTTGCCAATCCACCCAGATCTGACCTTGGTCGATTTTCACCTGGTCGATGTACTGAGCGACGAAGGGGATCATGCATTGGTCGGAGACTTTGACGCCTTCCCTTTCAAGCACCAAAACCGTTTGAGGGCCCGTGCTCATCAAATCAGCCACTTTGCCCAAATGCTCGCTTGCTCGGTTGAATACCTCTAGACCCATGAGATCCACCCAGTAATACTCGTCCAAGGCTGGGGTTGGAAAGCTTTGACGTGAAATGAAGACGCTTGCGCCCTTTAAGAGCTCTGATGAATTGCGATCAACGCAGTCATGTGCTCTCGCAACAATGAACTCGCTGTGGACTTTGCATTCTTGGATTTTCAAAAGACAAGTGCCCTCAAACCTCTTGGCTGCGCGCTCAGAGGGTTGAAGAAACCAGCGTTTGGAAGAAAAAAGGGCCTCAGGCTCAGCGCTATAAGCTTGCACTTTGAACCAACCCTTGATACCCCAGGCATCTAAAATCCGCCCCACTTCAATGGCGTCCACTGGTAGCTCAGCGGGCTCGATGAAAGGGAGCATGAGAGAAAGAAATTAAACTGTTTTAGCGCCAGCTTGCTTGATCAAACGCTCTACGGTCGGTGAAGCTTGTGCACCCACGCCTCTCCAATGCGTCAAGCGGTCTTGAGCAATGCGAATACTCTCCTCAGCGCCTTTGGCAATGGGGTTATAAAAGCCAATGCGCTCAATAAAGCGACCATCACGACGCAAGCGTTTGTCAGCAACGACAATGTTAAAAAACGGACGGGCTTTGGAGCCGCCTCTAGCGAGTCGAATGACGACCATAATATATCCTTCGGGTGGTTGAGTTTTTCAACGTTGAGACACGCGACATGGCCACCCGGCCAGCGACACGCTGAAAACCGATAATTCTAACCTATTCAAGACGATGTTACAAATATTTCCCGCCACACTTGCACATATCGATGAAATCACGTCTATTTTTGAATACCACGTGCTCCATGGAAGTGGCAGTTTTTACCTTACCCCCCTGAGCAAAGAGCGAATGGCCCAAAAGTGGGAACTGTTGCAAGAACACAAACATCCCTTCCTGGTGGGCTTGGACAGCGGCTCTCAAAAGGTCATGGGTTATTGCTATGCAAGTGAGTTTAGACCCCAAGAGGCCTTTTCATGGACCCTGGAAGATACCATCTACATCCACCCCGATCACCAAAGACAAGGCATTGGCAAAGCGCTTTTGCAAGCATTGATTGAACATTGTCAGCAACTGGGTTTTGAGCAGTTGGTCGCGTTGATCGGGGACTCTCACAACCATGGCTCCATTGGGCTGCACAGGTCCTTGGGGTTTGAGCATGGTGGAACGCTGAAAAAAGTGGGCCTCAAGCAAGAAAGCTGGTTGGATATTGTTTTGATGCAGCTTGCACTTCAATCTGTGGGGCGCTCAATTGAAGGTTGATGAAGTCCGACAAGGAGCAGACCACTCAAGAGCGCGCTATGATCGCGCGTATGAAAAATAAAACCTTGGCCGCTTGGCTGGCATTTTTGGGCGCTCCATTTGGACTTCACCGCTTTTACCTTTTTGGTCGATTTGATCGCCTGGCTTGGCTCATTCTTGTTCCAACGGCCCTGGGGCTTTGGGGCTACCAAAGGGTGCAAGAGTTTGGGGTCGAGGATTATTTAAGTTGGTGGCTCTTTCCCATCTTTGGATTTACTTTTGCAAGTTGTGCGTTGAACGCCATTGTCTACGGCCTGATGAGCCCAGAAAATTGGAACGCGCGCTTTAACCCTCAACGCTCCAGCAATGACGAGGCTGGACACACCTCATGGATGACCATCTTTGCCATCGTGTTGTCCTTGCTTGTGGGCGCAAGCGTGCTCTTGTCAAGCATTGTTTACAGCTTTCAGCGTTACTTTGAAGTCCAAATCGATGAGGCTCACAAAATATCGGCCAGCCAAGACTAAAGGCCAGCATCCCAATGCAGGGGACCGACTTTTTCGATCGATTGATTTTTCACCGCCTCAAGGTCTTGAAGGTTCACCAAACCTTCAGAGACCTCTTGAAGGGGCCACAAAACAAAGGCCCTCTCGCGCCAACGTGGATGAGGAATTTGTAAATTTTTGCTCCCTATCTTGGCCAGACCAAAGAACAACAAATCCAAATCCAATGTTCTAGGTTGGTGGTGATAGGCCCTGACTCGACCTGCACTTGACTCGATGCCTTGCAACAGTGCCAACAAATCTGGCGCACTCAAGCGCGTCTTGACTTTGGCCACTGCATTCAAGTAATCAGGCCCCTCGGCCTCAAAGGCCTTGGACCGGTAAACACTTGAGACGCTTGAAACCGCACAATGTGAGTGAGTGTTTACTTTCATCAATGCACTTTGAAAAGCAAGAATGGGATCGCCCAGATTGGCTCCCAATGCAATGAAGGTGTCAATCATGTGTTTGATTTTTCCACCATCATCCAAGGCGCTTTAAGTCGATGCAGGCGGCAAAGCAGCATCTGGGGTGGCATCCGATTTAGGTTTTCTTCTGCGCCGGCGTTTTGCAGGTGCGCCCAATGAGGCCTGCGAAGGACCCATCTGCGCATGATCTTCAGGGGCTTGGAGAGTGCTTTGCTTGAGGGGGTCCACGACCCGTTTGACCACGGCCTTGGCCTTGGCCGTTTGAGACTGCGCCCTTTGATGTTCAAGCCTAAAAGCCTCCAACATCTGCACACGCTCCTCGGGCTCTGACAGACTAAAGGCCTCCCACCATTCTCCAAGCTCAGCATCAAGTTCCCCCGACTGCACCCTTAGACGCATGAAGTCAAAGGCAGCTCTAAATCGCGGTTGCTCAATGAGACTCAGCGGTGAAGAGCCCGTTCGTTTTTCAAAACGCGGCTGCAATGACCAAATTTCCCTCATGTCTGCGCCAAGCTTGCCGCGACCGGAGACGTCGCCAATGTTCGTATTGAAGACTTCATCAATCGCGTCTTGAAGCGCCGGGTACAAGGCTTGGCGCTGTTGCATGCGATCGTTCCATGCCTGCCTGACATCTGACCACAAAACGCTTGCCAACAAAAAACTTGAGGCCACGCTTTTTTGCTCTCGAACACGCCGATCGGTGTCATCTAGCGCTTGACGCACAAAGGGCTCGCTGGATTTGCTCACAACCATGTCCATCAAGGGATAAACGCCGCTGGCCAATCCATGCAACTTCAACTGCTCAATGCTGGCCATGGCATGCCCAGTTTGCAACAACTTGAGCATTTCATCAAACATTCGACTCTGCGGCACGTCGGCCAAAAGTCCAATCATTTTCTTCAAGGGTGCTGCCGTTTTGCTTTCAAGCTTAAAGCCCAGGGGAGACAACTTGGCTGCAAAACGAATTGCTCGGATGATCCGCACAGGATCCTCGGTGTAACGAGCGGCAGGCTCACCGATCATGCGAATGACCTTCTTTTTCGCATCTTGAATGCCCTTGTGATAATCCACCAGCTCCCCAGAGCTTGGGTCGTAGTACATGGCATTGATGGTGAAGTCACGCCTTGCCGCGTCCTCTTCTTGAGGCCCCCACACATTGTCTCGAAGCACCCGTCCACTTGCATCGACCGCATGGCTCACATGGGCCAAAGCGTGTTTGGAGGTTTTTTCGTTGCCAGACACCTTCTTTGCCTTGGAAGACTCCAAATGCGCTCGAAAGGTCGAGACCTCAATGACGTCGTGCTCTCGACCACGACCGAAAACAACGTGAACAATCCTAAAGCGCTTGCCAATGATGAACGCGCGTCGAAAGCAGGCCTTGACTTGCTCTGGGGTGGCGTTGGTGGCGACATCAAAATCTTTGGGCGCCAGGCCCAAGAGCAAATCGCGAACCGCCCCTCCCACCACATAGGCTTCAAACCCCTTGTCTTGTAGAGCTGAGACCACCTGCAAGGCGCGCTCATCGAGCTCCTTGGGGTTGATGCCATGCACACTCGCAGCAATGCGTTTTTCTGTCCCAAAGTCAGGCCCCACTTTTGAAGGGTTCTTGCCCATCAGGCGATTCATAAAGTCTTTAATCATGCTTGTCCAAATAAATCCAAAATAGGCCATGCTTTTTCGATTGCCAGCGCTTTCAAGCGTTCATCTGGATTTGTTGCCACGGGGTGCTTGACCGACTTCATCAAAGGCAGATCATTGATGGAATCAGAATAAAAAGTGGTGTCCAGCTCACTCAAATGCAGCCCCTTGGCTTTAAGCCATTGTTCCACACGCTTGAGCTTTCCTTCCCCCAAAGAGGGAATGCCTTTGATTTCGCCCGTGATCCATCCAGTGGCATCGGTCTGAAGCTCTACGGCGATCAAATCCTCAATGCCAAAGCAGTCGGCTATGGGACGGGTCACCCATTCGTTGGTGGCCGTGACAATCATCAAATGATCTCCCCGCTCCCGGTGTGCGTTGACCAGATCCAAGGCCTGCGAAAGAATATGGGGTTGAATCACCTCTTGCATATAGCGCGTCCTGAGCGCATGCGCTTTTTGTGGCCCCATCAACCGAGCTGCTTGGGTGGTGAAACGAACATACGCCGCAATGTCCAACTCTTCACGGCAATAGTCCTGGTAAAAAGCTTCATTGGTCTTTAAAAACTCTCCCGCATCTGTCACGCCCATCTCGGTGGTGAAGCGCCCCCATGATTGATCGGAGTCAATGGGAATCAATGTGTGGTCTAAGTCAAAGAGAGCAAGGGAGTTGGATTTCACAGGGTGTTAAATAAAGAATTTTAAGAAAACGTTTGAACCAAAGAAGCCATCAAATATCTTTTAACATGTCTTTGATCAAGGGGATGGTGATGGGTCTTTGTGTTTCAAGTGCATAGCGATCAAGTTGTTCTAGCCATCCCACCAAATTGGAGAGGTCTCGGCTAAAGCGCGTCAACATGAAGTCTAGCACCTCCTCTCGCAGAGCAAGACCCCTTAAACTGGCTTGCTGGCTCAAGACCTCACGGCGCTCGTTCTCGCTCATCACCTTCAAGCCATAGACCAGCCCCCCACCAATGCGTGTTCTCAAGTCCTCTCTCAACACCAAATCCGCCGCGGGTCGATCCCCAGCAATCAATATCGCTCGGTGAAGTCCATCGCTTGGGGACAACGCGTTGACAAACCAGTTAAACACCACAGCCTCATAGGGCGGGCTTAACAAATGCACGTCGTCGACCACCATGAATTGCCAGCGGGGATCAAAATCCAATGCCTGAACCATCAGGCCCTCTTGGGGATTGAAATAAATGCCCTTTCGACCCGCGTGCAGGGCCGCGTCCATGACCGCTTGGAGCAAATGCGTTTTGCCACTGCCGTGCTCGCCCCAGATGTAGAAGGGCATGGCGTGCACGCGAGCGTCAAGCCTTGAAACCCAATCGCTTAAGACCTTGACAATGTCTTGATTGGGGCCAGCGTAAAAATTCTTAAAACTAGGCCTCGGCATCACACCCAGATCCAACGCAGCTTGCTTCATCACTGGCTCTCACCGTGGTACAAATGACTTTCTTGGTACGCACGTTTGAACCATGCAAGCGCCACACTCAAGACAGCAGAGATGGGCAGCGCCAACATCACCCCCACAAAGCCAAAGACTTGACCCGCTGTGAGCAAGGCCAAGATCACGACAACAGGATGCAAACCAATTCTCTCGCCCACCAATTTAGGCGTTAAAAAGAAGCCCTCTATGACCTGACCCGTCCCAAAAACAATGGCCACCAAGCTCAAGGCATGCCCTGCTTCGAACTCGAGCAAGGAGGACATGAGTGCCAACAAGAGCCCAAACCCAATGCCAATATAGGGAATAAATATGGCCAAACCCGTAAAAATTCCAATGGGCAAAGCCAAGCTCAAACCCCCTATTTTCAAAGCACAGGCATAAAAAATCGCCATGCAAATCATGACGCTCAATTGCCCTCGAATGTATTGCCCCAAGAGGTGATCGACCTCGCCTAAAAACAATTGCACATTCTTGGTTTGCTGAAGCGGAATCCACTCTTTGACTCGCTCAAGCATCAACCGCTGATCCAACAAGAAGTAAAACATCAGCAAGGGGATCAAGATGGCGTTGCCAACCACCGTCAACACCACACTTCCACCTATTTTTAAAGACGCCAATGCTTGTGTTAACACCTCCTCCCAAGAGGCATCAAAATACTTAAGCACCATCTCCTTTAGAGATTGGCTGTCAAAGCGCGCATCAACGCCCAAGGTATCGAGCATGGGCAGCAGCAGCTCTTGCAGCTTGATCAAAGCCATGGGCAACTGATCGCGCAACTTGGGCAGCTCTTTGACGAAAATAGGCGCCAGTAAAAATAAAATGCAAAGCCCCAAGGTCAAAAACACAAGTTGAACCATAATCACCGACAAAGCGCGCGCCGTCTTGTGACCCATCCAGCCCTGAAGTCGATCCACCCAAGGGCTTAGGAGGTAACTCAGCCCCAAGGCCATGACAAAGGGCATCAAAATGGGTTGCAAATGATGGATCACCAAGACCAAAACGAGCACCACGATGAGCGTGGCCGTGATGCGCTGCTGTGTTGGTGTCAAAATCATTGAGAAAAGTCTCCCCTCGAGGCTCTAGAATACTTGGATTCTATCGACACCATCCTTTAAATCCCATTCTGTTTACAAAGTCACCCTTAAAAAAGAACCAAATTGCCCATGACTTCTCCAATTACATACAAATCAGCAGGCGTAGACATCCAAGCGGGAGACGCCCTGGTCGAGCGCATCAAACCCTTTGCCAAGCGCACAATGCGACCGGGTGTATTGGCTGGCATCGGTGGATTTGGGGCGATGTTTGAAATACCCAGCGGCTACAAGCAACCGGTTTTGGTCAGTGGTACCGATGGCGTGGGCACCAAACTCAGACTGGCCATTGAATGGAATATGCACGACACCGTGGGCATCGATTTGGTGGCAATGAGCGTGAACGATGTGCTGGTGCAAGGCGCTGAACCGCTTTACTTTTTGGATTACTTCGCCTGCGGACATTTGGACGTTGACACCGCAGCCACGGTCATCCAAGGCATCGCCAAAGGGTGTGAACTCTCGGGCTGTGCGCTCATTGGCGGCGAGACGGCTGAGATGCCCGACATGTACCCCAAGGGCGACTACGATTTGGCGGGATTTGCGGTCGGGGTGGTTGAAAAATCCAAGATTTTACATGGGCAAAACATCCAAAGTGGCAATGTGGTCTTGGGTCTGGCCTCCAGTGGCGTGCATTCAAACGGTTACTCTTTGGTGAGAAAACTCATCAAGCATTCGCTTGAAAGCCAAGGCGCTTGTCCCATGACCTTGGATGGCAAACCTTTTAAAGAGGCCTTCATGGAGCCCACAAGACTCTACGTCAAAGCCATTTTGCAAGCCCTTGGTCTTCACCCCATCAAAGCCTTGGCACACATCACGGGTGGAGGATTGATAGAGAATTTGCCCCGGGTCTTGCCCGATCACTTAGGCGCACAACTGCATCGCAAGCATTGGCCAAGAACGGAGCTCTTTACTTGGCTTCAAAGCACCGCTGGCATTGATGACGTGGAGATGAACCGCACCTTCAATGATGGCATTGGCATGGCGCTTGTGATCGATGAACAAAACGCATCCTCAGTGCAAAAGACTCTAGAGGCTTTGGGCGAGGAGGTTTTTAGAATCGGTCACATTTTGCCCCATCAAGATGGAGACCGCGTGGTGTTGCTTTGATGCGTTCAATTTGAACGCATGATTTTTTTCTTTGAGAAAACCCTTGCCAGCAACTCAATGGATCAGGGGCTGAGTTTTAAAATCTCGATCCTTTTTTTGACCTGGCCCTCTCTCAAGGGATCGTTTTGGTTTTTATAGATTTCCAATAAGTTTCCAAGCATCCGAGACAAAATATCTCGCTCCCGTGCGCTCTTTAGATAATGCCGCAAGATCTTGTCTGAGCTCTGCCCCCAATGGGGCCCGTGTGGGCTTTGTTCTGGCTTAGCACTTTCTCTCAAAGCATCGACTGCTTCAATCGCATGCGAGGGCAAACCCGGCAAACCGTTCAAGATCTCTAGCAAATCCTCTTTGGACAAAGATTTCCCGGTGAACGGATCAATGATCACTTGCCCCTCATGGGGAAAACTCATTTGAACTTTGATTAAAAAGTGACCTGGGAAATTGACCCCACTGGCATTCAATCCTATGCCCGTTGCGACCTCCAACCAAATGACGGCCAAGCTGATCGGTATGCCCTGTCGGGTCTTGAGCACTTGAGAGATAAAACTGTTCTCAGGATCATAGTAATTGTTGACATTGCCTCTAAAACCCAATTCATCGAAAAACAAATGATTCAAGACTCTTAGGCGATGTATGGGACTCGAGTCTGCAGGAATGCGCCTCTTGAGTCTGGCCAACAAGTGATCGACCTCTCCCAACACATGCTGCGCATCCAACTCCGGATACTCATCTTGAGCCAAGCTCACCGCCGCTTCCAAGAGCGGAAAGTGCTCATCGCTTTGAACCAGAGCGCCAAAGTAAGAAAGAGGGGATGGAATTTCTAGCTTAAAGTTCATTCGAAGATTTTAAGTGTTTAAGTCTTGAGGTTTTTAGGCGTCAACAGGGTCTTGACGCGAAATCCAAGAAGCCATAAAGCCCCCAAATAAATCCCGCCCCCCGTCAAAAGCACCAACCCAATGGCGACCAAGCGCCAGAGTGCTTGTTCTCGCATCTCTATCCAGTTCCATTGTCCATTGGCCCAATACAAAAACACGCCCATCAAGAAAGCGGAGATGGCGCCTTGACAGATAAGCCTAGGCCATCCAGGCTCAGGCGTGTACCTGCCCGACCTCTTAAGAAAAAACCAAAGCAATGCGGCATTGATCATGGCCCCTATCCCAATGGACAAAGCCAATCCCGCATGGGCAAATAGGGGCACCCACAACACATTCATCAGTTGCGTCAGCAGCAAAACACCAATGGCAATGCGCACCGGAGTTTGCGTGTCCTCAGAGGCATAAAATCCTGGCGCTAGCACCTTGATGGCCACCAACCCCATCAAACCCAAACCATACCCCATGAGTGCCAACCTGGTTTGCTCAACGTCATTGGGATTGAAGGCCCCGTAATGAAACAATACACTCACCAAAGGCGTGGAAAACAAGAGCAGCGCCAAGGAGCAGGGCAAGGCCAACACAAACACCCACCTCAAGCCCCAATCCAAGAGAGCCGAATACTGTGCCATGTCTTGACTGGCCTTGGCCTGCGAGAGTTGCGGGGTCAACACCACGCCCAATGCAACGCCCAAAAGCGCGGTTGGAAACTCCATCAACCGATCTGCATAACTGAGCCAACTGACACTGCCCACTGTCATGTGTGAAGCTATCTGCGTGTTGATCAAAAGCGACAACTGCGCCACACTCACCCCCAACAGTGAAGGGCCCATCAAGCGTAAAATCTTCTGAGTACTGGCAGCTTGCCACGCCGCGGCGAAAGAGCGCCATAAACCACCCGGCAAGCGCCAAACATGGGGCAACAAACCCAGGCGTCTCAACGCCCAAATCTGGGCTGTCAATTGAAGCACGCCACCAACCATGACCCCCAAAACCAAGGCATAAATACCTGGAAAACCCATGCGATCAAACCAAGGCGCGCCAAGGTACGCAAAGAAGATCATTGAAAGATTGAGCAACACGGGGGTCGCTGCGGGCACAGCGAATTTTCTCCAAGTATTGAGTACGCCAGCAGCCAAAGCCACCAAGGACATGAAGGCAATATAGGGAAACATGAAACGCGTCATCTGGATGGCCAAATCCATGGTCTGGGCATTTTGTTGCAGACCACTGGCCATGATCCAAACCAACACGGGTGCCGCTAGCACGCCGAGCAAACTCGTCGCCAAAAGAACAACCATCAAAACCAAGGCCACCTGTGAAATCAGTTGTTTGGTCTCTTCTTGGCCTTTTTCAGTCAATGTGGCCGCCAAAACAGGCACGAAAGCTTGACTAAAAGCGCCTTCGGCAAACAACCGCCGGAATAAATTAGGAATGCGAAAGGCCACATTAAATGCGTCCGTCAAGGCACTCGCACCAAAAATAGAGGCCATGAGAAGCTCTCGCAACATGCCGGTGATGCGAGACAGGAGTGTCAACAAAGAGACAATTGAAGCGGATTTAAATAGACTCACGACCCAAGTGTAGCGCTCGAAGGCTTTTCTTGCTGATGGATATTTGTTACAATGTTGGGCTTTGCTGACATCATCCACAGACACATAAAGGATATTATCAATGGCTTCTGCTAAACCCAAGAAAAAAAACCCGCGCTTGGCCTCCGGTCGCAAGCGCGCGCGTCAAGACGTGAAGCTCAATGCAGCGAACACGTCTTTGCGCTCCAAGTACCGTACCGCAGTTAAAAATGTCGAAAAGGCAGTTTTAGCCGGTGACAAAACCAAGGCAAGCGAACTCTTTGCCACCATGCAAGCAGTGGTTGACACCATTGCGGACAAAGGCATTTTTCATAAAAACAAGGCTGCTCGCGACAAGAGCCGCTTATCGACCAAAGTCAAGGCTTTGGCACTCGCCGCCTGAAATTTTTCAGGCACCCGCCCGGTCTAAGCATTTAGACTGCCGTTTGACGGGGTGCGCTGTCAGCAAAGCAAAAAAAGCAAAATCACCGCTCAATGAGCGGTTTTTTTGTGCCTCAATCTTAAGCAACTGGCTTGCCATGGGCCAAAAAATCAGCGGTTAGGCTACAAGCCTCTAGCACTTGCAAATCATTGTCTTTGGCAAAGTTCATGACGAAATCCCAAGCCATGGGCTCGGCCGCCTTCAATTGCGAATTGACCACCACGCATTTAAAGCCATTCAATGAATTGGGAACACACCAAGGTGAGTAACTTAAATGACTCCCTGGCGATGGACCGCCGGGTCGAAATGCGCTCATCACACCGGCCAAGCGCTCCGCCCAATCACTGGGCCTAAACCCTTTTCCATCGGAAGTCACGCCAACGATGAACAACTCCTGGGCATCTTGTGAAATCATGATCCGTTAGATCGACGTGGGGGGGTTAAAAATCCGATGGTACCAAGTTGCTGCATTGCACAAACATTGTAACTGAGCATTCATTGCAAGCCCATATAGCCCTCATTCTAGGGCTGAAGCTTTTTTTTCTAGTTTGCCGAGCATAGACCGAGCAAATGTTTGTTTCATCTTGGCAAAGGATTGGCAAAAAGTTCTCATTTGGGGCTTAAAAAAAGACATCTTAAGATGGGGCTTGCACCTAAAATAGCTTCTTTATTGACTCCAAAATCATTGGCAATCGCCCTTTTGTTATGACCTCTGTTGCAAATACATCTCTCCATTCAGAAACACCTGCACCGCAGTCTGCGCACGTGATGAACACGTATGGCCGACTGCCCGTGAGTTTTACGCATGGGCTCGGCCTTCAATTGTGGGACACCCATGGCAAAAGGTATCTGGATGCATTGGCGGGCATTGCTGTCAACACTTTAGGTCACGCACACCCTAAATTGGTGCCAGCTTTGCAAGACCAAATTGCAAAAATGATCCATTGCTGCAACTACTACCATGTTCAAGAACAAGAAACGTTGGCCCAACAGCTCACTGAATTGTCTGGACTTAGCAATGTGTTTTTCTGCTCCACGGGTCTAGAGGCGAATGAAGCGGCCATCAAATTGGCCAGAAAATTTGGCCACGACAAAGGCATCTCTCGCCCAGAAATCGTGGTCTACGAAAAAGCCTTTCATGGCCGCTCTATCGCAACTTTGAGCGCCACTGGTAATGAGAAGATTCAAGTTGGATTTGGTCCTTTGGTAGAAGGTTTCATTCGCGTTCCCGTCAACGATGAACAAGCCCTCATCAAAGCCACCCAAAACAACCCCAATGTGGTTGCTGTTTTCATGGAGGCCATCCAAGGCGAAGGTGGCATCAACAGCATGCACATGGATTACCTGCGAAAGGTAAGGGACCTTTGCGACCAACACGACTGGTTGCTGATGATCGATGAAGTGCAATGCGGCATGGGTCGAACTGGCAAATGGTTTGCGCACCAGTGGGCCGGTATCAAGCCCGATGTCATGCCTTTGGCCAAAGGCCTAGGTTCTGGTGTTCCGATTGGCGCCATTGTGGCTGGAGCCAAAGCCGCTCAAGTTCTTCAACAAGGCAACCATGGCTCCACCTTTGGAGGCAACCCACTGGCCATGAGAGCGGGCATAGAGACCATTCGCATCATGCAAGAGGATCACTTGATTGAAAACGCCAGCAAAATGGGGGATTACTTGAGCACACAACTGAGGGCCTCGCTTGGTGGACTGACTGGATTTAAAGAAGTCAGGGGAAAGGGTCTCATGATCGGCATCGAGTTGGACCGTCCCTGCTCGGCCATCATGCAATTGGCACTGGAGGCGGGTCTGCTTTTGAGTGTGACCGCGGACAACGTGATTCGCTTGGTGCCTGCTTTGATCATCGACCAAAAAGAATGTGACGAAATTATCTCCCTGTTGAGCCCAGTGGTTCGCTCCTTTCTTTTGAAAAAATGAAACACTACCTGCAGTTCTCTGACCTCACTCTAGAAGAATACGAGTATATTTTTCAACGCACGGTCTACATCAAGCACAAGTTCAAAACCTACCAAAAACACCGCACTTTGGTAGACCGGACATTGGCCATGATTTTTGAAAAAGCCTCTACTAGAACACGGGTGAGCTTTGAAGCTGGCATGTACCAAATGGGTGGGTCGGTTGTCAACCTCACCTCAGGCGACAGTCAGTTGGGGCGTTCAGAGCCCATTGAAGACAGCGCCAAAGTCATCTCCCGCATGGTGGATTTGGTGATGATTCGCACATTTGGACAAGACAAGCTCACCGCTTTTGCCAACAACTCTCGCGTGCCTGTGATCAATGGCTTGACCAATGAATTCCATCCTTGTCAAATTTTAGCCGACTTGTTTACATTCTTTGAGCACCGCAACTTTGGCAAGTCTCCACTTGAAAGCCTCAAGGGCATTGTGGTCGCGTGGGTTGGAGATGGCAACAACATGGCCAACAGTTGGCTGCAAGCGGCTGATTTGTTGGACTTTACAGTTCACGTGAGTACGCCCAGTGGCTATGAAGTGGATCCAAGCATTTCTGGCTTAAAGTCTGCAAAAAGCTTTAAAGTGTTTAAAGATCCTCGCGAGGCTTGCAAAGGCGCTGACTTGGTCACCACCGACGTATGGACCAGCATGGGGTATGAGTCAGAAAACGCCAAACGTCAAGAGGCCTTTGCCGATTGGTGCGTGAGCCAAGACATGATGGCTTTGGCCAAACAAAATGCACTCTTTATGCACTGCTTGCCCGCTCACCGAGGGGAGGAAGTGAGCGCAGAGGTCATTGACGGTCCGCAGTCTGTGGTTTGGGATGAAGCGGAAAACCGAATGCATGTCCAAAAAGCCTTGATGGAGTACTTGTTGTTGGGCCGTCAAGCAAACGCGAGCTGAACACCGCATGGCGTTTCATGGATACCCTTGACTGCCAACAGTGTGGCGCTTGCTGTGCAAGCTTTAGAGTGGATTTCTCAAAGAATGAACTTCAATCCCATGGTGGTCAAACACCCGATGGTTTGGCTGAAGTTTTGAGCGAGCAACTTTGCCGCATGCGCGGCACCGATTACGCCACCCCAAGGTGCGCAGCCTTGTATGGCAAAGTCGGGGGCGATATTCAATGCGCCATTTATGAGTACAGGCCCGCTCCTTGCAGGGAGTTTGAAGCGGGTTCAGCTGCTTGCTTGCAAGCAAGGCATCGACACCATCTCCAATAATACCCATGGGGCGCTGAGCATTTGAGCGCACACGCTTGCAGCAAAGGCTTTAGCGGTATCCGTACAACCAAGGCATGTCCAAGAGACGCTCGCCAAACAATGAAAGTCCCAGATTCCTTAATCCTGAGAGCATGCCTCGAGCGTGAAAGACAGAGGCATTGAGCCTGGCTCGTTTTTGCACTTGAGCGTTTCTGAGCCACCGGCTTTGTGCATACCGCTCTAAGCGAAGCGTCTCGTCTTGCTCAACATGGGACCAATGTTGGGCCAAGAGGGCAGCATCCTCAATGGACATGCCCGCACCTTGCGCCAAAAAAGGCAACATCGGATGCGCCGCATCACCCAACAACGCAACCCGACCCTTGGCCATTTGATGAGCACCTTGCAAAGGATTTGCGTCAAAGAGCCTCCAAGGACTCCACTCACCCACAGCCCTAAAGAGGTCTTGTAAATCGCTGTGAGCGCCCCTTAACGCCAGTCTGAAATGCTGACGCGACAACTCCAAAGGAATGTGTTCAAGCCAAGTTTGCTGCAATGGAGTTTGCAAAGTGTCTTGGAGGTGTGCATCGTCAATGGGCGCTTCAATCAAGGCGACAATGTTGAGCCACTCGCCACATCGTATGGGATAGTGAACCCAATGCATTTGAGGGCCGCAATGGACCTGCACACAACTTTGCCTCAATTTCAAAGGCAACAACTTTTGTGCAATGGTGGTCCGGTAAGCAAGGTGGGGGGTGGCATGGATGTGTCGAAGGGGCCAATGCAGTCGCCTGACATCACTGGAGACACCATCTGCACCAATGAGTGCTTTGGCCTGCAGGTTTTGAGGTGTCGAGGATTCTCTGTCAAAAGAGAGCCGCATCTTGCTAGAACCTGAATCCTGATCATGCATTTTGTCTTGCATTTTGTCTTGCATTTGGACTTGGATTTGGACAGATTGCTCTGTGCTTTTCAAATCTCTTAAGGACGCACCCATACACAAATGGGTCTGCCCAATGGCCTGCATGCGCTCATACAAAATGGCTTGAAGGTCTGCGCGGTGAATGGTCGCATAAGGTGCGCCGTAGCGAGCTTTAAAACTCTCGCCTAAACTTAACCTCGCCAACGCATTTTGTTGATCAAAACGAAAAACTTCGATGTGACTAGGCCATGCAGCATAGGTTTCAAGCGCCTTGGACAAACCCCAACTTTGCAGCAGTCGAGTTGAGTTCGGTCCCAACTGAATACCTGCTCCGACTTCGCCAAAGACTTCGCGTCTCTCAAGCAAGGTGGTCTGCTGGCCCTTGAGTCCCATGGCAATGCTTGCGCTCAAGCCACCCATCCCCGCACCTGCAATCACCACATCCATGGACATTGATTTCCTTTTTTTACAAAGACAAACGCTTGATCAGCGTCACGATTTTCAATACTTAGAAACCATGGACAAGGGCATGCTGCTCGATTTTTGCATACCATAGATTTTTTTGCGACTCATGCATGAAGCTTGCCTCAAATGAGCATTTGGCAAACGCAATTGCATCTGAAGCTTTCAATTGAAGCGCTTGGAAGGTGTGCAAATAATTGTCATTGATATAGCCACCAAAGTAAGCCGGGTCGTCTGAGTTGATGGTCACACACAGCCCCAAATCCAGCAGTCGCTTGATCGGATGCAAGCTCAAATCACCATAAACACAGAGCTTGAGGTTGGACAAGGGACAAACAGTCAACGGAATTCTTTCTTTGGCCAAGCGTGCAATCAAGCTTTGATCGTGAATGGCTTGAACACCGTGATCGATTCGCAAGACCTTCAATTGATCCAGGGCACTCCAAATGTAAGCGGGCGGGCCTTCTTCGCCAGCATGGGCCACGGCTATAAGCCCAAGTTTGCGCGCCTTTGCAAACACATCGGTAAACTTTTCCGGAGGATGTCCAACTTCACTCGAGTCCAGGCCCACACCAATGAGATGCTCTAAATAGGGCTCAGCCGCCTTCAAAGTCTCCAAAGCACTCTCTTGACTCAAGTGACGCAAAAAGCACATGATCAACTTGGATTCAATCCCTAAATAGGTTGCCCCATCTTGAGTGGCTCGAACCAAGCCTTGAATCACCGTTTGAATGGGTATGCCACGCTCGGTGTGAGTTTGAGGATCAAAGAAAATCTCCGCATACACCACGCCCTCACCCACTGCTTTTTGCAAATAAGCGTAGGCCATGTCGTAGAAGTCCTCTTCTTTCAACAAGACGCTTGCACCGGCGTAGTAAATATCCAAGAAGCTTTGTAAATCTTTGAAGGCATAGGCGTTTTTGAGCGACGCCACATCATCAAAGGGCAAGTTCACCTGATTTCTTTTGGCCAATTTAAAAATCAACTCAGGCTCTAAAGAACCCTCGATATGAATGTGCAACTCGGCCTTGGGCATCTGGGTGATCAAGCGCTGCAATGCTGGACTCAAGGTGTTTGAAATAGCAGACATCGTGCACCTCAATTAAGAAAAAATAAATACACTCAAAGAATCAAGATCGCGCGAAAATCATTGACATTGGTAAAGGTTGGACCGGTCACGATCAAGCCTCCAATCGCTTGAAAAAAACCATATGCATCGTGTCGATGTAAAAAATCATCCGCCTTTAATCCTTGCTCTTGGGCCATTGAAAGGGTCAAGGGCCCGACCCATGCACCGGCATTGTCCTCGACGCCATCAATGCCATCCGTATCGGCCGCAAGGGCCCAAATGTCACGGGCTCCCTTGAGCGCTTTGGCCAAGCTTAAACAAAACTCACTGGCTCGGCCTCCGCGCCCAAAGACCGTGCCAGACTCTGGCAAGAGCGTGACCGTGGTCTCTCCACCACTGAGCAAGACACAAGGCTTCACAAAAGGCCCCAAACCTTTTGAACACGCTTTGGCCAACGCAGCATGCACCAAAGCCACATCCTTGGATTCACCTTCGATTTCATCGGACAAGATGTAAGCACGCAGGCCCTGTGACTGCGCCCATTGGGCTGCCGCTTCCAAAGAGGCTCGAGGTGTGGCAATGATGTGCAGCTCTTGTTTTGAAAGATCCATTTGTCCAACCTTTGGGGTCTCAAGCAGTTGTTGCTCAAGAGCCGCGATGATCGCTGGCGGGGTTTTTATTTGGTATTTTTCAATCACTTCAAGTGCTTGTGCACAGGTGCTTTCATCAGCGACAGTGGGGCCACTTGCAATGGTTGCGGGGTCATCGCCTGGCACATCGCTGATGCACAGGCTTAGCAACTTCGCAGCAGAGCAAGCTTGTGCAAGTCTCCCGCCTTTGATGCCTGAGAGGTGCTTGCGCACACAATTGATCTCCCAAATATTGGCACCACTGCTCAATAGACTTTGATTGATGGATTGTTTCTCTGACAAACTCAAGCCCTCCACTGGAAGCATGAGCAGTGAGGACCCACCCCCTGAAATCAGGGCAATCACCAAGTCATCTTTGGTAAGACCGTGCGTCAATGCAAGCATTTTTTGGGCGGCCAAAACACTTTGCGCGTCTGGTACGGGGTGAGCTGCTTGCATGATTTCAATGCGGTTGTTCACACCTTCTTGCTCTTTGGGGACGTGGCCATAGCGGGTGACAACCAAACCACTTAATTCACACCCCTCAGGCCAATGCTTTTGTAGCGCAAGGGCCATGGAAGCCGCCGCCTTACCCGCCCCCAAAACCAAGGTTCGACCGACTGGGGGTTTGGGTAAATAATGCAAGAGATTGCGCTCAGGCAAAGCTCTCTCAATCGCTTTATCCAAAAGCGTGGTCAATGTGTGCAAAGGATCTTGCAAAAGAGGAGTTGACATCGATCGGTTAGAAAAAAACAGTTCTTAATTTGGATGGGGTTTGCATGTCAAAAAAATATTGAAAACTTTTAAAGCCTTGAAAGCCTTGAAACCCATGATAAGCTCTGAGCTAAAAGAATCCAATTGTTTTTTGACTCCACATGAGTTTAATCTCAAAATCCATTCTCCAACAACGCCATGTCTCAAATACTTATCCATCAGGCCCATTGCATCAGCACCCAAGACCATCAAGATCGTGAACTTAGGGGTGCAAGCATTCTGATTGAAGATGGGCTCATCAAAGAGGTGTTTGAAGCAAAGCAATTTGAAGAAAGAGGTCAGCATCTTTTGAGCAAGGTCGATCAAGTCATTGATGCCAAGAATCATCTGGTGATACCAGGCATGGTCAATTGTCATCATCACATGGTGCAGTCTCTCACCCGAGCTTATTTACCCGTTCAAAATGCAGAGCTTTTCTCTTGGCTTAGAGGCTTGTATCCCATTTGGGCCAACCTTCGCCCAGAGATGGTTCAAGTCGCCTCCAAAGTTGCAATGGCAGAGCTGCTCATGAGCGGCTGCACCACGAGCAGTGATCACCTGTATATCTACCCCAATGGGGTTAATCTAGAAGACAGCATTGAAGCGGCCAAAGCAACTGGCATTCGCTTCACAGCCACTCGCGGCAGCATGAGTGTGGGTCAGTCCAAGGGTGGCTTGCCACCTGACCGGGTGGTCGAGAGTGAAGAGTTCATATTGAAAGAAACGCAACGCCTCATTGAAAAATGGCATGATGCACGCCATGGATCCATGTTAAACGTCTCTGTGGCCCCATGCTCCCCCTTCACAGTGAGTGAGTCCTTGATGGAACAATCCGCCAAGCTTGCTCGCGCCTTGGGAGTCAGACTGCATACCCATTTGGCGGAAAACGATCACGACATTGCTTATACCAAAGAAAAGTTCAATTGCACTCCAACTCAATATGTTGAGCGCTTGGGCTGGGTGGGAGAGGATGTGTGGCATGCGCATTGCGTCAAAATTGATGCACAAGGAATCGATCTCTTTGCCAAAACACGAACCTCTATTGCTCATTGTCCCTGCTCCAATATGCGGCTGGCCAGTGGCATATTGCCCCTTAGAAAAATTCTCAATGCCAATGTGAGCGTTGGATTGGGTGTGGACGGCAGCGCCAGCAACGATGGTGCTCACATGCTTGCCGAGGCCAGGCAGGCGATGCTGCTCGCAAGAGTTGCCAAGTCCCTGGAGCCCTTTGGTTGTGACACGGGTCCCCAAGAGATGACGGCAAGAGATGCTTTAAAAGTTGCGACGCGTGGAGGCGCCAAAACTCTGGGCCGGGAGGACATTGGGCAAATTTCACCTGGATTTTGCGCAGACCTCGCTCTTTACAGAACGGACACCTTGCCCATGGCTGGCGGCTCTGTTCACGACCCGGTTGGCGCATTGATGCTGTGCTCGAGTCAATTGACAGACTACACCATTGTCAATGGACGTGTCCTTGTAGACAAGGGAGAATTCAAGCCCTTTGATCTTGAACCCACTGTCCGCCTGCACAATGAATTGGCCTTGGAGTTGACGACTTTGTAAAACCCTCGTTTGAAGACGCGACCCACCATGGGTCTTGGTCGAATTCGCTCAAGGCGTCGTGGGGGCTCCAGCGTCGAACCAGCGTTTAATGAGTTCGCGCTCCTGATCAGTGATTTGAGTCGAATTGTTCATGGGCATTTGCCGAAGAACAACGGATTGTTGGTAGATGTTTTGTGCATTGATCTTCACCTCTTGAGGTGAATCCAATCGTAAATTCTTCATCTGAACAGCAGCTCCATGGCAGGCATAACAACGCTGCTCAAATATTTTTTGAACTTGTAGGTAGCCCACAGGGCTTGTATCAGCAAACTTTTGCGTGATCGGTGTTGACTCGGGCTTTAACGCAATGATGACACCAACAATGACGACAACACCAATCAAAGCAAATGGCAAAGGATTGCTGGCTTTGTTTTGATGGTACGCATGCCTTTGCACAAAGAACTGCCGAATCAAAGCACCAGCCAACATCATGGCCACGAGGGTGACCCAGGGGTAAGCATACGCATACAAAAAACTGTAATGGGTGCTGAGCATCGCAAACAACACGGGAAGCGTGAAGTAGGTGTTGTGCACGCTTCTTTGCTTGCCACGCTTACCATGCATGGCCAACTCAGCAGCCGGTAACTTTTGACCCGTGGTCATGGCCCCCACCACTTTGCGTTGACCTGGGATGATCCAAAAGAACACATTGGCGCTCATGGAGGTAGCCATCATGGCGCCAACCAGCAAAAAAGCCGCGCGTCCAGCAAACCAATGACAAGCCAGCCAAGACGCAAATGCGATCACTATAAACATGATCAATCCAACACCGAGCTCTCCATTTTCTCTAAATCCAACCCACTGGCTCACACGGTCATATATCACCCAAAACACCAATAAAAAAGACAAGGCCACCAACACGGCTTGAGGGGGCGTCCAATCCATCAAAGACTTGTCGATCAAGTAAGCGCTTGCATTGAACAAATACAGCAATGTAAACAATGCAAAACCACTCAACCACGTCGTGTAGCTCTCCCAAAAGAACCAATGAAGTTTGGTGTGAATTTTCTTGGGGGCCACCATGTATTTCTGTGGGTTGTAAAAACCTCCGCCATGAACAGCCCATAGCGCACCGTCCACGCCCTTTTCCAATAAATCGGGTGAATTGGGTTTGACCAAATTGCTGTCTAAAAAAACGAAATAAAAGGAGGAGCCTACCCATGCGATCGCAGTGATCACATGAATCCAGCGCAGCAGCAAATTGGCCCACTCAAGGTAGTACGGATCAATCAATTCAAATTCCCCAAATCAAATTTATAGTTTATGTTGTGCAAGTACAAATTGCTCTTCATTCATCAACAATTGCGCCACGACCGAAACTGCAATGATCTCAGGCTCCTTTGCACGCAAACCTGCAATCCCTATGGGACACTGCACCCCTAAAAAATCAGACTCTTCAAAGCCCTTCTGAGACAAACGACTCTTGAATGTCGCCCATTTGGTTTGACTACCAATCAAGCCAATGCTTTTAAGATCGCGATGAGCACGTTGTCGAATCAAGCATTGTTGCAATACATCTAAATCTTCGGCATGACTGAAACTCATGATCAATACGTGTGAGTTTGCTTTGATGTCCTGAACAGCCATTTGAACCGGTTCAGAATGTTCAATCTGAATATTGATACCGGCAACCGTGGGAAATATCGCCTCTCTTGAATCAATCCACGTGACCTGCCAAGACTGTTTCTCCATCAATGCCACAATGGCTTGCCCAACATGCCCTGCACCAAACAGGGCCAAACTGGGTTCTGGCGTTTGCAACCTTTTTGAAAGACTTGAAAGATTTGAAACGTCCACACGCTCAAATGCCAAATGCACCACTCCACCACAACACTGACCCAAGGAGGGGCCAAGGGGGTACCTTTTGATCATCGGCTCGACCAAAGCCTCTGAGCGATCCAATAAGCTCCTCGCTTCTTGGATCGCTTGAAACTCAAGTTGACCACCACCCAAGGTATTGATCAATTGAGAAGGCAATACAGCCATCCAAGCGCCCTCGTCCCTGGGAACGGATCCTTGCGCTTTGGTAACCGTCACCAAAACCGCTTGCTCGCCATCTCCCAGGGCGCGCAAGAGTTGCTGCATTGGCCTTAACACCAGAGTGCCAGTTGAGGGGTCAGCACAGTTCAAGCCTTGTGCTTCAAGCCTTCACAAGCCATCAAGATTCTTTCAGGCGTCGCAGGCGCATCCATTTGCAATCTTTTCTTGTGATGTGCGCTGGCGCTCACCGCATGCCTCAATGCAAAGAAGGTCGACAGTGCCAACATCAAAGGCGGCTCGCCCACAGCCTTGCTGTAAAAAGGAGTCGGCTTGACGTTGCTGCCATCAAACAAAGTGACATTGAAATGCTCTGGAATGTCCCCGGCCACAGGAATCTTGTAAGTGCTCGGTCCGTGGGTCATCAACTTGCCCTTCGCATTCCAAATACACTCCTCCATGGTCAACCAACCCATGCCCTGGACATATCCACCCTCAATTTGTCCTTGATCGATTGCAGGGTTGATGCTCTTGCCCACATCGTGGACGATATCAACACCCTTGAGCCACCACTCGCCTGTTAGGGTATCGATCTCAACTTCGGACACTGAAGCTCCATAACAGTTGTAGTAAAAAGCCCGGCCCCAAAGTGTATTGAAATCATAAGCAATATCAGGCGTGCGATAAAAGCCAGTCACCGACAAACCCACACGATCCAACCAAGCTTGAATGATCAAGTCCTTCCAAGGCACACGCTTTGATCCGCCAATCGCTTCATTGTGTGCAAAAACCACCTCTTTGGACTCACATGACATCATGCGCGCAGCAACATGGGACAAACGCTCTCTCATTTGATCACAGGCATTGTTGATTGCAGCGCCATTGATATCGGCTCCACTGGAGGCGGCCGTGGCAGAGGCATTGGGCACTTTTTGCGTATCCGTTGAAGTGACTCTCACTTTTTCAACACCAATACCCAACCCATCAGCTGCGACTTGGGCCATTTTGGTGTTCAAACCTTGGCCCATTTCAGTCCCCCCATGGTTGACACTGACAGAGCCGTCTTGGTAAATATTTAAAAGCGCTCCTCCTTGATTCAACATGGTTGCCGTAAAGCTGATGCCAAACTTCAAGGGCACCAGTGACAGGCCACGTTTTTTAAAGGGATGGGTCAAATTGAAAGCATCGATTTCCTTTTTTCTTTGAAGATAGTTGGATTTGATTTTGACCTGCTCCATCACCTGATCACCAATCCAGTCCTCAATTTTTTGACCATACTGCGTGATCATGGTTTGCTCGTTGCCAGAGACCATGGGGTCTTTGTACAAATTGAGCTCTCTGATTTCTAGCGCATCCTTGCCCAAGTGCTGGGCCATCTCTTCAATCACCGTCTCAATGGCAAACATCCCCTGTGGTCCACCAAAACCTCTAAAGGCAGTAGCACTTTGCATATGGGTTTTGCAGCGGTGTGTGATGACCTTCAAATTGGGCAAGTAATAGCAATTGTCAATATGCAGCAATGCGCGATCGTTGACAGGCCCAGAGAAGTCGGTGCTGTAACCACAACGTGAATAAAGCACCACATCGACGCCCAAGATATGCCCTGCATCGTCAAAGCCGACCTCATAATCGGCCCTGAAATCATGGCGCTTGCCTGTGATGGTCATGTCATCATCTCGATTGACACGCAACTTAACAGGTCGATTGAGTTTAAAGGCAGCAAGGGCGGCGCTTTGGCTAAAGATACTGGCATTGCCCTCTTTGCCGCCAAACCCTCCCCCCATTCGCCTACAAATGACCTCCACATCATGGGTGGATAAATTTAGCGCTGCAGCCGCTTCGCGCTGATTGCCATCCGGGTGCTGCGTGGAGACATACAACGTCAATTGCCCGTCTTCTTTGGGCACGGCGTAGGTGATTTGACCTTCTAAATAAAACTGTTCTTGCTGACCGCAATAAGTGCGGCCACTCAAGCGATGAGGCGCGTTTTCAATCGCCTGCTTGGGCTCACCCCGTGTGATCCCTTTGGCAGGCATGATGAATGAGCTTTTTTGCATTGCATCTTCAATTGTCAAAATAGCCGGAAGCTCTTTGACCAATACGTTTGCAGCCTTGGCCGCTTCTCTTGCATAAATCATTTCACGTGCAACGACCACGGCAACCGGTTGACCTACAAATTGAACAATGCCATCGGCCAAAAAGGGGTCATCGTGCACAATGGGGCCGCAATTGTTCTCCCCTGGAATGTCGCGTGCAGTAAAGACCGCAATCACCCCATGCTGCTTTAAGAGATGCTCTTTATCAATGCCCTCACCGATCAACTCACCATGTGCAACAGGTGACAAGACGAGGGCAGCATACACAGTGCCCGCCAGTTCAGCAATGTCATCGGTGTAAATAGCTTGACCAGTCACATGCAAATGCGCTGACTCATGCGTCAATTCTCGGCCTTGCTCGCCAGCGACGATGAGATCCTTGATTTTATCTGGTGCATTCATGCTGCATTCACCTCCGACAAATGGGTGTTTATAAATTTCAGAACTAAATTTCTTGCCACCAATGAACGGTAGGCCCAAGTTGCCCGAAGTCCATCGCGCGCGATATAGCTTTGCGCAATGGCTTGATCGATTTGTGTCGGATCAACATCTTGAATGCGTTTACCTTCCAACACTTTTTCAATCGCATAAGCTCTGGCTGGTGAAGGAGACAATCCATTGAAGGCCAATCGAACTTGGCTTAAACGCTCATTTTCAATCTGATATGTCATGGCTGCACATGTGGCAGAAATATCTTGCTCAAAACGCTTGCTGATTTTATGCGCCACAAAATACTGTCGGTCTTGAGGCCTGGGAATTTCGATGGCTTCAATGAACTCAGAGGCTTGCATGACGTTCTTTTTAAGTCCGGTATAAAAGCCCTCCAACCCAACGCGCCTGGTTTTGGATCCAAGTCTTAAAATCAATTGCGCGCCCAAAGCCATTAAACACGGCATGCTGTCTCCAATGGGCGAACCATTGGCAATGTTTCCAGCCAAAGTTGCTGTATAGCGAATAGGGGGCGAGCCAAAGCGGCGAAGCACCTCTGCAAAGTCAGGCAATTCAGTTTTCACCAAATGCATCACCTCCTCGAGTGAGACCACCGCGCCTACTCTCCAAAATGAGGGCGTGGTTTGAACTGCTTTAAGTTCTTTCACATGCCCCAAGTACACAATGTGATCGGGGCGGCGAAACTCTTTGTTGACCTGCAAACCAACCTCTGAGCTTCCAGCAAGAAGAGTCGCATTGGGATGCTGAATCAAATACTTGGCCACCTCCTCAACGCTAGAAGGAGAAACAAATTCATTTCCTTTTCTCGTTCGCACGACCGGTTGAACGATCAACTCCCCCTCAAGGCTCAAGGTGGGTTGATCTTCTCTTTTGATCTCTTTGAGCAAGCCAACATCCGCCTGGTCATCCAAATGGAGCGCAGTTTGATGTTCGCAGGCCTTGTGAGTTGCTTCGATGATGGGCTTGTAGCCGGTGCATCGACACAGATTGCCACTTAGGGCATCGGTGATATCGAGTCGGCTTGGATTGCGATTGGTTTGGGTCATATTAACCAAACTCATCACAATCCCTGGCGTACAAAATCCACACTGAGAGCCGTGACAGTCCCGCATGGCCTCTTGAATGGGATGCATGTGTCCATTGACCTTCAAACTCTCTACCGTCTTTAAAGACTTGCCATCCAGAGTTGGTAAAAGTTGCAAACAACTGTTGACTGTGACGTAGTCCACGCCACTCTGAGAAGCATTGAGTTCACCCACCATGACCACACATGCACCACAATCGCCCTCAGCACACCCCTCTTTGGTGCCCGTGCGGCGCAAATCTTCACGCAAATAATCCAAGACCGTCGTTGTCCTTCTCTCGCCTTTGACCTCAACGATTCGACCATCAAGAACAAACCGCACTGTATTTGTAACTTCAGACATGATAAAACTCAATCTAACAATGATAAAAAAATCCACTCACGGGCTTGAACTTCTACGCGCCGCACAAGCCCAAAACCACTAGGAACCCCTGTAAGTTGAGTAAGAAAAAGGACTGACCAACAAGGGAACATGATAATGCTCTTTCGGGTTTGATACCCCAAAATCCAATTGGACCACATCCAAAAACAAAGGTTCTTGTAAATCTTTGACCTTAGACCTAAAGTACTCTCCTGCTGAAAAGACAAGCCTATATTGACCTGCCCTTAAATCTTGAGTTTCAATGAGCGCAGAATCTGCTCTTCCATCGGCATTGAGCACCAAGCTTTTGATGAGCAAATAAGCGTCGCCTTGTTTCTTTAGTAAAGCAACGGCCATGCCTGATGCAGGTTTACCGTGCATGGTGTCCAAAACGTGTGTACTTAAACCCATGGTCAAAATTCCGATCTGAAAAAAATTGCTCTCACACTCATGTATTTTAGGGCCAGCTCATCAAAAAAACCATTGTCTCGCAATAGATCCTTTCGTATTATGAAAGGATTTACTTGGCATCTATATTTCTGCTCAAAAAAAAAGGACAATTCAATTGTCGGTTTCGTCTTCATCGATGCCTTTGAGCTTCGCCATCAAACAACCCATCACTCGTTTCATTCATGCAAAATTTCGACACCACCTTGCCTTACCCGAGAGATCTCATAGGGTATGGCGAGCACCCACCTTTCGCCAATTGGCCAGGAAAGGCAAAAATAGCAGTGCAATTTGTTTTGAACTATGAAGAGGGCTCTGAAAACGCAATCCTGCATGGAGATGAGGGCTCTGAGCAATTTTTATCCGAAATGTTCAATCCGCCAAGTTTTCCTGATCGGCACATGAGCATGGAGAGCATTTATGAATACGGCTCAAGAGCTGGGGTTTGGCGCATTTTGAAAGAGTTCGATCATAGACAACTGCCCCTGACCGTATTTGGTGTGAGCATGGCTTTGGAGAGGCATCCAGAACTGGCTCAGGCCTTCGTTCAGAAAGGACATGAGATTGCGTGTCACGGCTACCGCTGGATCAATCACCAAACGATGCCACAGAGCACCGAAAAAGAGCACATTCGCAAAGGCCTTGATATTGTCAAGCGCATCACGCATGAAACGTCCATTGGCTGGTACACAGGTCGTGACAGTCCCAATACCAGACGACTGGTGGCAGATTGCTTGGATGTCGGATATGACAGTGATTATTATGGTGACGATTTGCCCTTTTGGATGAAAGTCAAAAACAGTGCCAAAGAGACCGTTGGCCAACTTATTGTGCCTTACACGCTGGACTGCAATGACATGCGCTTTTCTCTCCCCCAAGGCTATTCGCAAGCGCAAGACTTCTTTATCTATTTAAAAGATACATTTGACGCCCTGTACGAAGAGGGAGAGGAAAGTCCAAAAATGATGAGCGTGGGCATGCATTGCAGGCTGTTGGGTCGCCCAGGGAGAATCATGGCATTGAAAAGGTTTTTGGATTACATCGAAAAATTTGACCGCGTTTGGATATGCAAGAGAATGGACATTGCCAAACATTGGCGAGTTGAACATCCTTTCACGCAATGATTTTTTTCTGCATTTTTTCAAACTGGGAACATTTTTTTTAAACACTTACACTTCATGACCATCACCCTAGACGATCTCAATAACCAGCCCATAGCCCAGGTGTCACCGGCCCTTCAAGGCTTATATGAACACTCCGACTGGGTTGTTGAGGGCGCTCTTTTGAACCGCCCCTTCTCCAGTTTTGAAACCTTCAAGCTCGAGATGATTCGAACGCTTCACCAAGCCGGTGAGCCAGCTTGGCTGAAACTGATCAAATCCCATCCAGAGCTTACGGGAAAAATTGCCCTGCAACAAACCCTGACCGCAGAATCCCAAAGCGAACAACAAAAGGCGGGACTGGCCAACTGCACTGCAGAGGAATATGAAGCCCTTCACCGCTTGAACAAGGCCTATCAAGATAAATTTGATTTCCCCTTCATCTTGGCCGTTCGAGGGCCAAGAGGCCTGGGACTGACGCGGACTGAAATCATCAAAACTTTGGATAGACGCCTAAAGAACGCGCGCGATTTTGAGATCCAAGAGGCTTTGCAAAATATTCATCGCATCGTTGAACTGAGACTGCATGAAAAAATTGGCCGCACAAGCCCTCAAGGCGATTTGATATGGGATTGGCATGAAGAACTCGCCCAATTCAGCGAGGCTTTGGACCAGGCGCCACAACAGTTGACGATCACCTATTTAAGCCCAGCACACAAGCAATGTGCAGAATATATCTCTCGCCTCATGCATGAATGCGGATTTGATGAAGTCACTCAAGACGCAGTGGGCAATGTGGTGGGCCGCTACCATGCAGATGACCCCAAGGCCGCCTATTTAATGACCGGTTCGCATTTTGATACCGTTCGAAATGGTGGCAAATACGATGGCCGCTTGGGCATACTTTGTCCCATGGCTTGCGTGAGGACTTTGCATGAACAAAAAGAGCGCTTACCCTATGGCATAGAGGTGGTGGCGTTTGCTGAGGAGGAGGGACAGCGTTTTGCCGCAACTTTCTTGGCTTCAAGCGCCTTGGTCGGACAGTTCAATGAAGCTTGGCTGTCACAAAAAGACAGGGAAGGCATCACGATGCGAGAGGCCATGTCAACCTATGGTCTTGACCCCAATCAAATACCATCCATCAAGAGAGAGGCCAAAAAATATCTCGGATTCATTGAGGTGCACATCGAACAAGGCCCAGTCTTGTACAACCACCATTTACCACTTGGCGTGGTGACCTCCATCAATGGATCTCGACGCTTTTTGGGGCATGTAAAGGGCGTCGCCAGTCACGCAGGCACCACACCAATGGTACTCAGGCGTGATGCGGTTTGCGCGGTGTCTGAACTGGCTCTCTATATGGAAGACAGGGCCCTCAAGGATACAGATTCCGTTGCCACCATGGGCACACTTGAAGTGCCAAATGGATCGATCAATGTGATAGCGGCAAGAGTCAACTTCAGCATCGATATCAGAGCCCCCAATGATGCACAACGTGACGCGGTTGTAGAAGACATTTTGAACAAAATCAAAGAGATTTCAAAACGCAGACACGTCGAATTCGAACTCAATGAGAGTCTAAAAATAAGTGCCGCTCCCTGTGATAACCTGCTGATGATGCATTGGCAAAAAGCACTTGAAGATATGGGCCTTGTGGTCTTTAAACTTCCAAGTGGCGCAGGACATGATGCCATGAAAATCCATGACCTTCTTGGACAATCCATGTTGTTTGTCAGAGGCATGAATTCGGGCATCAGTCACAACCCCTTGGAGAGCACAAGCTCGAGTGATATGCAACTGGCCTATCAAGTGATGATGCAATTTATAAAAAATTTCCATCATTGAATCATCAACGATCCATCTAACTCTCTGGTTTTATAAATACTCAAATGTCAAAAAATACCATTGCTTACCAAGAAATCGACCATTGGATTGAACAACATTTTGATCAACAAGTTAGCTTTTTAAAAGCCCTTGTTCAAATTCCCACAGACACGCCTCCTGGTAACAATGCACCACATGCGGAGAAAACAGCTGAGCTTTTATCCTCCATGGGCCTCCTAGCAGAAAAATACCCCGTTCCCGCCCAAACCGTTCTAAGCCATGGACTTCAAAGCATCACCAATTTGATTGTTCGCCAAGAGTTCAATGACCAGGGCTCTCAGTCCTGCGTAGTCAAACAAATGAAGGCCAAACAAGGCTTGACCATTGCACTCAATGCCCATGGCGATGTGGTACCGCCTGGCGAGGGTTGGAGCCACAATCCTTACGGTGGTGAGATCATGGATGGCTTGATGTATGGTCGTGCCAGTGCTGTGAGCAAATCTGATTTCTCCACTTTCACGTTTGCTTTAAGAGCACTCCAAGATCTGAGCGAAAAAATAGCCCATCAACCCACTTTTGCTGGCCTTGCAAAACCCCAAGGCCAAGTTGAGTTGCACTTTACCTATGATGAGGAGTTCGGCGGCGAGCTCGGCCCTGGATGGCTATTGGGCGAGCACTTGACGCAACCCGATTTGATGATCGCTGCTGGCTTTAGCTATGAAGTTGTCAACGCTCACAATGGTTGCCTTCAATTTGAAGTCACCCTTCATGGCAAAATGGCCCACGCAGCCATCCCAGAAAGTGGCGTTGACGCGCTACAAGCGGGCGTGCATGTGCTCGCAGATTTGTTTGCACTCAACACCGATTACAAAACCATCCATTCCAAAGTCAAGGGCATCAAACATCCTTATTTGAATGTGGGTCAAATTTCCGGTGGCACCAACACCAATGTCGTACCCGGCCGAGTCACATTCAAGCTAGACCGTCGGATGATTCCCGAAGAAAACTCCCATGAAGTTGAGGATGCCCTTCGTGAAACGATCACCCAAAGTCTTCACGCCTACAACCAAGCCAAGCCAACGCAAGAACCCGTGGTCTTGGACATCAAACGGCTCTTGTTGGCTGAATCCATGAAGCCCCAAGTGGGTCAAAAGCCACTCATTTCAACCCTTCAAAAACACGCAAGCTCGATCTTTGAAGTTGACATCCCCGTCGTGGGAACGCCCTTGTACACCGATGTTCGACTTTATGCGGCCAACGGTGTTCCTGGCGTTATTTATGGTGCAGGCCCTAAAACGGTGCTGGAATCGCATGCCAAACGCGCTGATGAGCGACTCAAACTCGATGACCTCAAGCGTGCAACCCGCGTGATCGCCCGAACACTTTATGATTTATTGTCGAATCAGGTCTAAAAAAATAAAATGCGTCAAATTTAGGGCAAAATTAGAGCAAAGCTTTATTTCAAATCAATCCCAAAAAGGTGCACCTTTTACCCGCGCACCATTTTGGTTCATCTTTGGTTGACAAAGATGAGTCACAATGGATTTGAAAAGCAAGGTGGGGGCGACCTTTCTCTTGGTAGGGTGGCATGATCACCCTGTAGGAGGTGAACAAATTCATTGGGCATCGATATTGCTTGGAGTATCTATTAATTAACGAAGGAGTTAAACATGTTTTTCATCAGTAAACGTCACTTAAAAGTCAGCGCTGTCAGTGCCGCCCTTTGCATTTCAGGCGCACTTTTAAGCACCCCTAGCTTTGCTCAAAATACTGCCTTGAAGTTTCAATTGGACTGGCGTTTCGAGGGGCCTGCCGCTTTGTTCTTGGTGCCTGAAGCCAAAGGCTACTTCAAGGAAGCCAAGCTTGACGTGACAGTTGATGCAGGAAATGGCTCGGGTGGCACAGTCACTCGCGTCGCTTCTGGCTCCTATGAGCTTGGCTTTGCCGACCTGGCCTCCTTGATGGAGTTTCACGCCAACAACCCTGATGCGCCCAATAAACCCATTGCCATCATGATGGTCTACAACAACACGCCTGCCTCTGTCATGGCGTTGAAAAAATCGGGCATCAAAACACCTGCCGATTTGAATGGTAAAAAATTAGGTGCGCCAGTTTTTGATGCGGGTCGCCGTGCATTCCCAATCTTTGCCAAAGCCAATAACGTGAACAACGTGGTATGGACTGCAATGGATCCCACACTCAGAGAGACCATGTTGGTTCGCGGAGACATTGATGCCATCACTGGGTTTACGTTCACCTCTCTTTTGAACATTGAAGCCAGAGGCACCAAGGCCGACGAAGTCGTTGTCCTCCAATACCCTGATTACGGTGTGAAGTTGTATGGCAATGCGGTCATTGCATCACCCAAAATTTTAAAAGAGAACCCAGAAGCTGTGAAGGCTTTCTTGAAAGCCTTTGCCAAAGGGGTGAAAGACGTGCTTAAAAATCCCGAGGAAGCCATCCAAACCGTGAAAGCAAGAGACGGCATTATCAATGTCCCGCTTGAAGTTCGTCGACTGAAATTGGCTCTGGATACGGTGATCAATAGCCCAGACGCAAGAAGCGAAGGATTTGGTCAAGTCAAAGCACCCAGATTGGCCCTCATGGCCAGCCAAGTTTCAGACGCTTTCAACACCAAAACGCGTGTCAACCCTGACACCATTTGGAGCTCGGCCTATTTGCCAAACGCCAAGGAATTAGACGTTTTACCAAAGAAATAAATGCCGAACTCTGATTCCAAGCCGTTTGTCACATTTGAAAATGTCTGGTTGGCCTATAACGAGGAGTTATTGGCCGAAAATCATTTCGCGGTTGAAGACATCAATTTAAACGTCAAAGACGGTGAGTTTATTGCCATCGTGGGTCCATCTGGCTGTGGAAAATCAACCTTCATGAAACTCACCACCGGCTTGAAACGCCCCACCAAGGGACGCATCACCGTTGATGGCAAGGAAGTCACGGGTCCTTTAAAAATCAGTGGCATGGCCTTTCAAGCATCCTCCTTGCTCCCTTGGAGGACCACGCTTGATAACGTCTTGCTGCCGCTTGAAATTGTGGAGCCCTTCAGGTCTCAATTCAAGCATAAGAAGTTGGAGTTTGAAGCTCGAGCCATTGCCTTGCTTGAGCGAGTGGGTTTGGGTGGCTATGAGCGAAAGTACCCCTGGCAACTCTCTGGTGGCATGCAACAACGCGCTAGCATTTGTAGAGCACTCATCCATGAGCCCAAGATGCTTTTGCTAGACGAGCCCTTTGGCGCTTTGGATGCATTCACCCGGGAAGAATTGTGGTGCATTTTAAGAGACCTGTGGACGGAACAAAAATTCAATGTCATTTTAGTCACACACGACCTCAGAGAGTCTGTGTTTTTGGCCGATACGGTTTACGTGATGTCAAAAAGCCCCGGGCGATTTATCGTCAAAAAAGAGATCGATTTACCAAGGCCGCGTGAGCTGGAGTTGACCTACACCGCACACTTTACTGACATCGTCCATGAACTCAGAGGTCATATCGGCGCACTCAAAGGTGCACCGGCAAAAGTCTCTTGAAGCCCTAGCCTTTCACCGACCCCAAGGAATTATTTTGAGCACTTCCAAGCGATTTGAAAAAAGTTCTCCCTGGATCTTGTTGCTTGTCACGCTTATTTTGTGGCAATTGATTTGTTCCGTGTTTGCCGTCTCAGAATTTATCTTTCCCAGCCCCTCACGCATTGCATCTCAATTGATTGAATTTCGTGGTGTGGTTGCCGCTCATGCGTGGCGAACCTATTGGGTGACCATGGCCGGTTTTGGACTGGCCATTGTGGTGGGTGTTTTACTGGGCTTTGTCATTGGCAGCTCCAGATTGGCCTATACCGCGGTCTATCCTTTGATGACCGCCTTCAATGCTTTACCCAAAGCAGCCTTTGTCCCGATTTTGGTTGTCTGGTTTGGCATTGGCATAGGGCCGGCCATATTGACTGCTTTTTTAATCAGTTTTTTCCCCATCATGGTCAATATTGCAACGGGTCTTGCAACGCTTGAACCAGAGCTCGAAGACGTATTGCGAGTCTTGGGTGCAAAAAGATGGGATGTCTTGATCAAGGTCGGACTCCCTCGCTCATTGCCCTATTTCTACGCCTCTTTAAAAGTGGCCATCACATTGGCTTTTGTTGGAACGACGGTTTCAGAAATGACCGCAGCCAACGAGGGGATTGGATATTTATTGATCTCAGCGGGCTCGGCCATGCAAATGGGCTTGGCATTTGGAGGTTTGGTTGTGGTGGGCGCCATGGCCATGGTCATGTACGAGCTCTTTAGCTATGTCGAAATGCACACCACCGCTTGGGCGCACCGAGGCTCACAAAATCATTGATTTTGCGAAGTATTTCTTAATTAGATAGACCGCAAGACAGCTCACGGTTTGGCTTCAACCGTGGAGACCAATTGATCTCTGTTGTAAAGGGTTTTGAATAAAAAACTCCAAAGCACCGCAATAAAGACTGTCCCTAGGCCGCCTATAACGACGGCTGGAACTGGACCAAACCATTCTGCTGTTGCACCCGATTCAAATTCCCCCAATTGATTGCTTGCTCCTACAAAAACCGTATTGACTGCACTCACACGACCTCGCATGTTCTCGGGCGTCTCCAACTGAACAATCGTATGCCGGATCACGACACTCACCATGTCTGCGCACCCACTGATCAACAAAGCGATCAAAGACAGTACAAAGTTCTCTGACAAAGCAAACACAAAGGTTGCAATACCAAACAATGCAATCGAGCCAAACAAATAGCGTCCGACCTTACCCTTGAGTGGCCACCTCGTTAAATACAATGAGATCATCAAAGCGCCCACTGCAGGTGCAGCCCTTAACAAACCAAGCCCCAAGGGTCCTGTGTGCAAAATATCTTTTGCATATATTGGCAGCAACGCAGTTGCGCCACCCAGCAAAACGGCGAACAAGTCTAAAGTAATGGAGCCCAAAATAACTTTGTTTTTCCAAACATACACGACACCGGCCAAGACAGACTCCATGGTCACCGAGTCACCTTCTTGAATGGGTTGTTGGTTTGAGCGCAACCTCAACAACCAAAAGGCTGACACGGCATACAAGATCAAACATGCCATGTAAACACTGGTCGCATTGATTGCAAATAACAAGCCACCGATCGCTGGTCCTGCCATCACGCTTGCCTGATAGCCCATCGAGTTCAGCGCCATCGCGCGTGGCAGATGATGCGTCTCAACCAATGTCGGAAGAATGGCTTGTTGAGCAGGATTTTGAAATGCTCGAACAATGCCGAGCACCAAAGATACAAACAATAAAAAGTCCCTTGTCAGCGCGTCTTGACCTAATGCCAAGACCACACCCAAGACCACCACAGCTTGCAAAAACCAGGTGATCATCACAATATTTTTTCTGGCAAACCGATCGGCCACATGACCTGCCAAAAGACTCAGCACCAAAGCTGGACAAAATTGATACAAACCCACCAAGCCGAGGTCCCAAGCGCTGGAGGTCAAATCGTACATTTGCCATGCCAAGGCCACCATCAACATCTGAGATGCCACGCCAGCACCTATTCTGGACAACCAAAAGCGAACAAAAGACTTGTTGGCAAACAAGTCTTTAAGTTCAGAGGACGCGGTGTGCTGATTCAAAGCAAATAGGAAAAACGGTAAGGGTGAGAATATATGTTGAGGTCACTCACGTGAGGACCTCTGACGCAACATGGCAGGTATTTGAAAATGCTCTGTTTTATCGAACACGTTTCTAGTTCACTAGTGTACCCCATAGCCTTTTTAGGCCCAGCCACTGCTGCTCCCAAAAACCATCCCCATATGAAACGCCGTCCATGACCTGATCCCTGATCCCTGTAGGCTCGCAATGATGACTGAAATTCGCTGTCCCAAACGCAATATCCCACCAAGGCAACAAAACACCAAAATTATGCCCCCCCAACAAACCTCCACTGAACTCATGTCCAACTCCAACGGCATGGTGCGTTCTGTGAAATCGGGGACTGACCCACAGCTTTTCAATGACACCCCACCACCTTAAATCAATGTTGGCATGTTGAATACTTTCAAACAATCTTGAAACCACAATCAAACCGACAAATTGACCGGGTTGAATCCCAATCAAAGCTGCAAAAAAAACAGCCAACAAAGCCAAGATGACATCATCAAGTAAATGCCCCCTGCTGTCGGTCCAATACGTCATGCTTCTTTGCGAGTGATGCAACGAATGCAATGCCCACCATGCTGGAATTTGATGCTGTGCGCGATGTATCCAATAATTAAAAAAGTCCAATACCACGAGATACGCTAAAAAACTCATCACCGGGTGATCGGCCAACGACGGTATCAGCTGCTCCAGATGAAAGGTAGGCACCCCAGCCGTTCGCAAGGAACCCCAAACAAAATCAATGGGTATAGAAAACAACAAAAAGAAAAAAAGCCTGAATATACCCGTGGTTTGAATGAAGGTGTAAATCACATCCACGCGAACGCTTCTTTGTTCTTGACCTTTTTCAAGCGCGAAGAACTTCTCCAGCGGCCGAATCAAGACCAACATGATGGCAATTTGCAATAACCCGAGCAAGAACCATTCACTGGCCGTATAAGCATCCTCGGCCAAATTAACCCAACCACAAGCAAACAGCAAAGGCTGAATCAGGCCTTCAAAAATAAGGCCATTGAGCTTTTCAAATGTATCCATTAAATAATCCATCTCTCTCCTATTGAACAGAATGTTTTGATATCCAAGCAGCGTAATGTGGATGTGTATCTAAAGTCTTGAAACAAAAACCTTTGTCCTTCAGGCCCACAATCAAGGGCTCCAATACACCTGTCGCCCAAGGATCTGTTCTGGACCAAATTCCCAGATGGGCCATCAAAATATCCCCAGTTTTGATGCTGGACAAGGCCTTTTTTAATAGCATCTGATTGGGAAACTGATTACTTGAAAGCTCATCTCCTAAAAAACCTGCTTGGCTCCATGCGACATGCAAAAAACCACACGCCTTGCTGGCAGCCAAAAGAGCGGGGGATACTTTGCCACCAGGTGCCCGAAACAAAGGCAAGGGCTCTTTGGAGGCGATTGTTTTGATTCTTTCATTGGCATCTTGAATCTCTTGGCAGTACTCTTTTGAGCTCCAAAGTAACTTCTGACCTTTCATCGACCCCGCACTGGGTTTGACCCAAAAGCGTATCCCCTCTTGCGATTTTGAGTGCTCACTCACATCAGACACCCAATAAACATGGTTCAAGGTGTGAGAGGCAAAGGAATGACCTTCTTGGGCTCTTTCTTGCCACCACTTCTGCCAATACACACCCAAAGTCCCGTCTCCTTCTTGAGTCAATTCATTGGCCACAAAAAAAGTAACTTTGACCTCATGCCGATTTAAAACCTGTGCAATAAAGGGAGCGACTCCCATGTGGCCAGTGTCAAAGGTCAAGTACAGAGGCTTTGAGCACGAAGGACTGGGAGTCAAAGGCGCACTTTGTAAGTCTCCACCCCAAAGCAGCCATAAAACTGCAATGAAGCCAAAAGACTTGGTCCACTTGGGCACCAAAGAAGTATTTGATCTCATGCTAATCACAACTCATTGGCGCTTTGCATGATCAAGTGTCCATACGCCATGGGGCGATCTGCCCACATTGACTTGCTTGGTCAACGCACCGCTTTGGATGTCAATGATGGACACCTTCTTGATCCAACGTGAGGAGACCATCAAGGTTTTCATATCAGCAGAAACTTCCATGCAGTCAGGACCCCCTGGCGCATTGAATTGCGAAACAACCGATAACGTTTGCAAATCAATTTTGCTGATTGTATTGGCCACTCGGTTGCTGACAAATACATGTCGCCCATCTCCAAGCGCTCTAAATGCATGCGCCCCTTCTCCAGTCGGGATGGACTTGATCAATTGTGCAGTCTCCTTAGAAAGATCGAAGACTTGCACCTCCCGCCCACCGGTCAACGCAACCAATAGAAATTTATCATCACTGGTGCCAAAAACATCGGCGGGAGTTGAACCCGTTTTCACTCTCCATTTGATTTTCTGAGTCGATAAATCCATGGCAATCAACTCTTCACTGTCTTGCATGGTTGAATAAACGACCGTGCTTTTAGAGTCAATCCATAAATGACTGGGGGTCTTTGAAGATGGGACGCGCTTGATGAGTTTAAGCTCCTCTGAGTTCCACTGGTAGATATCAATGTGATTCAAACGATTTCCTACAGTCACAAGCCACTTCATGTCCGGAGAAAACCTCAAATGATAAGGGTCCAACGTTCCTTTGATCACCCTTTGCACTTCAGCGGTTTTGGGATCAATGAAGGTGAGTGAGTCACCCCCAGCATTGGCTACGATCACCGAACGCTCATCGGGCGTCATGTACAAATGATGGGGCTCTTTGCCCGTGGGAATCAACTTGGTGACTCGCCAGGTCAAGGGGTCAATGACGCTGACAGTGGCATCCAAGGAATTCAAGCCAAAGACTGGGTTCGCCGCAAAGCCAGTGTCACACAAAGCTGCAGCGCATAAAAAAATAAGCCATTTAAAGTTCAACATTTTTAGGGCACGGAAGTCGTTGCGCATTGAGAGAGATTTTGAAAAATAAATCCATGCTTTGAGTTTAAAGTATTTCTCAACAAAATACCTTCTCCATGAGGGTTAAAAGCTTATTTCTTGATGCAATCTAAGTGCTTGATCACCTAAACGATACACTTGAGCAAAGCACTTCAATTGGAGCTTTGAGCGTCCAACAATTCTTGAGCTGTCATCATTCGCCACTGCCCAGGCAATAAATCCCCAGGCAATTGGAGTTTTCCCATTCGCGATCGATGCAAGCCCACGACCAAATGCCCAACCGCTGCAAGCATGCGTTTGACTTGGTGATATTTGCCTTGCGTAAGGGTCATGCGCATGGACCGCTCACCCAAAAGCTCACAATGCTCTGCCTTCACAGGTTTTGGGGAATCGTTCAAAACAACACCCAAAAGCAACTTGTCCAAATCCTTTTGAGCCAAGACATCTTCAGTCACAATGTCATAAATTTTTGGCACATGGTGCTTGGGAGATGAAAGTCGATGAATGAGGGGGCCGTCGTCCGTCAAAAGCAAGAGCCCGGTGGTGTCTTGATCCAAACGTCCCACGGCTTGAACGCCTTGAATAGAGGACTTTTGAGGCCTGTTTCTCAAAGGGGCAGGCAACAAGGTGTAAATACTTGGCCATGACGAGGGCTTTTGAGAGCATTCCGTGCCACTTGGTTTGTGCAGCATCACATACGCCCTGTCCCAGAAGTACCACTGCTGAGATTGAACGACGTAAGGAAATCCTGTTCGAACCTCAAAGGACTGCCACGGATCAGAGCAAACACTTGACGCACCCATGCTGCCAATTTCAATCAGCCCGTGTTGTATCAATCCTTGGCAAATACGTCGTGTTCCAAAGCCTTGAGAAAACAACAAGTCTTGAAGTTGCATGGTTCGTTCAATAAAAAAAATAGTCAGCCAAAGAAAATTTCTGGTTTTCCCTGAATCCCTGACAGATTGTACCTTCTCGCCACGAGGGCCGATTATCCAAGGTGCGCGTGCTGCGCCGAGGCATTTGTATTTGAAAGTGTCCATATCACCCCATCAAATACACCCTTGTCCTCTAGACTCAAAGAGCCACGTCTAACGACGTCTGTCTCACGGGGGTGGATGGGGGTAAAAGATGGCACCAATTGTCTTGAAAGAGATGCTCAAAAATTCTTAACACCTGGAGCCTTCCTTATTCAATTCCTAAGGAACTTTTGCTGGGCATTGAAGCCTGCGGTGATGCAGCGGTCAATGGGCTCAACCTTTTACAAGCGATGAATGCAAAGACTGCTTTATTTCACGCCAATAATTTCGACCACGTTTGACGCCACCCTGGGCGTTGCCTAGGGTGTCGAATGCGATCACAGGTGTTCAACTTTAATTACCGCAGTACAAGAACCGGTATTACACTTTGAACCAATACATTTTGAGTCTCACTGCCCAA
>Ga0114978_10000068_pt1 | contig 81047 bp, 66 predicted proteins | sample S_140212_EF_Meta_FD_87027 | JGI IMG/M metagenome (GOLD analysis project Ga0114978, IMG submission 87027) | Freshwater microbial communities from Lake Simoncouche, Canada to study carbon cycling - S_140212_EF_MetaG | ecosystem: Environmental > Aquatic > Freshwater > Lake | place: Lake...
AATAATTATGAATAGTACATTTTTAATTAGATATTATTATTTATTAAATATATTACATAAAAATTATGATATAATATTGTATCCTAATATATCTTATAATATAAAAGATATTAATCATAAATATAATGTATCATTACCTTTATATAAAAATAATATAAATAATATATATTCATCATTATATAAAGATATTTATAAACAATTTCTTATAAATTTAAAAAATAATAATGAAAATGAAGACAATAATGTATCTATACCAAAAAAAAAATATGAGTTAGTAAGTTTGAATGTAGGATATTTATCAGGATTAAGTTTAACAGCAAGTTTTAATATGTCTTTACAAGTACCTAATATTATTTCTACCATTGCTATGGCTCTTAAAAATATTGCTAAAGATGGTACATTATTATTATTCTTGAGTATAGTAAATATTAATATACCAGTAATACAAAAATTATTAGCTATTTTAGCATATGGTTTTAAAAATATAGAAATTATTGATAATGATATAAATCATAATTTATTAATAGGTGTTCCAGAGTATTATATAAAGTGTTCTGGATACAAAGATAATATAACTCATGATTTAATAAATAAATTATTAGATATTGCAATAGAAACTATTAATTATACTTATAATAAATGTGACATATTAGATTATTATGAAGATTATAGTGAGCAAAATCCTAATCACTCATTATTCTATAATAAAATTGATGAAGAATTTAAAACTCATAAATATAAAAAAACTAAAAAAAACTTATCATCCTCACGTAAATCATCACTAACTCATAAATCATCTTCAATAAAATCTAATAAACCTATAACACCTATTTACTACATTGAAGATATCAATATACCTGAATTAGATGAGATTATGAAAGATAGTAATCTTCAATTCAAAGTATCATTACTAATGAATAAATTAGAAGGTATATTTGTAGGTTATTTTGAAATGGTTAATAATTTAATAGTAAATGCTATTGCTACTGATAAAAAAGGTCAAATGTATGTTAAACCAGAAGCTATTTTACAAAAAGATATTACTAATTTAACCAGATTAATTACTATGTTTGAATACAATAAATTACCTTATAATAAGCATGCTCTTAAAGTTCTTTTAGGTAAACAAGATGACTTAATAAAACATTTTTATGCTCTAGATAAACCAATAAATAATAAATTAATACATTATAATGATAAAACATTGAAAATACTCATTAAAAGTTCTCTGTCACATTTTAGACTATCAAAATCATCAAGCATATCATCAAGCATATCACAATTATCACAAAAACATAAAAATAAAAAATATTATGAAAATGACCTTATAAATGATTATTATAATAGACTTAAATTAGCCTATCAAGTTAAAGAAAAATTATTAGATGATTTGGAATTTAAAAACACACCTCCACAAGTATCAAAAGTTGTATATGATTTTGGTAATGGACTAATACAATATATTAATCAATCATACAAATCATATAATATAAATAATGATTTCTTAAAACTTTGGGAAATATTAGATACTTTTGAACTTATACCTCATACTATAGATTCATTTAAAGTATTATACTTATCTGAAATTACAGGTCAAAATATATTATGCATTAAACATTGGATAGAAAATAAATGCCCTAAATTGAAAAATAGTAATAATGATAGTAATGATAAATATGAATGGATAGCAAATACTATTAATCCATATAATAAAACTACTAAAAACCTATTTGGTTTTGAACATAGTGATAATAATAATTTAATTAAAGATAATTATGATAAATGGTTATTTGGTAATGATACCACAGGTAATCTTACAAATATACAAAATATTAAAAGTATTATAAATAATATTAAAAATAGTAAAAACAAAGTTGATTTAATAATTAGTGATAATTACAATAGTAATATGTATAGTGATAGTGGTATGAATATTGATAATAGCATTATAGATACATATACTTCACAAAAAATAGATTTATCTCATGTTATATCAGTTATTGCTTGTAGCACTATTAAAGGTTCTTGTTGTGTAAAACATTTTATACCTTATGTAAAAATAGATAAAAATACACCTATAGAAAATACAATATATTTAAATAATTTTTTTATTGGTTATCTTTATTTGTATTATACTTTATTTGACTCAATTAGTCTATATAAACCAAATACAACTAATGCTGACAATGGTGAGTTTTATGTAGTAGGTAAGGGTTTTAAAGGGATTAATGAAGAACAATTAGATAATCTATTTAAATTACTTGATAAATTTGTAATAAATACAACTATTATTGAACCTGAATATATTCCAGAGACATTTATAAATCAAATAATGGTATTTATGGAAGATATGAGTAATCTTAATATATTAAATCTGGAAAAACAAAATCTATTATTAACTTGTTATAAGAATTTTGAAGAAGAAAATACTATTGATAAAAAGAAATTTCAACAAACAAATAAAATACTAAAATGCAATAATCTTTTCAATAGAAATAAAATAGAAACTATGCTAATACCTAAATATAAAGAATGGATTAAAATATATAAGTTTTTAAGTTTTTAAGTTTTTAAGTTTTACCAAAACTTAACTAAACTCTAGAGAGGCTAAAGCCTCTCAGAATTAGAAAACTTACTGTATTTATAAAGATTCCAGAATTAGTTAAAAAATTTGCACTATATTTTGGTTAAGTTTTTTCTAAAAACTTAGTTTAGTTAAGTTTTGGCAAAACTTATTAGTCAACCATCGATAACAACACATCCTTATTATAATTTAATACATATTCTTTATTATGACTTATTATCCAGTTAGGAGCAATAGCATATTCTTCAGCCATATGATTTTTCTTTATTTTATCATATTGGTCATCGTGATATAATACAATATGGCATTTTGCATTTTCATTAAAATAACTAGCACACATACTAAATGTACTACAACTCATTACAATTTCTTTAGCATGAAGTAATATATAAAAACTAGTAATCCAATGCGTATCTAGTAATATAATATTTTTATAGTTTTCATGCTTTTTTAATTCATTATTATTTATTATAAATTCTTTAACTAATTGTATAGAATCAGTAAGTATTATAATTTTCATATTCATATTCATAATTAAATATTTTTTAATCATATCAATATAGTATTCTGGTGTATATATTAAGAAATCATCAAAACTAGGTTTATTAATATCTTTTAATAGCATATAAAATTTATCACCATATCTAATATGGATTGCTACATAGTCTATTTTTGTAATATTAGTTAAAATACTATTTATATTAGTTTTTGGTGTATATGATTTAGATGATTTAGATGATTTAGATGATTTAGATGATTTAGATGTTTTAGATGTTTTAGATGATTTAGATAATTTAGATTTCTTATTTTTTGCATGACTTACTTTACTAAGTTTTAAACTAAGTTTTAAACTAAGTTTTAAACTAAGTTTTAATCTATCTTTTTGTGTAATTAATAAATTATTTATATTTTTAAAAATATTTTTATCACTATCTGAAAATGTTTTATACATTTCATATACTAATCTAAAATTATTATCAATCTTATTATAGTGTTCTAAATCTTCATATTTAGGAAATGTTTTTAAATCTTGTAATAATGGATTATCATTATAAAGTTTATTAATTTTAATAGCTTTATTATAAGTTATATTTTCATACTCTCTTTCTGTTATATAATTAATTTTAGTATTAGATTTAGGAAATATAGTATTTAATGTAGGATCTCTTGGCTTGTCATGGAGTGATTTAACTAATACATAATGTATTTTACATTTTATATTCTGGTGATTATATAGATTATATAAATATATGGCAAATATTAAGTCAAATACTTTATTACCAAAACCTGCATTATTTTTTATATAAATATGTTTAATAGAGTCTTTAGTGTTTATGTCTTTTATTAATTTTTTTATTGTTTTTATTTTATATTTTTTAAATGTTTTTTTCATATTAGTAACTTTATATTATAATCTATATTATAATTTATAATAATATATTATTTTTTATAAATTAAAAATATTATAGTAATAAAAATATTATAGTAATATAGTAATAAAAATTATAAATTATTAACTATAATAAAGAATAAATAAATGTATAAAAAAACATTACAATTAAACCATCATAAATCACAAAAAAACAAAACACTTAAAAAAAAATCAAAAAAATCCCTTGCATTTTTTTCACAAGTTGGTCAAGATGAATGGGTAGATAATACTTTGCATCACAAACGTAATGGTTTTTTTATTGAATTAGGAGCAGCAAATGGGTTACTTCTTAGTAATACATTATTTTTTGAAAAAAAACGTAATTGGAATGGTATCTGTATAGAACCAAATCCTGCAAATGTTAGAAGTCTTCTAAATAATAGAAATTGTTTAATATCTGATTATTGCATTAGTGACGTTGATAATGAATATGTTGATTATGCATTAAATGGTTTATATAGCGGTGTTCTTGCAACAGCAGGCACACAAACGCAAACAAATAATATTATAAAAGTTAAAACAAAAACACTTGGAACCCTCTTAAAAATGTATAAAGCACCTAAGCGTATTGATTATTTATCTTTAGATGTAGAAGGACATGAATATACCATATTGCATAAATTTCCATTTCATAAATATATATTTAATTGTATTACTGTAGAACACGCATCAGAACATAATGGTACAGAAATGCAAATTAAAATTAGAAAATTATTAGAAAAAAATTCATATGTATTTGTAAAAGGGTCAGATGACCCATATAATTTAGGTATTATTGATGATTATTATGTCCATTCTTCAGTTAAAATGCCTTAAGTTTTACCAAAACTTAACTAAACGCTAGGTAGGCTAAAGCCTACCAGAATTATAAAATATTTTCACTTAGTTTTAGTTAAGTTTTTTCTAAAAACTTAGTTTAATTTTTTCATATAATGTATCTAGCATCTTATTATTCCACGATACATAATGATTTTCATATACAGACATATACATTTTCCACCAATAAGATACATCACCAACTTCACTATATTTAATTAATTCTTTAAATTTACTAATATCCCAAGGCTTACCATCACTACCATATAAATCTAATACAACTAATTCTGGATGTTCTTCTGGATTAACCCATCGTCCAAAGAAACGAGGTTCTATAGCATAGAGTTTATCTTTAAATAATCGGCTAATCATTTCAGTATCTCCACTCATTTTAATTTGATGTTTGTTTATATTGTCTACATATTGTTTAATTTCATTCATTGTATCATTATTAGGTTTAATAAGTAATACAGATGTTTCAATATTCATACCATTACTAACTATTTCATTTTCATATTTTTTATTATAAGGTATACGATTGCCGTGTAATATATTTTCTGGTCCACTCTTTCTTCTATTATTATTCTGCCAATAACAATATTTATTCTGGAATTGTTTAAATAAACGTCCATTTTCTTTAAATTCTTTAAAATATCTATCACGTGAATTATTAGTTAATGAACCTAAAAATACAGCTGCAGGTGTATTAAGATTAAATAAACTAAAAAAATCTTTCTTTAGAACTAACATATCAGCATCCAGAAACAATACCTTATCATAATCTGTCATTTCAAAGATACGTAATTTAGTAAAGGTTTTTGCATACACAGCTCTTATTTTTGGATCTTTATGTTTAATTAGATGTGGTGGGATTTGTAGATAATCTACTTCTAGAACCCGATCATAAATTTTAGATATGATTACTTTGGCATCTGATGATACATCATTAGTTACCATACAACAGAGAGTAATATATTTTTCATAAGATTTAGACATTACTTTACGAATACTGGAACCAAGGAGAAGAATACCTGGTAGATATGCATCACCACCAAATATTAAAGTTGTAATGGCATAGTTAGGTTTAGAAGTAGTATCTAATTTAAGTTCTGTATTAATATTTACACATTGTGTTTTTACTTTACTATCTGGACAACAATATTTAAGATTAGTTTTACGATTATTTATATCATTTGATTTAGTTTTGTTCTTTTTTTTACTTTTATTTTTTGAATGTTTATATTTTGAATATTTATATTTTTTAGTAATCATTATATTTGTTTTGTTTATAGTATAATAAGATATTAAGATATTAAGATAAAAAGAAAATTATAATATAAAAAATAAAAAATTGTTTTATTTATTAATTTAAAGATTATTTAATTATAAAATATAACTCAAGAATTTTAACCTGTAGAAACTATAGAAACTATAGAAACTATAGAAACTATAGAAACTATAGAAACTATAGAAACTATAGAAACGATACAATGGCTGAAACTGCTACTTCTGTTCACTTTAACTTTAATGAAAAAGTAAAAAAAATTCTTAATGATGTAAGTAAAAAAATAAATATTGCAAATATTGGAAATGGTAATGAAAAACAAGTATTACTTGATTATAGAAAAAATTTAATAAATATACCAAATATACAATATTACTCAAATTTACCTGATGATTTAATATTAGCTTACTATAATAGATTTACATTAATATCGTATATACATTTTTCACCTCAAGGTGAGACAATAGAAATTGAAAATATTAACACAATAGATACTTATCAAAATCAAGGAAATTGTAAATTTTTATTATCTATCTTATTAATTATATCTAGACTCATAAATCCTAATTTAAATATGTTATATTTAGATTCTATAAATAAAAATTTATCTTATCTATGTATATTTCAATTTGATGCTATACCACGAATATTATATTATAAAGATGAAACAAATACAATGGACGATAAAGATGATGATAAAATTACTGCATTTAAAAGTGAAATTGTAGAAATGAAAGAGAAAACTAAAGAAGAAAAATATAAATATATAACAAGTATTGAAAATAGATTTGGTAATGATTTATTTCTTGTTATAGATATCAATGATTCAATTATATCAATGATTGAATATTAGAATAATTAAACTACTCATTGGGATTGGATGACCACCCTATAAGAGCTCTATTATTTTTATTTTTTTTACGGTATTACAAAACAATATAAAAGCAAGGGAGCTCGAGGGGCTGAAGCCCTCGTAAAGGGAGCTCGAGGGGCTGAAGCCCTCGTAACTAGTCAAGTCTAAATTCATTATTTATATTTAGATCTAAATAATCATCTCCTCTATTATTATCTACACGTTTGTTTATAATTTCTAACATAGTCATTATTTTTGTTTCTTCGTGTTTTAAATTTATAATATCTCCTATCTTTGATGTTTTATTATTCATTACATATTTTTTTATATTATTTAATCTCTCTATCCAGAAGTTATAAAACATACTTTCTTCAAATCTGGAAATTCTTAAATTTAATAATATCTCTTCTTTCTTTAATCCTAATATGACTTTAGGATCACCAAATAAATTATTTAATTCTAAAGTTGTAATAGATTTCTTATATTCATTATTTTTTTCTTGTTTTAAATCTAAAGTATTTTTAATTTGTAATAGAGAATTATCTTTACTATCTGTTTCTTCTTTAATCTTTTTTATAAAATTTTTTATTCTATCTTTAGTATCTATATTATTATTTCTAAATTCTGATTCTATAATACTTTGTAATTTCTTTTCATATATTTCTGTTCTCATTGTTGATTCAATATATTCAATATTATCATATATATATTTTATACTTGTTGTTGTGAATTCATGTTTACATAAATATAACATATGATGTAATAATGCTATACATCTATCAAAGAAAGCATCTGCAAATTCTCGACTTTTATATATTGTTAATTTTAAATCTTCATTTAAACAAGCTACTTCTGATCTTGATATGTTTGGTTTATAAAAATTTTTGTTTTCTATCTTATTATAAATTGCTTTAATAATATGCAATCCGGCTTCTGTTCCAGAATTTAAAATTGCTTTCATTTCACCAATAGGTATAGTTCTTACATCTTCAAAACCAAATGGATTTATATGCTGTATTATTGTATTGTTATTATTTATTATTGTATTATTTGTATTTGTATTTGTATTATTACTATTAGTATTAGTATTATTTATATTAGTATTATTAACAGTTATTTGTTTATTTTCTTTTTTAAAATTACAAGTTGCTGTTTTAATATGTCTGTTTAAAGAATCTATACGTGAATATAATTTTTTACAATTATTACATTTTAATTCTTTATTAGTATTATTTTTTTCTCTGTTATTACTCTGTTCACTATTATTATTTAGTATATTATTTTTAGTTTGTTCATTATTATTAATCTGTTCACTATTATTTTGTTTACTATTTTTATGTTTTATTTTATATATTTTTTCAATTAAATTATTTTCTTTAAAATAAATAATAATTTTATCTTCAGGAATAGAACATCTAGATGATATTTGTAAATGATTTTTTAATACACTTATAAATTTAAATGTAATTAAACATTTTGGACATTTTATATTTGACATTTTTTTTATGATTTTAAAACAAAAAATTGTTGTAACCTCCCGATTTTAAAATGTGGTGTTGAGATTTGTGATTTACGTTTAATAATTGTATTTAATACACTTAAATAATATATATACTAACACACAATTTGTGTTGAGTTTTGTGGTATTACAATTAAATAATGTGTTTTATACGTATATGTATTTGTTAATGTAATTATATAATTATGTGTTACACTTAATAAATATTAATAATACTATTAATAATAATAAATATAATATTTTTAAATTATAAACTAATTAATAATAAATAATAAATAATAAGTAATAAATAATAAATACTAAAATAAAATAAATAAATAAATAAATAAATAAATAAATAAATAAATATATAAATATATAAATATATATAAAATATATAAAGTATGTAAATTATGTAAAGTATATATAATAATTATTCTATTTATAATATTCCGTATGTGGGCGCGGAAAATACATAAACTATAATAATGAATAAAAATATAAATGTAAAATTGAATTAAATAGTGGTATTTACACATAAATACCACATTATGACATATATATGTTTAATTATTTAATCGCAAAAACATATTATGTAAGTGTAAAACACAAATCTCAACACCACATTTTAAAATCGGGAGGTTACAACAATTTTTTGTTTTAAAATCATAAAAAAATAAAAAAACATAAAAAACAAAATTTGTAAAATTATAAAATAAAAATATAAAAAATAAAATTTGTAAAATTATAAAATAAAAATATAAAAAACAAAATTTGTAAAATTATAAAATAAAACAATAAAATTTAAAACTATAATATCTAAATATCTTCATAACTTCTTCATAACTTCAAATACATATAAACTAACAAACATATTAATCATACCCATTCCAGCCCGCAAATGACAGCCTCTAAAATAATCTTTCATTATAAAATGTTTATAAGGTCTGTTTGTTTGAATACAAGTTTTAATTGTATCTAAAGGATGTGATACATATGAGCCAACCACACCACCAACAGCCCCATACATAGCAGTTTGTAAATAACTATTCCCTACCCCATTCCCTACCCCATTCCCTACCCCCAACTGTTTAAAGTTATAAACTGATAATACAAAAATAAAATTTCTACAAAAATGAGGTATAAATCCTTTATAGAGTAATTTATTTTTAATATTCATGACTTGGTTCATTTTTATAACCTCAATTGGTGTATCAACCAAGGTTTGTGTAAATCCAGCACATAATGGTATTATAATAGATTGCATATTTTTACTAATTTCATATTTTGTCTTATTACTATTACTAAAATAGTCTTGTAAATAGTCTTGTGAAAATAAAAAAATAGTTCTTGATGGAATATTCCCTAAAGCACGTGGTATATAACCTGAATATAAATTTTTAAATTTGTATATAATAGGTTGTGATGTTTGTTTATGAATTTTAATGACATCTATTGGATGTGTTAGTGTGCTTTCAATAATTGAACTTACTAAAGCTGGATATAATAATGATGTCATTTTATAAATTTATATATATAAAATGATACATTATTTATTTTTATATCAAAAAATAAAAAACAAATAAAAACAAATAAAACAAAGAAACATAAATAAAACAAAGAAATATAAAGAAAAATTAATTCCCTCTACACTTTAAGGACTACTTGCAACACCTCTTCCAGCACCATTTCCAGCGCTATCAACAAGATCAAATATGCCTTTATATTCACCATTCCAGTCTCTTTGACGGTTAACAGTAGGATTATCATATATTTCAGGCATTCTAAGCATTGAACTATTATTAATACCCATTTTCAAATCAGTTTGACCTTGAGTATAATTAGCACCAGAGGTATCCCAACATCTACTTTGACGTCTGGCAGGAAATATAGCTTGTGGATTTTGCAGAGCTGAAAACATACCAACTGGCATAATATCACCTCTTAAATCTTTTGCATTGCGTCTTGTTTCTCCAACAGTTTCACTCTCTTTTAATATTCCAAAATCAATCTTTGAATTAGGAATACCCATAATATGGTATTCATTCTTTAATAAATTATCATCAGTAATGATTAATGCTGGAACACTTGCGTGCATAAACATATTATCTGGGCTTTTAAAAGCATTACTTAAATTAACATGTTCTACAATGACTTGTTTAGTTTTAAAATTAACAGTAAATATAATAATAAAGCGACGTGTCTCTAAATTACGCATCTCAGCAGCAAATATATCACAAACATAGCGTGTAGTTACTTCATTAATCAAGTCTTGGTCTAATCTATCAAATCCGTTAAATACATATGACATACCAGTTTTTTCATTAATCATATTCATAATTTGTTTTAAAATAATAATAACATTAGTTTTAGTTGCTGGATCAATAGTCCAAGGGGCATCACTATGATTTGTTAATCCAGAATAGTTTTTGAAATCATCTCTATTACTATTACGTAATCCAATACCATCACCATATTGTATTAAAAAAAGAATTATTATAAGTAATATTGTTAAACAATATAAAGGTAACATATTTATATTATCTAAATATCTAATTATCTAATCACGTCTTAAATTATAATAATATTTTTATTATAAATATAAATAAAAACAAATAAACAAAATAAAAAAAACAAAATTGAATTTAATAATATTTAAACATAAATAAATTAAAATAAATAATACTAAAAAATGATAATATTTAAATTATTATCTTTAAATTTTATGGCTGGTGATATAAATTGGAAAGAAAAGACACTTACAATTCCATATAATATAAAATATTTATATCTTACGTTAGATTATTATAAAGAATTATATTATATTTCTAATTGTAATTTAAATCTATTTTATAATTGGAAACAATTTATAGCCTATTGGAATGATACACTATTAGAATATAATAAAGCTTTTAATATTGATTTTAATAAGTTAGTATTAAATGTTGATTATTCAATAGCACCCTTGTATATAACTAATGATATTATTATTATTGGTATATATTTAATAAATGATACTCCAGAACTAAAAGAACCAACATCAACCTCTATACAAACATTTAATTTCTTATCTAGTGTTGAATCTAATACTATTGAAAATAATAGACATAATCACACTAATAAAAATATCAATAAATATAATTATTTTTATAGTATTTTAAATAGACATATAAGTGATGAGTATTTAAAAAAACAATATATTATTCTGGAAGCATCTTTAAATACTATTCCAGAACATAAAATTAAATCCAAAAATAATAATAAAACTATAAATAAAACAATACTAAAACTTTCTATACCTTTAAAACATATTTTACAAAATAGTATGAATTATTTACCAAAATTAGAAATCATTATTACTAAAAAGATTTCTCAAAATCTGCTAAATCCATAATACTACCAACATCACTACCAGCCACGCTTTCACCACTACCATCATAATGTATATCATTATCACTTTTTATCATTGGAGGTTCTATTGTGACATTATTACGTATAATACTTATAGGTGTAGAAGAAGAGCCTTGTCTACTACTATTCACATTCATATTCACATTCATAGGTATGCTTTGTTGTGCTTTTTGTTTTTGTTGTATTTGTTGTATTTGTTGTATTTGTTGTTTTTTTTGATTTCCTTTTAAATGAGTAATTGGTGTTGAATATTGTGTAGATGGTGATTGGGTTGACGTTGAATGAAAATCTATATCATCTATATTATCTAAATCACTAAAATCTAAATCATTATTACCATTACCATTACTATTTACTATATCATTATCATTATTATTTTCAATATTATTTATGTTATTAAAGTTTTCTTGTAATTGTGTTTTATTAGTATTATTATTATTTTTTTTAGTTTGAGGTATTTGAGTTATTGTTAAATCATTTTTTCTATCAAACATTGTATTTATTTTATTTTTTAATAAATTAAAACTAACATTCATATTATTACTGTCTCCAGAAACATTATTAGTTTGACTATTAGTTTTATTATCATTCTTACAATCAACACCAGTATTATTTATATATGAATTATACACAGCATATGTAAAAGATAGTATATCTAATGATAATGTAGTCCAGAAATAATTATTAATAATAGTAAGTAAGGATACATCGCAATAATTTAATACGGCGTGTGTTAAAATATAAAGAATACTGCCATAAAAAATAGTTGAGAATAATCTATTTTCAACTATAAATGAAAATGAACTATTATATAGTAAATAATAATACATATATAATAATTATATTAAAGTATTTAATGTTTTAGTGTTAATATTTTTGAATATAAAAAAATAAAATGTGAAACGTAATAATAAAAATATTTATTCAAATAAATATTCAAATATATAAAAAATAAAAATATATTCTAAATGTAAATAGACAAAAATACAATATTATAAATTAACTAAACTATGAAATATGGTTAAAATAATAACATTTATTACAGGTAATGATAAAAAATTAGAAGAAGTAAGAAAGATTTTAAATGCAGAAACACAAAACGCTTCATTTATATTACAATCAATGAAATTAGACCTTCCAGAATTACAAGGTGATCCAGAATATATAGTATCAGAAAAATGCAGAATAGCCTCATTACAAGTAGGTGGTCCAGTTATAGTTGAAGATACATCATTATGTTTTAATGCATTAGGTGGTCTTCCAGGTCCATATATAAAATGGTTTGAAGAGAAAATAGGATTAGATGGCTTGAATAATTTATTAATGGCATATGAAGATAAAAGTGCTGTTGCTAAATGTATTTTTGCTTATAAAGAAGAAAGTGGTAGTCCAATACATATATTTACTGGTGTTACTAATGGTTCAATAGTCCCACCAAGAGGACCATTAAAATTTGGTTGGGACCCAATATTTCTACCAGATACTTTTACGGAAACATTTGCAGAAATGGATAGTGAAACAAAAAATGCAATTTCACATCGTTATAAAGCTTTACAATTATTAAAAGAATTTTTAAATTAATTAGATTTTTTAAATTAGTTAGATTTTTTAAATTAGTTAGTTTTATTTATTTTTTTATTTATTTTAAATCTAAATATATAATAAAAGTAATATAAACTATCTTTAAATAATATGAATGTATCACCTCCACGAACACCTCCACGAACACCTCCACGAACACAAGAACATCGTCGAAGAATAATTGTTAGAGGGACACCAACATTTAATAGTAATGAGCCTACTCATACATATATTATAAATGAAGAGCCGCAACCACCACAAAGAAATGGTAGAGGAACTAAAAGAAGAAGAAATACAATTCATAATTCGCCAACAAAAAAATTAAATAAAAGAACAAAAAAAAAACACATAAAAACTATAAATACATATATAGAAAAATTAAGGAGAGATATTGAAGATGAAAATAAAAGATATGCTAATGTAAGAAGTGATAGATTTAACATATATGCAGCTGAAATAAAACAAATAAGACAAATATCAAAAACAAAAGAACAAAAAGAAGTAGATGCTTTAATAACACAACTTGGTATAAAACATCACCGAAATACTACAAACAATAACATTCATAAAAATAATACATATAACGAAGGATGGCATAAATCTATAATGAACTTAACAGACACTATAAATGAGCAATTACGTGTAGAAGAACAAAGCCTAAGAACTATATTTGATAGTGATGAAGATACAAATGAAGAAATCCATAATCAAATAATAAAAAATATATTAGACAAAATAGATAAAATAATGGTAAATTCTCAAGCAATAGGTCCTAGAGTTTTAGATTTATCAGCAGCACCAGCACCAGCACCAGCACCAGTAGCACCAGCACCAGCACCAGCACCAGCACCAGCAGCAGACTCACAAAACTCACAAAACTATAGTCTTAAACCAGCAGACTTATTTGAAATGCGAAATTAATACTTAATATCTAAATTATTTCTTTTTATTTTTATGTTTTTAAAGTTCCATGTAAATAATCTAAAACATTTATAACACCATAATTACATGATAACGTTTTATGATGCATATCATGATTTACCGTATTAATACATTTAAAAAGATTATATCCCGTATGCACCAAAATAGTATCAATCATAACGATAAATAACCACAAAAATATAGTTATAAGATGACTATTACATAATAAAGGACCGGTTAAAGCTGGTATAATATTCGATATAATGTATTCAATGGGATGGACATATAAAGTAGCAATTGCTATTGGCGCCGTATAACTATGATGAATTTTATGGATGCGTTTATACATAATTGGTAAATGTAAAAGACGGTGTGAATAATAAAATAAGATTTCCGTTATGAAGAAAAATATTATTATATCGCGTCCTATAATAAAATAAGTTGGATATTCAGGTATACTATTTTGCGAATACAAATAATAAAAAAAATGTGCAATGATTGGTGTTACAATCAATTGATTAAAAATAACTAATTTACTAATTTGCTTAATTTTTAAAGGATTATTTACCAATGGTTTTTGTGGTTGTATTTTATATTGATTTAATCGCGTCTCATATAAATCTGGAATTAAAAATAATAAACCAATAGTCCAATAAATAGCAAAATTTAAAAATGTTGCTCCCCATACAAAGAGGAATTTTTCCGTCATTTGAGAAAACATTTCTAAGTAATAATTACATAAATAGATATAGGTATGTTTATTTTTATATTTATATAATATTGTAAAATAATTAATAAAAAATTAAAAATAAAAATAAAAAATAATTAATAAAAAATAATTAAAATACTGGTAGCCTAAAGGCTACTTAGTTATATAAGCCTGTTTCCCCAGCATCTTTGGATACGTGTGAAGCATCATACATTGTTTTTATGTCTTTCATATGTTTAAGTGCTCCTTCTGGATTATCAATATATTTCATTAAATATTGTTGTAAAAGACTAACCGAAATAGTAATATTAAGATCGCATATTTCAGTATAAAATTGTATAGCTTGATCTTTACATCCAGTAAATACACTGAATATATCAATGATTTGTTCTCTACACACATTATCAAATCGCATAATATAATCAACCCGACCTGGGCGGATAAGAGCACTATCTAAATTTTGTTTATAATTAGTTGTAATAAAGCAAATCATATTATCACGTGTTGTAATACCATCAAGTGCATTTAAAATACCACTAAATGAAACCTGATTACGATGTTCATCATTAGCTTTACGTTCTTTGAAAATACAATCCATATCTTCAAAAATAATAAATATTTTCTTTTCATCTTTTTCATCTAAAGACCTTAATAAACGTATTAGGTCATTATCTGTCATTTTCGGTGTAAAACTGATAATAGCAAGATTATAATCAAAATAAGATGCTAAAGCCATAATAAAACTGCTTTTACCAGAACCAGGAACACCTTCAAATAAATAGGTGCGTTTATGTGTGATACCTAACTTTTGATATTTTTTAATAGTTTTTTTATCTAAGAAATAAGTTAGATCATCTATCATTGATTTTTTGTGTTTAGAAGGAAGATAAATTGTATCTAAACTTCTTTTATTACGAGAGCCAAGTGAATTAAAATACCCTCCTTCATCAGAACTAAGATATAACTTCATCTTATTTTTACCTATTTTACGGTCAGTATAATATTTATTATAATATTGTATACTAATATCAATAAAATTTTCAAATTTAGTAAAATCTGTTTTATTACAAGTAATTGTATATGTTTTAAAAATAGCAAATTCTTCTTTATGTATATTAATTGCATTTATATCACACACTTTATCAGTTTTAAGTATAAATTCTGCACCATCGTATATAAATATTAATTCATTATTAGTAAATTTAAGAATATTTAAAATATAATTTAATCTATTATTATTTTTAGTAGTTTCTATCTTATCAGTAGTATCAGTAGTATCAGTAGTATCAGTAGTTTCGGTAGTCTCGGTATCATCTATAATTTTATCATTATTAAAATAGGTATCAATTTCTAAATAAAAATCTATTTCATCTTCATCTTTAATTCTTAATTTATTAAAATAATTAGTTTGTGTTTCATTTTTTTTGATAGAATCAGCTGTTTTATTTTTATCTAATTGGTTTTGTATATGTTCAGATAAATAATAAATTGGTTGATTAAAAATAGTAGTATCAACTTGTGTTTTATTAAAATTAAATGAAGTAGTAATTTGAGTCATTTTAGTTATATAGTTATATAGTTATAGTTTATACTGTTTTATTATATTCTATTCTGGAATATCTTTAAGTATAGTTTATATTCTTGAATATTTTTTGCTTTATAAAATCAATTTTTTATTTATAATAATAAACAAAATAAACAAAAATAAAAATAAACAAAAATAAAAATATAAAAAATTGATTTTTAAACATAATAATTATAATTATAATAAAAGAACTCAAGCTTTATATATCTACTATTAAAATGGCTTCTACTAAAGATTACAAAGAAGATAAATATGATAAATATGATGGAGTAGATATGAACTCTAAACATGTTCCAAGTAAATATGATGAAGAATATGATAAATTTTATACACAACAAGATAATCAAGATAATGAATATAATCAAGATAATGAATATAATGATAGTGATAGTGATAATGATAATGACAGTGATAGCGAGTATGTCTTTGATAAATCTTACGAATTTAAAACTTATGAAGAATTAATTGAAGTTACAAAACAAGAAGATACACCAGATAAAATTAATAATATTGTAATTGCTTTAATTAAAGCAGTTACTATTAAAAAATGTAAAGAAACAAGTTTTAAATTTGATTTTATTTTAGGAACTCGTGATAAATGGATTGAAGCTGCAGAAAACTTTAATAATACAAACGTAGGGGTTGATTATCGTATGTTAATTGATGAAACGGCTATTGTTTGCTATCTCGTAAATGATGAATTGATTGAATAAAACATACAAATTATTTAACTTATAGTTTCTATATGTATTTCTTATAATTTTTTTATTTTCTATATTCTATAAGTTTTTCTATATTCTATAAGTCATATTTCATACTTCACAACTCATTAGGTTTTAATGGTGTATCGGTAATTTGTATACCACAATAAGGTTTTGGTGTGCTATTAAAATCAATATTTTTATAGAGACCATTATCAATAGAGATTTTTAATAATAATTTAAAATTAGACCAAAATTCAGGTTCGTGACCAATACTTTTTGTCATAAGATGTGCTAATTCATGAATACTAACAAATGTCATAATATTTTCTTTTACTAATTTTTCACCATCTTTTTTATCTCTTAAACAAAAAACTATTTTTTCACCTTTATTTACTGAATAACTTGTATATTTAGCATCTGGTGTTGTTTCTGAAAAAGCATCTGGATTAAAATTTTTACCCAATCTTTCTATGTCTTCTTTTAATTTATTTTTAATATTGTTTGTTAATTGTTCTCCTTCGCTAGTGCCTCCATCTTGACCTGCAATAGTATCTTTTTGTTGGTCTGTATTTGATTTATCAATTTCTGTTTCTTTATCTACGGTTTTTTTCATATATTTATCATATATAACTTCATAACCAGAAGTAGTCATAATATTTACTAATTTTTCTAATTTAACAGCAATAGCGCCTAATAAATCTGCAGCTTCTTGTTTATTTTCTACATTACGAACTAAATAAGATTTATTATTTACATTTGATTTTACCATTATAATATCATAACTTTGTGCTTCAAAATATTTATATATAATAATAATTAATGTAATTATAATAATTATATTTACTATTTCAAACTCAAACATATTTATAGTATTTATTGTTTTTTTATAGTATTGTATTTAATAAGTATGTTTTTATTTATATCTAATATATACAGAGAACTATATTTTACAAATATAATAATATATATTATTTTATAATATTTTCTTTTTTATTAAATATTATTAATTTTTAAAATAAATAATATGGATATTTTATTTGTAAAATTATATATGTATAGATTAAATAAGTATATGATATTAAGAATTTAATTATGGATAAAAATACTTGTGAGTCCATTACAACATTAGCAATACTTAAATTTATAATAAAATCAATAACTCCTGATATTCCTGATATTAAACTTATATTTATAGGTCCTCAAACAGATAAAACAAAAGATATATTACAAAAATTAGAAAATAAACATATAAGAGAGGAGAAAGAAGACAAAGAGGATAAAGAGGATAAAGATGACAATAAATACATCCATTCTATTTTATCATCTTCAGAAAATAAATATTTAGAGAAAATAATACCGTATTATGTAACTAAATTTGGTAATATAAGTAATTATAATATTTTTTTTATTTATAAATTTATAGAAGAAAATTTACCAATAGAACACGTTAGAATTATATTATATGAAATAATAAAAAAATATGTCATACCAAAAACTAAACAAAATGAAAATTTATATTTACCACCAAATATGATGATTTATAAATTTCCTAAAACAATGAGTTTTAAATATTTTATAGAACAAATAAATTATATTTTTAGAAAAGAACATTTACAATTACAATATGAAGAAGATGATAGTTTAAATAATGAAACATTTTTTAATATTCTTTATAAAATGACTTATATGAATAAAAAAGAAATTGAATATAAATTAAAACAACTATTGCCAGATAAATATGATACTATTGTGCCAAAATTTACTACAGTAGAAACATTTAAATATACAGATTGTATAAAAAATGATGAATTACAACATTTATTACTTAGTATACCTATAATTTTAACAACAAAATATAATTATCTATCTGGAACAATAAAAAATAATTATTATGGATATCAAAATATAGACTATATTATTAATACAAATAGAGAATATATAAAAGAAAAAAAAGACAAAACAGACAAAACAGACAAAACAGTCAAATCAGATAGTATAAATAAACTACAAATTATAAATGATAATTTTTATATTGATAATGATGATTTTCTATATTTAAATTTAAATTATTATAATAAAACAATAAATAATGATTATTTTATACTATTAAAAAATGATTTAAAACAAATTATTAATAATAATAATGATATTGATATTGATAAGAATAATACTATTTTAGAATTTTATTTTCCAAAAGAATTTGAAAATAAAATAAAATTAAATCCATCACAATACAAATTAATATATGATAATTTTAAACTAACCACATATAAAGAAAATATGTTTAATGAGTCAAGTTTTAAAATAAATGAATGTTATTATGAGGATATTATTTTTGATACATTAAGTGATAAATTAAATATAAAATATAATTTATCACAAATATTTAATAATATTAAAACATCTTTTTATAATCCAGTAATTAAATTATTTAATAATGGATCAGAAGCAAATATAAAATTATTTAAAGGTATATTAAATAAATATACGTTAAATGAATTATCACAATTAATCAATCCAAAACATAAAGATAATTATATAAATAAATTAAATAATTTAGATTATATCCAATTTAAATGGCAAATTCCTGAGTTAGAACTTAATAAAACTAAAATAAGTAAAAAAAATCACAATATATTAATAACTATTAACTTTTATGAAAATGGATATATAATATCACATTTTGATACAAATCATATTAAAATGAATATTGACAATAAATTAAATAGTTATTTTGAATATCTTAAAAATACAATTAAAGAAATAAAAAAAATAATAAATATTAAACATTTAAAATTACCAAATTTATCCATTTTATTAAATGAAACAAGTAAAATGATAAATTATTCTACTTTACTCAAAGGCAATATTATTGTTGGTGGTAAAATAAATATATTAAAATGTCAAACAGATCTTGAAACAAAAAATAATAATGGTAAATTAAATAATAAATTATTTATTGACAGAGTAAGAAAACATCTTACTTCTTTTCATCAATTTAGAACACATAAACAAGTTTTAGATAATTTAATAACAATTTATTATAAACAAGTAAATAATTTTTATAGTAATTTAAGTATCATTAAATTTTTAAATTCTAAAATAGAAAATAAAACACAATTAGAAAAGAAACCATTTAGTGAAAAAGAATTAGAAGCCTTATTTAGTTCTTGTGAAAAATTATTTTATATTGATAATAAAAAAATAAAAAAATTATATGATGAACGTGAAAATTATAGTTTGAATAAAAATGATGAATTATTAAATAGTATTGAAATTAAATTAAAGTTTGATAATGAAGGTAATATAGAATTACAATTTGATAATATTGATAAATATCATTCAGTAAAATTAATTTTATTTTATTTTAAAGTATTATTCTCTAACATAGAATATGAAATTAAAAATAGTAATGAAAATCTAATACAAGAGGTTAATATTGATAGTAAAGATAAAATTAAAGATAAAACTGAAGATAAAACTAAAGATAAACATATTATACTAAAATCAAAAAAACAATCAGTAAATAATGGTAAAAAGAGTATAAATATAGATGTTGTAGATGATATAGATGATATAAATTTAGATGATTTAGATATTGATTTAGATGATTTAGATATCGATTTAGATTATACTAAAGATATAAGTGAAGATATAACTGAAAATATAAGTAATTATAATGATCTTGATAAAAGAATTGAAAGTGAAGATAAAGATAAATTAAAAAATACAATACAAAATAAAAATAAAAATAGTGTTGATGAAGAGGATGCCTATTTTCACAAAATTAATAAACAAAATAAAAAACAATCTATTTCTAAATATATGACTAGTGAGAGAAAAAAATATGATATGGAACTTTATTATCCTAAAAAAAGTAATAAAGATTATTCCTATGATAGAGATTGTCAAAAAACAAATATGAGACAACCTTATATAGTTACAAAAAAAGAAATAGATAATTATGATGATCCAGAAGCATTAACAGGTTATATTAAATATAATAAAAATTATTATATTTGTCCTCGCATTTGGGATACAATAGCAAGAAAGCCAATTTCAGCAAAAAGATTTATAAAAAATGGTTTAAAAAGTCCATATGCTTCTAATGGATTATCTATAAGTTTGAATAAATCTATAATTGATGATAAACATACAGTTATTATTAGAAAACCAACATCCTCTTCTTATTGGGAGGATACAACTAAAAATAAAGATTGGCCTACACTTTTAAAAAAAACAGAAAAAGATGCCTATCCTATGTTAATGAAACCACAAAATCATCCTAATAAATTATGTGTTCCTTGTTGTGGTTCTAAAGCACCTGATGATTTCGATGCTAATAAAACAACTATACAACAATTTTTTAAACTAAATACAAATAAAATGGCAAAAGATTGTAAAGTTGATAGCGATCGTGATAGTGAGCGTGATAGTGATAGTGATAGTGATAGTGATAATGGTCATGGTAATATTAAAAAAGATATATCAAAAGATACTTATAAATGTTCTAGTAATATAGAAAATATACAATATATATCTAATGCAATAAATGATTTAGAAAAATGTAGATTTGGATTATTACCAAAAAATATTGATTTGCTTTTAAATAATCAACAAGACATATTTTTAAAAACAACTGGTAATAATATAAAAGAATATAGTAATTTATTTTTAAGACGAGGTATTGATAAAAATTATAAAGATAATATTCTTGAAACATTTTCTGTCATTAGAGAATACAGTTTAGAACAATTAAAAACATTATTAATAAAAAAACTGACTCCAGATGTATTTATAACATTAAATAATGGTGAACTCATAGATATCTATGCATCCAGTAATATTTTACCTAATAGTATAAATGATTTTGATAGATTTAATACATTTATAAGTCAATATAAATTTATGTTTAATTTAATGGATTTTGATTATGCTATAATAGAAAGATTAAAATATAAAGATATTGAAATGTTAAATCAAAAACTTAATAATAATACTATTTTAAGTAATAAATTAGATGATAAAAAATTAAAAGAATATATTGAAGATATAGATAATTTGAAAAAATTATTATTATTTTATAAAATATATACATCCTTTTATAATTTTATAGAACATATTAGTGATGATAAAGAAACCAAAAATTATACACATTTTTTAGATTTATTTAGTAAACCTATAGAATGGTTAAATAAAGATGGATGTAATATATTAATATTTGATAATACCACATCTAAATTATTATGTAATCCATATTGTGATGTATTACGAAAGAAATATATGATTATGATACAAGAAAAAACAAATTATTTTATACCCTTATTTCATATCAATTATATTTATAAAAATAGTTCAATATTAGGTATTTATGATATTAAATATATTAATTTAAATATTTTATCTTATAATTTTTTTGAAAAGAAAAAAATAAATACTAAATTATTAGATTTAACCAAAAAAAGAGATGAAAAATTAATTAATTTAATACAAATACATTCAAATATATGTAAATATGAAAATAAACAAACTACTGAAAAAATAATTAAAGAATTAGATGATTTAGATATAATTATAATTAATCAAATTGCTATGACAACAACACAAATAGAATTTATTAAACTTAATAATAATTATTTATTACCAATCTACCCTTTGGCAATAAGAGTTAAACAAATTAACAATAAATTTAAAATGTTATCAACTGAAGATATGATATCATTAAATAATTATATAGAAATTAAAAATAAAAATTTTGAAAAGAAATTATTACAAAATGGTTATAAAATATCTAAAATTTTTTATGATGAAATGAAGGGATTAATTACCAGTATACAATTTGAAAATAATTTAATAGTGCCTATTATTACAGAAAAATACACCTATAATAATACTAAAACTATAGTTGCAAAAATGATAGACAATAATATGTTAACATCAATAAATGATCCACGTATAGAAAGTTTGTTTCGTCCTGCCTATTTTGACTTTCATTTAGAAATAAGTCCAAAAATAGAAATTATTAATTTAAAAAATAGCATCTATAAAGATTTTATATATAATTATTTCAAATATGAGTTTAGTCGTATTTTACAAGAAAAAACTCATAAATCAATTAAAGTAATGTTAATCAAAGCAATTGATAAATATATAAATAATAAAATTAATTTTAATAATGTCATTGATAATATTGTTGATATCATTATAAATATTATGAAATCACGTATTTATAATTATAATATTAAGAAAGATGGAAATGTAAGTGAAAAAGACACTGCACCAGACATTGCAACTTCAAATTATATTACATTAAAACAGTGTTCTAAAACAAAAAAAGCAACTAAATTTTGTAAATATAATGATAAATCGAAAGAATATTATATAGATATGAATAAAGAACAATTAGAATATTTTAGTTATTTAATTGCAAATGATCTAATCAATAAAAAAATAGAGGCAAATGATATTATAACAGGTGCATTTATACCTGAATTTAATATACGTAATAAAATATATAATAATCCTGATGAGATAATTATATCTTCTACAAGTGCATTATTACATAATATAGAAGATGGTAATTATTCTAAATATAAACAAAATATAGCATTAACTAATTTCTTAAAAGATGAAAAAGAACATATTTTTACAGAAGATGATTTAAAAGTTTTAAATGAAACTAATTACAATGATTTTAATATGAAAATGAATACTGTATTAACTGATGTAGTAGATTTAAGTATAAGAAATGTATTTATAGAAGAACAAATATTTACGACACCATTTGATAAAAATGGTAGTTATAATAAAATTAGTAGTATTAATGAATGTAAATTTCCATATATAGATAAAAAAACAGGAAAATATATATATAAATGTTCACAAAAACCTAATGGATATATGTGTCCCACAAAATTAGATTATACAAGAACAAAAGTTGATGATTGGGGATTTTGTCCAGAAAAGATTGAAACTACAAAAAATCAATTAAAAGTAATTGAAATTGATGCTACTGGTGATGCTAATAATAAAGAATATAAAGAAGGTAAATGTGATTTTCCATTTATTCATAAAACAGATAAACTAGATGAAACTAATGAAACTAATGAAACTAATGAACCACAATATAATTTAAAATATGAATGCAATGAAGTTAAAGATACAAAAAATAAACCATTATTTTCATGGTGTCCAATTAAATATAATATAAATAAAACAAAAAAAAATAATAAAAATGATAATAAAAATGATAATAAAAATGATAATAAAAATGATGATAAAAATGATGATAAAAATGAACATAGTGATTTAAATGAAAATAATAATTTATTAAAAGCTGCATCAGATACTAATACTATTAAAATTGGTAAATGGTATAATGGTAAATTGTTAATTAATAAATTAACAAATAAAAAATATAATAAAGGATATTGTCAACCTCCTTTGAAAACAATTAAAAATAGTAATATAAATAGTAATAGTAATAATACTAAGGATACTAATAATCGTAATACAAATAATGATAATAATAATGATGCTAATAAAATTATAATAACATTAGAAAATTATAAACCCAGTAAATGTAGTATACATTTAACGCAATCAAAAGGTGGGTATACAAAAAATCAACTCTATGATTTTGGTGTTAATTATTTAAAAATAGCTCATACGCAATTACGAAAAGATAATAAAATGGGTGGAACTAAATTGAAAAAAGATATACTTTGTAAAATAATAAATAATAAATATAGAGAAATACAAAAAGGTTATAGTAGTAGCAGTGATGAAAATAAATTAAATGCCTATGAAAAAGATATAGATAGTTGTCCAAATGGTGAAAGTAAAGGTGGTTATTCATGGAATAAATTAAAAGATATTGCTATAACATATTTTGATTTAACAGAAGAGGAAATAAAAAATAAAAACTATAATAAAGAAGATTTATGTAAATATATTTCAAATATAATAAAAAATATTAAAAAAAATAAAGGTGATGTTGATACATTAAGTAGTAATAGTAATACTGATACTGATACTGATACTGATACTGATACTGATACTGATACTGATACTGATACTGATACTGATACTGATACTGATACTGATACTGATACTGATACCAATACTAAATCCAAACATAATAATAGTGATACTGATAAAAAATATAATATGGTTTATGATGGTAATATTAAATTGTGTGTTGAAACACCAAATAGAGGTGGTTTAAATTTAACCAAAGTGAAAAAAATAGCAGAACAGAATTTTAATATTAATACTAAACATAAAAATAAAGAAGAAATATGTAAATTAATTGAAGATAAATTAAAAACTATAGCTAATAAAGATAAAAAGATAATTAATCATAATAAATATAAAAATAATAGAAATAGTAAAGGTGAGATGTCAGAGGAAGATGAAGATGATGAGGAAGATGAAGAAGAAGATTTAGAAGAAGAAGAGGAAGAGGAAGATAAATAATGTAAATAATATGTAATATGAATTTTTATGTATTTTTTATGTATTTTTTATGTATTTTTTTTAGTTTATTTCGTTTAACAAATGTAGATTAATTTCAACAATAAAAATATAGTAGTATATAAATTATATATATAAATATGGAACATAATAAAAATGACATTATTAAATCGTTATTAGAACTTGAATATAGTTTTAATAATAATATTGATTGTGATAAAATCAATAATATTAAATTATGTGAGTTTAGTAGATTATTTATACAAACACTGAATAAAACAAAATTATATTTAGAAAATAATCATAACGATATAAATAAAAATAATATAACCAAAACAAAAATAGTTACAAATATAGATTATGAACAGTTATCAAAATTAAATAATAAATAATAAATAATAATAATTAATTAATAATTAAATTATTTTGGAGATGCATTTTCAATATCAATTCCAACAGTAGGTTCATTTAATAACATCAATGCCATAGCTGCATAATTATGTAAATCTAATAATGTATCTTTAATACCTTCATCGTTAATCAGATTGACACCATTTTTTGTTATTGATAATGAACGTTGTATTTTATCTTCAATACGCATTAAAACACCAATAACACCAAATTTAGCAAAAGCATCACCATAATCAATATTTTTTTTTCTAAATAATTCTAAAGCAGTGCTTTGAACTTGTTTCATTTGATCTACTCTATCCATCTTTATATTTATTGATTAATAATTGTATTTATATTTTTAATAATATTTTTTTTTTGTTTATATTTTATATTTATATTATTTTTTTATATTAAATATATTTTCGTTTACTTATTTTTTATTATTATTATGTATTTTTATTATTTTTATAATTCAGATAATATTCACAACTAAAAAGAGCTTCGTGAGTAATATGTTGTTGCCAATATAGAACATTATTTACATATATATCTTCATCGTCTTCATCTTTTGCATATTTATTATTTGGCATTAATAGATATTCAATACAAAAATCAGGTGTGAGTGTTTGGGTATGTAATATAGCTAATAAAGAAAAATGGTTAATATTTTCTTTGAGATATTCAATTGAATATGTATTTTTGTTTTTATATAACTCATCGTCTCTTAATTCATCCTCATCACTATCATCATTCATTATTATTTATAGTATAATTTATGGTATAATTTATAGTATAATTTATATTTATTATTATTATATTTATTATTATATTTATTATTTTTAAATATCTAAAATATTTATTTTATTTTGTAAGCATATAGTAAAAAGTAAAAGTAAAAGTAAAATGAAATTAACAAAAATACCAATAAGATATTTGCCAAAAAGTTTATCAAGAAAAGATAAAAAATCACAACTTAAAATGTTATTAAAGTAAAAAAAACTATATACAAAAAATAAATATTATACACGTAAACGTCTCTCATCTTATAAAAATAAAAAATCAAATCATATATTAAATGCCCGTAAAATATATAACATACAAAATATAACACCTAATAAAGAATTATCATTAAAAACAGGTTGTAAATTATCAGCATTAAAACAAATTGTTAAAAAAGGCGAGGGTGCATATTATTCATCTGGTTCAAGACCAAATCAAACCGCACAATCGTGGGGTTTAGCACGATTGGCAAGTTCATTAACTTCAGGAAAAGCAGCAGCAGTAGATTATGATATAATTACAAAAGGTTGTAAACATAATAAAAAAGCATTTATTTTGGCAAATAAGTCAAGAAAAAAATATCAATACGGACATTCAAAAACAAAAAAAACAACAGTTGAAATATGAAAAGTGAAATGTATAAATATATAAAATAATTTAATAATAATTTAATAAAAATGAAAAAGTAAATAATTAAAATACATTTTTTTCAATTTAAAGAAATATGTATTATTACATATGCGCCAGTAACTCAGTTGGTAGAGTATTGCTCTTATAAGGCAAGGGTCGCGGGTTCGAGTCCCGTCTGGCGCATATGTATATTATTTTGAAGTTCAAGTTTTACTTTTTTGCCATCTACATATACCATTTTTATTTGGTTTAGATATATACATATTTCCATTATTTCCTTTCATTGTTTTACCACAATTTTTATTTGCTGATGATGTTGGTGATGGTCTTGATGGTCTTGATGGTATAGTTGGTACATCATTATGTTTTTTGGTTTTAGTAGTATTATTCTTTTCTGGTTTTATAAAAGTCCATTTTTTCTTTATTTTATCTAAATATAATAATTTAGTATTAGGAAGAGGTTTCCAATTTTTTAAATATTTTTTATATTCTTCACCTTCACCTTTACCTTTATTTGTAACATTAATTATATAATACCCTTTATTATCTTTGAAGATAGATGAACCATCTTTCCATGATCCGTAATCAATATTACCTATTAATCCATATTTTTTTAACATTATTTATATTATATATTATATATTATATATATATTAATTTATCTTTATCTTTATCTTATATTTATCTTATCTTATCTTATCTTTATCTTTATTTTTATCTTTATTTTCAGGTTATTGGTTGTGATACATTTTTAATTTTATGTTTTGTTGTTAATAGATGTTGATTGTATTTATTTTCATTACTAACACCATAATCACAAAATTCGCAATAAAATTTAAATTTTGTTTTCTTTGTTTCTTTATTACTATGATTATTTAATATGTGTATTAACATTGTTGATTTTTGTTTTGTTGTATATATATGACATAAATTACAGGTTAATTCGTCTTGTCTATCATTTCGAGTTTTTCTATGTCCTGTTTTATGTAGTTCTGTTTCACAATGTATTAAATAATGGGCATTACTTGTAAATGTTTTATTGCATTTTTCACAATGTTTTATACGAGTTGTATCTTCCATTATTTATAATAATTATAAATAATAAATAATAAATTATTTGTTTTATTATTTATAATTAGATTTATTTTATTTTTAAATATAATAAATAAAAATAAATTTAAAACTAAAAATTGAAATATAAATATAAGAAATAAATAAATAATTTATATATTTACGAGAATGTTATCTAATAAAAAACTTATTAAACTTAAAAAACCTAATAGTGTAAATCAAATAATTTATAAAAATACTAAAGAAAAAGGTGATTTATATGAAAAATATATCTATTATCATTTGTTAGAAAGTAATAAATATAAAAATGTCTGGTTATGGAAAAATGTTCCAGAATATGAATTATTGAAATCTGGTATTATGGATAATTGGAATAATGCCAGACTAATAAGAAAAAAAGAAAGTATAGAGAATATAGATAATATAAACAATGGTGATGATAATAGATTACCTGATTTTGCAACAGATTTATTTTCAGTAGAAAATAATGATGAAACTAATACTAATAAATATAGTATTATTCAATGTAAAAATTATGATGAAACTAGAAAATTAAGACCTGAACATTTAGGAACATTTTATTTTATGATGTATAGATATTCAAAATTTGTAAATGGTTTAGTATTTCATACGAATGATTTATGTGAAAATCTAATAAATCATACTCATACAAACGATAATATTAAATATAATAAAGTTAATATGGATAATAAAAAAATAGAATTATATAATTTACATACAGAAAATGAGATTAATAGAGATAATGATAAAATAAATAATAAAAAACTTAAACCATTTCAATATCAAATTGATGCATATGAAGCATTAAAAGGTAAGCATAGAACTGTATTACAAATGGCTTGTGGAACAGGTAAAACATTAGTTTCTATTCTACTTGCGAAAGATTATAAGCAAAATATTATTATATCACCATTAAAATCATATTGTGAACAAAATATGGAAAGATTTCAAAGTCAAATGCCTAAAAGTTATTCTATGTTGATAATAGATAGTGATAATGATGGTAGAAATATAGATAATATTACTGAATTTATAAAAAAGAACCCAAAAATATGTATTTTTGTCACTTATAAATCAATAGATATCATAAATACATTAATGAATAATAAATTATTTAATAATTATTTTGTAATTATTGATGAATTTCATAATATTTCATATCAGGATTTAGAAAATCCAGAACTCAAAGTGGATGAGGCAGATTTTGAAGATGATGATAGTGAAGATGATGATAGTGAAGATGATGATAGTGAAGATGATGATTATGATAGTGAAGAAGATATTGAAGAAATAATAAGTGATACAAGGGTGTTAGAGGGGCTGAAGCCCTCGGAAACAAAGGAGCCCTCGCAAATGTATAAATTATTACATAGTGATAGTAGAATTATGTTTATGAGTGCTACACCAAGACTATTTGGAGATGACTTAGATGCAACAGATGATACTGAAATTGATAATGAAATTGATAATGATATCTTTGGAAACATTGACTATACTTTTTCAATGAGTGATGCTATAGACCAAAATAGAATTTGTGATTATAAAATATTTGTCCCAACTTTACATATAGCTAAGGAGACAGGAATAGAATTAATTTATAACGAGGCAAATTTGAAAGATTATGATAAAGAATTAATTATTAAGGCAAGATATGTAATTAAAGGTATGATGGAAATGGGTAGTAGAAAATGTATTATCTATTTACAAAATCAAAATGAATGTAGAGAAATGACTAAAATTATTAACGAACAATGTAAAAATTATTTTGCTATTACTCATAGTTGTAATTATATTATATCTGGTGATTTAAGAGATGAAAGGAAACTTAAACTGAAACAATTTACTGATTTTGATGGTTATAGTTTTATATGTAGTGTTGATATTTTGAATGAATGTATAGATATTCCTAAATGTGATAGTATTTTCATAGCATATGCAAGTAAATCAAAGATTCGCAATATACAAAGATTATGTAGAGCAAATCGTAAAGATAAAGAAAATCCTAATAAGATAGCAAATATATTTTTGTGGTGTGATGAATATAAAGATGATTTGGTTGATTTTATATCACATATAAAAGAATATGATTGTAAATTTTCATTTAATAAGATTAAGAGATTAAACGTTACTAATCAAGGTAAAACTTTAATGATGCCAGAAATAGAGGCTGGTGAGAGTAAAGAGTTGGAGAATATAGTTGTGGGGTTTCGAGGTATAAATAATTTTGATAGTTGGATAAAAAAATATGAAGAATTAAAACTATTTATTAATACTTATAATAAACGTCCAACTAAAAGTAGTAATGAAGAACACATATTATTAAGATGGATAGATAGACAAAAACAAAATTATGATAATAAAAAAGTAATTATGAAAAATGAAAAAATTTATAAATTATGGTCTAATTTTATTAATGATGAAAAATATAAAAAATATTGCCAATTACCAACAATATTGGAAAAATTTTATAATAATTTAAATAAATTAAAAGAATATATTGATATTAATAAAAAAAGACCTCCTCATCATTGTAAAGATAAGAATACTAATTTTATATCTCAATGGCTAATACATCAACAAAATGCTTATAATAAAAAAATACATATTATGAAAGATGAAACTATTTATAAATTATGGACTAATTTTATTAATGATGATAAGTATAAAATATATTTTAAATCACAATATGATATTTTTATATCTGTTTTAAATAAATTAAAAATATATATTGATACTAATAAAAAAAGACCATCATGTGACAGTAAAGATAAAAATATTAAAAGTCTTGGTAAATGGATATGGACAAAACAATCAAATTATAATAAAAAAACTGAAAATATGAAAGATGAAAATATTTATAAAGAATGGACAAATTTTATTAATGATGATAAATATAAAGAATATATGTTATCACCTTATGATTATTTTATATATAATTTAAAAAAATTAAAAATATATATTGATATAAATAAAAAAAGACCATCAGAAGATAGTAAAGATAATGATATACAAATTCTTGGTAAATGGACAAATTATCAAGGAACAAATTATAAGAAAAAGCAAAAAAATATGAAAAATGAAAATATTTATAAATTATGGAGTGAGTTTATTAATGATACTAAATATAATAAATATTTTCAATCTATGGAAGGATTGTTTAATATTAAATTAAATGAATTGAAATTATATATGGATATAAATAAACAAAAACCATCATCGCATAGTAAAGACTCTGATGAAGACACTAAAATTATTGGTAATTGGTTATCAACACAAAAAAAAAATTATCTAAATAAAATAAATAATATGAAAGATGAAAATATTTATAAAGAATGGACAAATTTTATTAATGATGAAAAATATAAAAAATATTTATAAATAATTATTTTATATATTTTTAAGTTTAAGTTTTATTTTTTTAATTTATTGGGTTAATAAACTTCCTTTTCCAGCCCAAAAATCTTCGTTTGTTGATTTATTCATATAACTTTTGTGACAACGGGTCGAATAATCTAGATCGCGTGTAAGGAGCCTCGACAAAACCCCGCCTCTTTTCCAGGATTCGTCATTTGACTCTTGTATAATATGAATAGGGTTTTGTACGTTATATTCGAGGTATGGCAATAATGGGGTCCATATTTGAGGTATCGTAATACCACTGAGGGTGTTGCTAGATCTCTTGATTGATGTCGGTTCTGCAAACTTCAATTGGGTGTCCTCATCTACTTTGAAAACCCCTTTTGACATTAGGGGAACCGTTTTATAAGGACGTTCAAATAATTGTTGATTGCATTTGGGATATTTCTTGTGTAAGCCAACACGCAATTTGCTGCCATCATCGACAACACAAGAGGCTTCACCATATCCATTTTTAAATGGCATACAAACATTATCGGTGGCATTTTTAACTGTATTTGGCATTAAACATTCGCAATCGTATAAATTGGTAACACCATAGTTACCTGGACCAATGGATTGTCGAGTAGATATATCAACAAAACATTTATCATCATGAGACATAGCTTTGTAATTAACATTGAATTTTTTTGAGCCATCAATATTAATACAATTGCGTTCTTGTTGCATCATAGTATTATTTTTATCAAAGTTTAATTCATTAGAACTCATTTTAAATAATTTATATTTTAATATATTGTATTATAGTTATAATATATTTTATTTTATTAATATTAATATTAATTATTCTATTATAATATAATATTTATTTTATTTTGATTTTTTTAAACAATAAAATTTAATATTTATTCTTTATAAAATTTAATATTTTATTATAATTATAATTATAATTATAATATAAAAAATGTTTTATTAATTTATTATAATATCTATAAAAAATAATAAAAAAATAATAAATATTTATTAAATAATAATTACGTATAATATATATATTATATTTCGTAATTAACAATAATTAAACTAAAATAATAATTAAATAATAAATTTATTATATTAAAATTAATTTATAATTATATTTATATTATATTTATATTATATTCATATTATATTTATAATGTCTAAATCAACAATACCAATTTGTAAATTACCTGATGAAGAATGTAATATTTTATTTAAATCTGTAATAGAAAAATTAAAAATAGAAAACCCAACATTCTTTTATCCTATTTATAAAAAGTTAGTAAATAATGATACAACTAATCCTGAAGAATTACAAAATTTTGTTCTAGATAGTAAATATAAATGTAAAGAAATATTAGAAAAATTAGTTGATAGTGATGATGAAGAAGTCTTTGATACTGATGATGAAGAAATGAGTGATGATGAAGAAAATGATGAAGATAATGATAAAGAATATAAAGAAGATAATACAGACAGTGAAAAATGTTCTGATACTAAAAGTATAAATAGTAATGATAGTAATACAGATGATGAGTTAATTGATATGCGTGTATTAAATGATGAGATAAAAGATATACCTATTGAAGATGAGAATAATATGGAAGAAGAAGATTTAGATAATTATGATAATTATGATGATAAAGAAATTGAAGAAGCAATAAGTAATACTTATATGGCTATGGCAATGATAGAAAAAGTGGATACAAAAACTGGCGAAAAGATATGTAAAGAAGAAATGATACATATAAAAAAAACAGCACTACTTGACCCTTTAAAGGTTATGAAAGATGAATATGTGATACCCTCTAAAATACAAAATAAAAATATATCAGATGATACATTGAAAAATACTATGACTAAATTAAACTCTTATAATAATTGTGGTCACGTTGAATCATTATTTTTATATCTTGGAAATAAATTAGTAGAAACTGGTAAATGTCCTTCTTTTCCTTATTATTATGGTTGTGTAAATGGTGAAGATCCTAATTATCATCATAATATAACTGATGAATATGAAGCAGTATCAAGAACAAAATGGTTTAAAGATCGTGTTAAAACAGACTTTGATTTATTAATTATTGAAGATGGTGATATTGAAAATTGCGAAGAAGAAAATAGAAAAATACGTAAACCATCACGTTGTCGTAGTCATGGTAGTGGCAGTGAAAGCAGTGAAAGTGAAAGTGAAAGTGAAAGTGAGCAGGATTTAGAGCAGGATTTAGAGCAGGATTTAGAAAATCCCGCGCGCAAAGCAGCTTTTAAAAAAAGCCGCGCCAAAAAGCAGGTAAATAGTGAAGAAGCAAGAGAGCTCGAGGGGCTGAAGCCCTCGCAAGAAACAAGGGAGCTCGAGGGGCTGAAGCCCTCGCAACTGAAGCCCTCGCAATTTATTAAAAATATGGATGATGAAGACCTTGATATTAAAGTGAATGATAGTGAAAATAATAGTGATAATGAAGATACTATAAAAACACAAGATGGTGGAACTTGTATTGATGATAATAAATCTACTGATAGTATTAAATGTGATTCTGAATGTAATGATAGTCATAATCATACACATACTGAAAAATGTAATGCTGATTGTGATGCTGATTGTGATGCTGATTGTGATGCTGATTGTGATGCTGATTGTGATGCAGATTTTATTGAAGAATTAAGTGATGTTGATAAGGATAATTTATCAATGACTGATTTTGAAGATAAACCAGGTAATATGTATTATATAAAATGTGAAAAAATGCCGATTAGTCTTTCACTTATGGAAAAATTAGATGATACTTTAGATAATATATTAGATGATGATTATAATATGAGTGAAACAGAATGGTTTGGAATGTTTTTTCAAGTATCCTTTGGTTTAGCTGTAGCACAGAAATATTTTAATTTTGTGCACAATGATTTACATTCAAGTAATGTTATGTTTAAGAAAACACTTCTCAAATATTTATATTTTCAACTTGATAATCAGTATTATCGTATACCTACTTATGGTAAAATTACTAAAATAATTGATTTTGCAAGAGGAACATTTAAATTTGGTGATAGATGGGTATTTAGTGATCAATTTAAAGAAGATGGTGATGCACATGGACAATATGATTATCCAGTAGATGGTAGTTTGAAGAATTGTGAACATAAACCAAATCCTAGTTTTGATTTAGTTCGTCTTGGAACAACTGTTATACAAAGATTAGATGATTTATCTAATGTGCGAGAGTTTGTAGAACAAATTACATTAGATGATTATGATAATAGTGTGTGTTATGATGAAGATACATTTGACCTGTATATTGATATAGCTCGTAATTGTCATAATGCGGTGCCATTAGAAGTTATGAAACGTAAAGAGTTTGAAAAATTTAAAATACAAAAAACTAAAATACCCAAAGGGCAATATGTTTTTAAGTATTAAGTATTAAGTATTAAGTAAAATAAATTGCTATTATTATTATTTTTATTTTATTATATTTTTAATTTTATTTTTAATTTTATCTTTAATTTTATCTTTAATTATTTATAAAATAATATATATATATATATATATATATATATAATAAAACTATATAAAATGAATAAATCATATAAATTATCAAAGAATAAGTTAAAATATAGAATGAATAATTATACTAAAATAAATAAATTAAAAGGAGGGAATATTTGTAATTTATTTAATAATTCATCAAAAAAGAAAGCTGTTAATGAATCTTTATCTTTATTAGTCAGTCAACCTTCTAAGGTTGAAACACTTACCCCTGCATCCAGAACAAGACAAGTTTTAAACTCTTATCCAGCTGCACCTAACCTTGTATCTATCCCTGCAACCAGAACAAGGCAAGTTTTAAACTCTTATCCAGCTGCACCTAACCTTGTATCCAGATCTATAACAAGTCAACAGTCTGTAATTGCTGATAAACCTCATAATAAAACCAGGGGAAGGGGAAGGGACAGAGGCAGAGGGAGTGGCACAGATACGGTTACTTCAATTAAAACATCTAATGTTGAAACTTCTTCTAAAAGTTTTAAACAAGAGAAAAAGAAACAACCATTACAAATTACAATACCTAAACCTAAACATGTAAATCAAAGACAAATATCACCTAAAGAACAAAATGCAATAGAAATGCAAGAAGAAAAAAATAGAATAGATAGAATAGCATTAATAAAAGGGAAAGAAAATGACACATCATATAGAGCTAAATATGTAATTCTAAATAATAAAATTACATTTACAATACCTCCTACCCGACCACAAATAATAAAACCAGTTAGTAGACTATTTCCAAAATTAAATAGCATCATAGATACAAGAAAGGCTATATATAAAACATTTTATGTTGATCTTCCAAATAGTGAAGCTTCTCAGGCAGAGCTCAATGCTATAAAACTATTATCATTATCTAATTTAATAACAACTAAAAATTTATATAAATCTATTAATTATGAATATTTAATACAAAATGATAGTCTTAATCAAGACAAAGAAATAATAAAAGTAAAGAAAAATTCTAATCTTGTATTTAATTTTTTTAATTGTATTAAGGCACCTGTAACAGGTGATACATATTTTGAACCTTATATAACAAACACAATGGCAGGTAGTATTTTAATATTAGAAGAAAAAGTTGGAAATGTAGATAGTAAAAAATTATATAGATATGAAATAATTGGTCTATCATATAATGAAGTTTATAAAATGTGTGAAATTATATTAGATATATTTAATAATCTAAAACCAATATTGGATATCCCACATAAAGACTCTCCAAAATGGATTGCAAACATTTTACCAATATATATTAAATATAGTAAACTAATGGATACAATTGATACAAAATTACACGAAGCTTTTTCAAGAGAAATTGAATATGTATATGAATAAAAAATTAAAATGCTAAACAAAATATCAAATACGGAGATAGTTGGATTCGAACCAACAACCTAGCGGTTAACAGCCGCTCGCTCTAGCCAATTGGAGCTATATCTCCAATTATAATATAATAGGTTTTCTTTAAATTGAAAAAAATGTATTTTAATTAAATTAAATTAAATTAAATTAAATTAATTTATTTTAATTAAAATTAAAATTTAATTTTTAAAAAATTATTTTCTAATTTATAATTAATAAAGAAATAATTATAATATTCAAAATCTATATTTATAATAATCATATAATATTATATTAAAATGGTTAATAAAAAATCAATGCGTAATATTAAACGTAAATCTCGTAAACAGTCTCGTAAAAATTTAAAAAAACAAATTGGTGGAGCAAAAAATCCAAATGTAGGCGCTGTTATACAGCATATTAAGGATAATTATAATAGTTTTAGTGCCGGTAATAAGGAAAAAATAGAAGAAATTATTGATGATCAAAAAGCAATTTTACTATCACTATCTCCTTCTGCCGCTGCAGCTGGCACTGGCGCCGCCCCTGCTGCCACTGATGCCCCAAAGATCGGACATGCTATAAGTAAAAAGTCTGTCAAAGATGCAGCTACAGCCGCAGCTACAACCGCAGCTACAGTAGCCGCCTCTACAGCTACAGCCGCCGCTACACCCAAAAGCGTCGATGAATATATAAAACATTTTAAAGAAGAATTAGAGGATCCCAACGATACTTTATCTAAATTAGATACACAAATATATAATGTTTTATTATTTGCTTGTCATATATTAGAAGTTTTTGAGAAAGATGCATCAGGCAAACCATCAGAAGCAACTAGTATACGAAAACATATAAATAATATTTTATCTAAAATTAATAATTTATTAGCTAAACCATCAATAAAAGAAATAACAGAATATGAAGAATTTAAAGAAATTCAAAGTTTTAACAAAAAATATAATAATTGGTTGCTTGGTATGGAAGATGAAAGAAAAAAAATGATAGCTGATATGAATTTAGGAAAAAATAAAATGTATTTATCTGGTGCAGACGAATTTGATCATACAAAAAAACTAAAATACAATAATCATAACGAATCAGGTGAACAATATAAATGGAAAAATTAAGCAATCATAATATATTCTTCCAAAATTTAATCCATATTCACCTCCATATCGGCTGGTTTCCAATATTCAAATTTATTACCAATAGGTCTTTTAATAATTAAAGGTATTTTTCTTTGTCTCAATTCTTCTTCTGCAATGGAAATAACGCTTTGTCCTGATATATATTTTACATTAGGGTTTGCACCCTCTTCAATTTGTTTTGCTCTTTTACCAATTAATAATGCCCGTTCATATTTTGTAATTTTAGGCATTGTCACATTTTTTGTATAATCATAATTCATCATAACATATCTAAAATCTAAATCATCATCGCCAAACATATCCACAGTATTTACAATTTTAGTTGAAGCAATAATAGTTTTAGGTTTAGAATGATTATGTATTTTATTATCAGTAGTATCTTTATCTTTTTCTTTGTCTTTATTTTTCTCTTTTTCTGTATCTTTCTCTTTCTCTTTATCTTTTTTTGTCTTTTCTTTTTTAATTAATGTGTCAACTTGTTGTTTTGGTTCAATTTTAGTAGCTACTTCTACAGTATCAATATCTTCTACTTGATTATTTTCAGTATCAATATCTTCAGTTTCAACACTTTCTTCTTTAATATCTTCTTCAGGTTCAGCCTCATCCCCATCATCATCCCCATCATCATCTTTATCCTCATCTTCTTTATCATCATCTTCTTTATCATCATCTTCTTTATCATCAGACTCATCAGCATCCTCCTTATCCTCATCATCATCCTCATCCTCATCCTCCTCCTTATTAGGAGATTTAACTATAGGTTTAATAATGGGTTCAATAATAGGTTGTTTTGTTTTAATAATACTAATATTTGGTTTAATAATTTGTTTATTTTCATCAAGTTTTGCAACTTTAATTATCATAGGTGTAGTTGGTTCTGTTATATCTTTTTTTTTTTGAAGTATTAGTTTTTTAGGAGGCATTTTAATAAAGTTATAGTATATTTATAATATTAAGTTAATAGTTAATAATTAATAGTTAATATTTAATAGTATATTATATATTTATTATATATCTTATTTTTATATTAAATATAATAATCATTTTTTAAATTCAATTTTAAATTTAGATAAAAATTAATAAAAACATTAATAAAAACATTAATAAAAAACATTAATAGATTTTAGACATTAATTGTACTACATCATTTTCAAAATAATAAATAAGAAATCCAGATCCTATACCAAGTAATCCACCAACAGTGACTTGTTGAATAGTATGACAGCCTTCAATATAAACTCTACTATATGATATATATGCTGCAATAAATAATACTAATATACAAGATAAGATTAACCATATATATCCAAATGTAGTGATTACTTTATTATTTTTATTATTATTATACCAATTATTAATTATTTTACAAATAATATAGGTTGCTATAGCCCAAGACATTTGACTGTGTCCACTTGGCATACCATAGCTGGTTGAAGGTATATCATCTAAAGTAAATTGACATCCATTTGCTTTAGGAGGTCTAGAACCGATACCTAATATAGGTAAAGAAGTTCTATTTAATAATTCATAGATTGGTTTTACAAATAAATGTTTAATTATCCAATTAGAACCTAAAATAGAACAGTAACATATAAATAAATAAAATGAATTATAAGATGGTGCTATAATACAATTTAATATTGTTAAATAAAAAAAAACTACAGGTGATGTTCTTGATAAGGTAGGATATAATTCTTGGCGTTTAATCATTTATCTTTATTTTATCTTTATTTTATCTTTATTTTATCTTTATTTTATCTTTATTTTATCTTTATTTTATATTTATTATTTTATATTTATTTTTTATATTTATTTTTTATATTTATTATTATATATTTATATATAAATATATAATAAATAATAAATAATAATAGATAATAAAAATGAATAATATGTATAAAAATGAAACTATTGTAATTTTCTGTTGTATTTTAATAATTTTAATAAGTTATTGTTTGTATTTATTATATACTAAAATGAATAAAAAATATATAGAATTTTTTGGTTGCAGAAGAGATAATGATAGTAAAAGAAATAAAATGATGTCAATATACAAAAGTGATGATATTTTAGACCCTGACGAAGATCCTGATGATGAGAATGATGATCCAGATAGCACAAAAGGACGTGATCCAGACGCATAACTAATAATTTAGTTTTACACCTTTTGAAGTTTTTTAACTTATTTTATTTTGTTTAAGTTTTGCTTCTGTTATAAATTTATCAAGAATAGAAATACAAGATGATCCAGGTGTATGAATTTTATTATTTGTTTTTTCTTCTAATTTTTCAATACTTAAATTTTTATTTTTTTCAAATAAACAATTACAAATATCTTTACTCACTTTTTTATTAAGTTGTATACCATCTACCACCTTTGTTTTTACTTTATTAATACAATTTTTATTAATATTATCATGCATTTCTAATAAATTATAAAATTCACCAACACTTGTCATAGATTTAATATCACTTGGTTTTGATAAAGTAGTTAATGATTTACTTTTTTTAAAATCTAAAATGGATGTCATTGAGTTTAAAGTATTTGTTGTCATATTACTTTTTTGTTTACTTCTACTTGTATGTGTACGATTACGTTTACTTTTAGTTTTAGTTTTACTCTTAGTTTTACTCTTAGTTTTACTCTTAGTTTTACTCTTAGTTTTACTCTTATTCTTAGTTTTACTCTTAGTTTTACTCTTAGTTTTACTCTTATTCTTAGTTTTACTTTTACTTGTACTTTGTTTAAGTTTTTTATTTTTTTTATAACTTTTAGTTTTTTTTACCATTATATATTTTATTTTAATACTATATAGTTATATTTGAAATATTTTATTTATTTTACTTATTATTTATAACAAAGAAAAATAAATAAACTATTCCAGATATAAATATACACAAACACTTAATAATAAAATAATATAAAATACAAAATATATTAAATAGTTGATGTCACCATATAGTTTTTCATTACTTTCATAATAGTAGTATATTATAGGTAGTATAATACTTTTCAAATATATACCCATAAAATTGGGTCTAAAATATTTTACCAAATTATCTTTTTCTAAAATATAAAACAACCAAAATATTGGTAATAAGTGCCAGACTATTACTAATATTACAAATTGTGTTTTATAGTTATCTCTACCTTCTTTTATAGGTAAATATGATGATAGTATTTCTTTCATAAATTCATCTAAATGATTAAATAAAATATATGTAATGATAATAAAATTGACAATCATTAATGGAGACATTATAAATAATATTTCATAAGCATTCATATAATAAGCAATTATACTAACAATAATTGATAAATTAGAAATAAAACGAAAAGATAACATAGATTTAATCCAAAAACTTAATGGTAATATTTTATTTTGTTTATTAAAAACTATATCATTTTTAGTTGATAATTTCATTATAATTTATAATTATTATATATATTTATATTTATAATTATAAAATAATATATTTTATAAATATAATAATTATATAAACTAAAAAATGACTATTTTAAATATAATTAAATATTTTTTTTATACTATAGCAATTTTGTATAGTATTTATCTTTTATATGGTATAATTATAATTACAGAAATTTTATTTAATGATAAAAAAATACCTACAAATACACCTGCAAATACACCTGCAAATACACCTACAAATACACCTACAAATACACCTACAAATACACTAATAGAAAATAAATCTGATATATATATTGAAACTACACAAACACAATTACTAAATGGTAAAATTACAAGTGTATCATTAATTATAATCGCCTTGTTATTTCTAGGCTATTTAGCTTTTTTTAATATACATACTATAGATTTATATATCCAATATTTATTTCTAGTTTTGAAATAATAATATATTATTAACTATAATTTATAAATATTTATAAATATAATTTTAAATATTTATAAATAATAGTTAAAATTATATTTATAAATAATAGTTAATAATAGTAATAAATAATATAATAATAAATATAAAATATAATAATAAATATAAAATATAAAATATAACATAATGTCAGCTATAAATACAAAACCAACTCCAACATTTAAACCGTATAACACTAAAATTAATACTTCAATTATAAATAAAAATAATAGTGAATTTCTTATAAAAGATTGTAATGGAAATATAAATATAGATGGTAATAATCGGTCAGAACTTGATACCCTTTTCAATCAAGACTCACCCTATAAATATCCAGCTCTTATTATTTGTAATGATAAATTAGTTCAACAAAATCGCGATATTTTACAAAAATATTCAGATGTTATTTATGATGAATGTGATAATCGTTTTAATATGAGAAATTTAACTAATTCTGCAGGGCTTCTACAAGCAGGTTATTCAAAAAATATTGATGTTGATAGTCATTTAAAAAATATAAATTATTATACTGATAAATGTTATTATGATAATTGGAAACTTAATCCAAATGATCCTAAATTAGATAAATGCGATGGACTTAAACATAATGTAAAAATATTAATTCCAGATTATGCACCAGTAGGACGTGATTATGCAGATTGTAGAGGTGTGTGTGAGCAGACATCCCCTTGTGATATGACACCTCCTACAGATTTAAATTGCGAAACAGATGTTAAAAAAAGATATGATTTTTCTAAACAAAAATTACAAAAAGAAAGTTGTATCAAGCCTGCTGATTGGGTTTCCTTCAAACATGCTCCAACACCAACACTAACACCAGATATAAATAATCTTTCTAAATTTCCTAATGAAAAACGAACACGTGAAATGTTAAATACTATTAATAAAGATGTTCAACATGATTATTATAAATTCTTTGAAAATAATAAATGTCAAGTATTTCCTCAACAACGTCTATTTAATAATGTTACAAAAAGGTCTATGTTACCAACACACCACAATTTAGAAGATATGGGACCTAAATATTTAGCATAAAGTATTTTAATTATAAAATATTTTATTTTTTTTTTAATTTTTTTTTTAATTATCTAATCATTCAATCATCCAATTATCTAATTATCTAATTATCTAATCATTCAATTATCCAATGATCCACCAATCAGTTCCATCACTTTGTAATTTTATAAATGATGTTATGACAGTATAGGTTCCTCCTACAGTATCAATATTACTACCATTAGGATTAATATAAAGAGTAAACCCTCCAATTTGCTTTAATATATAAATGCGACCAATCAGATTATTTCCATTTACAGGTAAAGTAATTGTTATATTATTACTTGATATATCACATATGACTGTATAATGTGTGCAATCCAGAGTCATATCTATATCTGTAGAAATAATAGGTAATGACATTGAACCGTTTACACTTAAAACTGAACTTGGAGTAGTTGTATTTACACCTGTGAAACCAGAAGATTTGTCAACATTTAATCCAGCATAATGTATAGACACTGTTTTACCTACATAGGTACTAAGATTACTATTTACAGTTAATTTATTATTAACACCACCGGTTAAATCAACACTTTCTATAGTGCAACTTGTATTAACATCATTTTCTACTATTAAACTACCACCATAAAACATTTTCTTCTGTTCTAAAGTTAAACCTGTAAATAACTGATTTAAATAATCTAATGTAATTAGTGTTCCATCACCAGAAGTTGTAATTATAGTTGATTTAATATTAAGATTTCTATGTTCTGGTGAAACACTAAATATATGTGCAGGATTTGTAATATCTATGCCAATATTACCTGTATTTAATATACTCATACGATTTTCAAGACCATATGTATCATCATTATTAGTTGAAAAATCAATACGACCAATTGGTTTATCTAAAGTAGTATTTTTTGACCCACTAATACCACATAAAACTCTGGTTTTAATATTATTATTATTATCATTTATACTTGTACCACCACCAAAATAAATATTACTTCTTTCATCAAAAACACTTGTATTACCAGTATCATTACTATACACACTTTGTAATAAAAAAGAACATTCTTCAGTTGTAGTAAGTGTACTTGCATGAAGTATAGATAATGGATTATTTTCACCAATACCAACACCTGATGAAGTCATTGCCATTAAATTATTAGTAAGTGCTCCAGTTTCAGTTCCATCATTAATATAAAAACGCATTGATGCTTTATTATCTACTGCATTTTCATAATGTGATGTTTCAATACGTCCTAATTGTACATATGGATTATTAGAATTTATAGCATTATAACTTCTAAAATTCACAGCAGTTTGTCTACTCTGATCACTATTATCAATTGACATATTAGTAATCGTCATTTCTGGTATTAAATTAGTATTGCCAGAAACACCACTAATTTCTAACATTGTTGATGGTTTAGAAGTCCCTATCATCATATTACCATAATTATCAATATTACCACGAATGGAATCACTATTATCAAAAAAAGAATAAATACTAGGTCGACGTAATATAGATTGATAGGTAATAGAAGCTTCTCCTAAATTATAGACAATTCTATCTAGTGTTAACTGTGTATTACTAATAATAGTAATAACGGTATAATCTTCACTATCTATAACTATAATATCACCAATAGTAAGTTCATTTAAAAACTGTGTTTGTATGCCTGTAACATTTATACTATTTATATAAACTGTTAAATCACCACTTAAAATGGTATAAGGTAATGGACGACTACTTAAATTATTAATTTTACCATCATCATCAATGACAATGGATTGATTATGAGTTGCATTAGCATTTGGACTTAAAAATAATGAACCTTTACCAGGAAGGTTAGGATTACCATAAGTATAAAGTTGTGTTATTTCACTTGTTGTAAGAATACTATTATAAATTCTCAGTTCATCCATATTACCACGATAGTAATTCATATTACCATCACTAGAACCAAAATATGTTTTATAAGAACCGTGTAATGACGCTGTAATATCACCTGGTGTCACTACTGAATTTTCTAATACACCATCAATATACATTGAAATACTACAATTACTATTAGAAATACTTACTGTTTCAACAATATGATGCCAGTTTGTATCATTTAATAATGTAGAACCTTGTAATCCAATATCAAATATAATATCAACATTGGAAGGGTCGTGTGTTGTTACATTTGATGTGAAAACTATAGTACCATTGCTATTAATATCTGAAACATTTAATAAATAAGTTCCAGGTATATTTAAATCACCGCCGTTTGAAATAAGAGTATAATTAACTCCAGTAACTATTTCAGATGGTATATTTATCCATAGTGATATAGATAATTGATGAGAACCTGTTTCTAATACAGTATTAAGAGCATTACCTGATGTATTTTCAATAAATACATAATTATTTTGTCCATTAAATAATAATGAATTATTAATAACTCCAGCAACCCAACAAGTTTCAATATTAAAATTATTAAGAATACCATTAGTATTAACATAACTTGTAATATTGCTTTCATTTGTGGTAAAAGTTGAGTGATCGATGACTTGTGTTCCTTCAGTTTCATCAAATTTATAAAATCCAATAAGATTCGTAGGTTGTGGATATAAATCATCATATCTTAATGAATTTACACTTTGTATTTTATTTAATACATTATTGGAACCGTCAATAAATTCAATACTTTGTAAAGCTTGATTTGTTATAATGTATTGAGATGTATTTTGTAATTTAATGGTAGCTGTATTTGCTGAATCATTATCGGTTAATTTTGTTTTAATATGTAATGATGCTTCTGGTGAGTTTGTGCCTATACCAAATTGATTAGAATGATTAAATATAAAATTACTATTACCATCTTCTATGTTTAATAAAGAATGTTTATATCCAATTAACTGTTGATATATACCAGTATCTTGTAAATCTAAACTTTGATTATCCCAAGAAATAACAAATCCGTAATCACTACCTTCTATACTTTGTAAATGTGTTGCCACTTGATTACGTTGTTTTAACCCATCATATTCAGTTGTTAATTTTTGTTGTATACCAATTTTATTACCTGTATCCACATCTAATAATTGATAATAAACACTTGGAATACTATCAGTGCTCCAAGTAACAAGTGCTGTTCCTGTATTATCTACAGTAACATAAGACATAGGACGTTTATATTGAAATATATCAACATTACCAGTTGAACGGTCTAAATCATTGTATAGTGGAGATGTATTGACTTGTTTGACCCATAAAGCATCTGATACAGAAGCCACATTTGAATTAAAACGATAGGCTTCTATATTTTTACTACCTATATCAAGAGTTATGACAGCGGTTGTTAATGTTGGAAAAGTGATAGTTGCAATTTTTTCAATAATACTACCAACATTTGGAACTGTTGAACTAATACTAATTTGTTCTGAAACTAAAAAGCGATTTGATGTATTTTGTATTGTAAATTGTCTCGTTGATAATGATGGATTAATAGAAGCAATGGTAGCAGTAGCACCACTTGTTAAGCCTTCAATAATATTACTAACATTAAAAAGACTTGTATCTGCCAAATAACTTCTATAAAAAGCCATAATAAAGCCACCATTAGTGCCATTGACATTATTATTATTTATTTCTGATAGAGATAGTAAACCATCACTAATATTTGAATAAGTATTTGCACTAATACTTGTAATTGGAATTTCACTACTAGTTGGCACACCAAGGGAATTAAATACTCTCATTGCAATAGTATATTGAGGGTCTGCACTTGCACTTAATGCGGTCATATAACCAACTACAAAACCATTAGGATTATATGTATCATTTGATGGAAGTCCAGCTACAAATGGATACTTTCTAGAATATGATGCAACTGGATTAATTAAAAATTTATCATTTAAAACTACATTATCACTTATAATACGTCCCCAAATTTTAAATTTACCGGTGCCATCATTTTCATCCCATACAATTATATAATTGCCATTATAAAGACCAGCAACACGTGCATTACTAATAACATAATTGCTGAAATTAATCTCTATGTCAAATGTTCTAATAGGTAAATTATTATGATATATTTGGCAATAAATATTATATAGATTTGATATATTATCATTACTGGTCCAAGCAATACAATAATGATTTGAAGATTGTAATTTATGACCTGCTATAGATGGAAAAGATTGATTATTCTGTCCTATATTATTAACTTGAAAATTATTACCATATCTAGAACCATCTGCCAGATATCTTTGCGAGATTACATCAAAATGATTAGTAGGACCAGAACTATCTTGACTATTCCAAACTACAATATATCCTCCCGATTCTAAATATCCAATAGATGGATTGATTTGATATCCTGTAATAGTTTGATTTACATGATTTATTTGATTATAGTTACTGTTTAAATCAAGGGATGCTTTAGGTGCATTTTGTTGAATACCTATTGCACCGTCTCCCGTGATACGCATTTTTTCATGATTATTTGTTTTTATAACAATATCACTTGGAGTAGTTGTATTAATATAAGAATAAAATGGTTGTAATAATTGTAGTGGTTCTGGAATAGGTATAGATGTTGTATTATTTACTAATGCAGTAATTTTTGTCTGGAAAGTGAATTGTTGATTATATGAAAAGCCAGTAGTAGCAGTAAATGTGACTGATAGACCACTATCTAAATTAATAGGACTTAAACTAATAGGTATTAGTTGTTGTTGATATGTATTACCACCATTATTTGACCATTTAAAAGTATCTGGTGTGCCTAAACTATCTATCATTAAAAGATAGACCCGAGATGTTTCCCCAGTATAAGTTCCAGTAATGGATACATTAGAAGCATCATTTATAGATGTAATAATAGAACTCAGACCAGTGATTATATCATTACTTTGTGTAGTAGTCCAATATATTTTTCTACCTATATCAGAATAAATAAAATCTTTACCATTATTACTATCTAAAGAATTAGGATTATATGAATTTCCATCAACTCTAACGACTATATTACTTGTTTGATATGCCATATAAGAGTTAAATATGGCTTGGGTATTATCACTACCAAAAGTTCCAATAGATAATATACATTGGGTTCCATCACCTAATGTATTACTTGTTTGTAATGTTAAATCTGCTGCAACATTGCTTAATTTAGTATTAACAACTATCCCATTATAACCATCTTTGCTATTACTTGAATCTGTTATAGCCACATCAAGTTGATAATCAAGAGGACTTGTTATTTGATTAATAAGAAGATTGCCATTTTCAAATTTAATAATTGGATTACCATTAGAACTTGTTCCAAATTGTATATCTCCTGTTTCTGAAATAAAACTTATAACATCGCTACTAACAAAATACATATCTCCAGAATTAAGATTATAATTATTAAAGCATTCCATATTAATATTTTGTGTTTGATTTAGTGCTGGGGTGCCAATAGATGATATACCAATATTAATATCAGCACCTTTGGAAAGTAAATCTATATCGCCATTAGTTGTAGTTAGTTTAATACCCCCAATACCTGCAGTTTGTAAAATACCTCCATTTGTATTTGTTGCTTCAAGTATAATAGCATTTGATAAATTACCAAGACTTGTTAATCTTAATTCTCCAGCATTTACATTTACACCAAAATTACCGCTACTTGTATTAATATTAATATTATTTGCAGCATTAAGTGTATAGGTAGAATTTGTTTTAACATTATATGAATTACTTATACAACTATATTTAGAATCATTATTGAATAATAAATTGCCTGAATTTATATTTAAACTTGTACCTGTCACACTCATTTTTTATTTATATAAATAATAAATGATTTATAGATTTAAATAAATTATTGTTTATTTAACTATTATTTACTTATATTAGTTATATTATATATAGAATATTCTAAAAACTTTTTAAACTTTATTTTTAATCTTATTTATTCTTAATTTTAATTATCAATAAAATAAAAAATAAAAATCTAAATATAATTATTATATAATAATTACAAAAGTTTATATATAAAACAAAATATATAAATATAATATAATTGTAGTATATAAATAATTTTAAAATGCCACAAGCAGGTTTATTAGAATTAGTTGCACATGGCATACAAGATATATATTTAATTGGTAATCCACAAATTACATTTTTTAAAACAATTTATAAAAGACATACTAATTTTTCAATGGAGGCATTTCAACTTAGTTATGATGCTAAACCGGAATGGGGTAAAAAAACCACTTTCAACATAACTCGATATGCCGATTTAATATATACTATGTTCCTTGAAATTGACATACCACAAATTTTTCCTATCTATACTTATGATACTAATTGGACAGGTGGTGGTAAAGTGCCTGCTGATTTTAATACAACAAATGCGGTAGGCACAATTAGTTGGGTTAATAATACGGGACACGCGGCTGTTTTATATTATGATTTAAAAATAGGAGGTCAATTAATTGATAGACAATATAGTGAATGGATGGAAATATGGACTCAATTGAGTCAAAGTGAATCTAAAAAAAGAGGTCTCGATCAGTTATTAAATCGCAATAATAGTTTAGAAAAAACATCAGCAGCACAAACACTTTATATACCATTGCAATTTTGGTTTTGTCGTAATATAGGGTTAGCATTACCACTGATTGCTCTTCAATATCATGATGTAGAACTTGAGGTAAATTTTAGACCTTTAAATCAAATGTATACTTTTGGTGCCAATACATATTATAGTGCTACAAGTAATAATACTACTACTCTTACTCTTACTAATTTATATGATGATGCTCCAGCACTTACTAATACTGATATTCAAGGTAAAATCATTGTATTTCCTGATGGCTCACAATATTATATAGCACCAACTGCAACTATTGGTGCAGGTCAAACAGGATCTATATCTCATCCCTATTTAGTAACGATGGTTAGAATAGTTCCTAATGGATATACTAATTCAACAATATATATAAAACCAAATGGTATACTCAGTACAATTACAAATGCAAATATGGATGAGGTGCGGTTATATGTAGATTATATATATTTAGATACGGTAGAACAAAGAGAATTTGCTAATGCTAAACATAGATATTTAATAGAACAATTACAATACAGTGGTAGTGAAAGTATAGTGGAAGCTGCTACTACTAAACGTATTCAATTAATCTTTAACTTACCAGTAAAAGAATTATTTTGGGTAAATCAATTAGATTCTGTATTTACAATAAATGATATATTTAATTATTCTAATACAGTTGATCCAAATGTTACACAAGATAATATTATTGATAGCGCTCAAATATATATTAATGGTATAGAAAGATTTAGTATTAGAAAAGCTGATTATTTTAGATTAATACAACCTTATCAAAAACATACACGAAGTCCAAATGGATTTATATATATATATGCATTTAGTGTAAAACCTGAAGAACATCAACCAAGTGGTTGCAGTAATTTTTCCAAACTGGATACTAAAGAATTATATTTAAATATTAAACCTAATACAGGAGCACAACAAGTAAGAGTGTATGCTTTAAATTATAATATATTGCGGATTATGTCTGGTATGGGAGGTGTTGCTTTCAGTTCATAAATTAATAATCCTTAAACAATAATATATTCTATATTTTTTATTTTTTTATTCATATTAATTTTTTATTTATTATGAAAAATAATTATTATGAAAAATAATTATTATGAAAAATAATTATATATTTATATATAGTAATAAATAACTTTATAATATTTCATAATACATATTACATTAACCAAAAACCAAAACCAAAAACCAAAAATGATATTTAGACTTCTATTTCTAATACTATTTCTAATCATAGGTGTTTTATTTACAGTAGGATATAATTTTTTTCCTCTTATAAATTTTAAAAGTAATCTTTATGAGGGTGTTATTTATATTAATAAATTAGTTATTACTGATAATTTAACAAATACACAAACGACTTCTAATTATGATGAACTTACTATAGATAGTAATTATAAAATGATATTAAAATATTTATATTATGGATGTATAGCAACATCTTGTCTTATTGCCGGAGGTGTTGTGCTTTCATATGTAGGTATGAAATTTATTAGTAAAATATTATTTATATTAGCACAAACATTTATGTCAACATTTGTAGGATTACTTGTATTTATGTATTATTCATCATCTTTTATTAATAGTTTAATACCTTATTCTAAAGGTATTGATATACCAGAAGAATATAAAAATATTACAACTTCTTATGGTTCTGGAGGTATGTTAATAATTATATCATCTATTATGATGATTGTAAATTATATTCTTTATAGTTTTATAGGTTAAAAATATAAACTTGGTATTTATATTTTTTATTTTTTTAAATTTATTTTTTTATTATATACTTAAAAAAATATATGTAAATAGTAATATAATTTATCAAATAAAAAAAATAAAAAATAAAAAAAAGAGTAAAATGTCTACAAATAATATTTATAAACCAAGTGAAAATTTATCTAATATGATAATTAAAAATACAATATGGGCTTTAGCTGGTATATTTTTAGGTTTAATGATTAATAATATAATTATATATATATCAAATAATTATGTAAACAACAATACTAATAATACCAATAATACCAATATTATACTATTAGAAATATCAATACAACTTATTTTATGTTCTGTAATATTAGCTCTTATACATACAAATTTTCATGAAATAGGATGGACTTGGCAAAACACAACACCTGGGTTTATATTTGTATCCTTTTTTTTTGGTGTTCAATTTAATATTTTTACTAATATACAAAAAACATTAATCATAGATAAAATAAATAATTAAATAATTAAATAATTAAATAATAAAATAATAAAATAATAAAATAATAAAATAATAAAATAATAAAAAATTATTCTTCTGGTCTTTCTAAACATTCTAACTTAACCCATACTTTTTTTCTTAAATCTATTTCTAATACACCTTTAATAAGTATATTTAATTCAGGACAAGGAATATTTATAATTATAGGTTCATCATTACTATTATTACTACTATTACTACTATCAACATATTGTTTCATATTCTGGAATAATGTTTTAATACCATCATAACTTGTATTAAGATGTAATTCATTTAATTTTTTTATGATTGTTTTAATTTCATTTTGTCTTTGTTCTTTTGTTCTCTTAATCATTTAGTATATTTATATTTATTTTTATTTTATATTTATAATTATAATTTTATATTATTTATTATTATATTTGTGTATCCAGAATACTTTTATATTACAATTTACAATATTCTTAAATGATGTAATAAATTAAATGATATTTTAATATATTCCTCTAAAATAGCCCACCCATTAATATATTCTTTAGAATATGATTTTTTATATAATTGTTGTTCTTTATTATTTAATATATTATTATCTATTAAATATTGAATGATTTCAGTATTATATGGAAAATGTTTTTTATCTTTCTCAAGTGTTTTTCTATATCTTTTAACTAAATCAGATATATTTTTACGCTTAGCATATTTCTTTGTAAAATCTAATATTTTATCATTTAATAACTTTTCTTCTGCTTGATATTTTTCTTTAATTAAATTAGTTATGATAGGATTTAGGTTCTTTATTTTCATTATTTTACATAAAATATCAAATAGTTCTCGTGTAAATTCACGAACAAAATACCGATCTGCACCAGGACTATCAAATTCAGCAATATAAATAGTAGTATCATATAATTTATTAAGATTGTCTTTTGATGGATTATTATTTAGAAAATTAAATAAATTCATATTTACTTCATCATAAGAATATGGAGGGTTATTTCTAAATTCACTTAATTTTAAATTTAATGGTTTATATGATATATTTTTTGAGGTTAGATTATTTATTTTAGAAGAATATTTAATAGAAGCATTACTACGTTTTTTACTTATTCTAGACATAATAATTAATGATTACAACTTAAATGTATATTTATATATTATTTAGATATTATTTATATAACTAACTTATAATTTTTTAATTAAATCTATTTCATATTCATAGCCTTTATTATTTGTAGTTCCTTCACTATCAACTTTAGCTGCACTATGAGTTTCTAATATCATAGGTATTTTTTTCTTAAGACATAATATTTTAATATATTTTAAAGCTTGTAATCCTTCTGGAGTATTATAAATATTACCATATCCAATTCCTTTATGTTCATCTTTTCTTTCACCTAATTTATAACGTGAATCATTAATATGAAATAAACATATATTGTCTAATCCAATTAATTTATTAAATTGTGTTAGATAGTCAGTAATACCATTTACATTGGTAATATCATATCCACTTGAAAATATATGTGCTGTATCAATGACAAACCCTACGTGGCTATTACTTCTATTACTTCTACTACCATGTTTCATAGTGCTATTATTATGTTTAATTCTTTTCCAAAGTTTGCTTAATTGTTCTAAATTACATCCCATTTCTGTGCCTCTACAAGCAGAAGTTTCTAATGCCAGACTAATACCTTCTGGCATATGTTTAACAATATAATTAATATTGGAAACTAAATTATTTAATGCTTCATCTTCAGTTAAATCATTTTTAAAACCAATGTGTAAGACAACACATTTTGCACCTATTAAAGCACCATTTTTTAAATCATATTGAATATTGACGTGTTGATATTGAATACGTCCACTTGTTGCTGGAAATTTACAGAAATTTAATAAATAAATGGAGTGAATAATAAGAGTTAAATTGTTTCTGGATACATAGTTTCGTATTTCATTACATTCATTTGGTTCAAATTTAGTTTTAGTTTTTAGGGAAGCAGACTGATTACTACCCATAAATATTTGAAAAGCATTTGCGCCTATACTTTCACCATAGTGGATACCTTCTAATATGCTTGGAGTAATACTTATATGACATCCTATTTTTAACGTATTATTCTTTGTATTCTTTTTAGTATTTGTATTTTTTAGTTTAGATTGTTTCTTTGTTTGTAATTTCATTTTATAATGATATTTATATTATGATGAGAAGATAATTAAAAATAAATTAAAAATAATAAATAATAAATATTGTTATGTATCTGAAGTATCTAAGGTATGATGTATAAATTTTGTGGTCTTGATGTAATAGAAATAACATCATCATCAAATGTATCATAAAACATATTTAAAACATCCATACGTGTTTTTCTTATTTCTTCATCACTTGGTTTAGATTGTTCTGGATAAACCATACTTGATGTTAACATAGCAGGATTTCTATTTGGTAAATTAATAGTATTTCTAATAAGAGCTTCATCTATTCTGGGTATATCTTTATTACAAGTAAAATTATCATTATTCATATTCATATTCTTATTCATATTTATATTCATATTCATATTCATATTATTATGAAGCATTCCTGTAAGTATATTTATATTATTAATATCGCTACGTTTTTTCATATAATTAGAAAGCATTGAGTATAAAAATATACATACTCCTAATAATAAAAATAAATGTAACATTTGATTATTTTTACAACTATCCCATAATCCTTTTAAATCGGTATTTAACATTTTATCTATAATAATTAATTATATACTTAGTTATACTTAGTTATACTTAGTTATATATAATATATATTTATATTTTTTAATATTTAAAATTATAATAAAATTATAAATAAATTATAATAAAATTATCTAATTGTATCTAGATACAATTTCATTTTTTAACTTATTAATTTTTGCAATAGTTTTATTTATAGTTTCTAATTTTGTTTTAATAAATGTATTATCTTCTGTAGCATAAATATTCATCTGTAATTGACATTCGGTAGGTCTTTGTTTATTGATTATAATTTGAAAATTAGCATATTCCCAATTCCAAATAATAAGTAATAATTCTTCTTCATTTAAAATAGATTTCCCAAAAGAACCTTGTTTAGCATTTAAATTATAAATACGAATTAACATATCATTATTTGAATCTAATGTATTTACTAATTCTTTTTTATAAGTTTGAATATATTGAATATTATTAGTATCTTTCATATCATGAAAAAAAGAAGGGAATGCTAAATTTGATTTATTATGATTTCTAATATTATTATCAATTGTAATAATGGTTTCGCTATCTACATTAATATATTTTTTAGCATGCATTATATGTGGTTGTGTTTCCAGAATAGATGTTATTAATGGAACACAATTCTCATCAAATTTAAAATTAGTATCATAAATATTTAAAATGTCTGATTTTGAAGAATAATAGGTTAATGTAATTAAATTTATATTTTGTAATGAAGTTCCAATTGTAGTTTCATTTAAAATAAACATTTTATAATCTATAATCACCTACAAACTCTTTAAAAAATGATTTTATTTTTTAAATAGTTTTATTTTTATATGTATTAATAAATATTTGTTTATATTTATATTCATTTTTTTACTATATTAAAAAATTGAAAAATTTAATATAAAGATTAAATAATTAATATAATATATTTGAAAATAAAATAATAAGGTTATAGTTAAAAATTAGTTTTATAAAATAATGGCAAGTTTAACTATTAGACCAATAAGTTTTAATTCAAAATCAAATGAAGTAATTATTGATAAAGAAGTATTTCAATGGAAAAAGCAAAAAGCAACATTAAGTAAAAAGAAAAATACTTCAGCAATTGAGTATTTAAATTTAAATTATGGTAATTTAATTAATAATAATAAAGGTGGTGTGGTATTTGCATATTTTGATTATAATGACAATTCAACTATATATCTAATGTATTCACCTAATGATAAAGAAAGTAATGATATGAAAAGTAAGGCAAAAAATACTAATAATAATAATAATAATAATAAATTACAAACAGATTTACATTTTGATTTATATATTCCAAGTATAAATTCAGTTGAAATTGTTGAAGAAACATATGATATTGAAACAACCGATGAAAAAATTATTATTTATGGTAAAGTGTATGGTTTTTGTATTGATAATAATACTTATTATTTTAAAAATATAGAAATAAATGAATATATTGAATTTGTCCAAAGAAATAATGATACTAATGAAGAAGATTTATCAGATAAATATAATTTAGAAGATGAGAATGATTTAGAAAATCCTACAAATAAAGATAAAGATAAAGATAAAGATGAAACAGATAGTGATACTTCTGAAATTGATTATATTGATGAAGATGAAGATCAAGATCAAGATGAAGATGAAGATGAAGATGAAGATGATCAAGATGATGAAGATCAAGATGATGAAGATCAAGATGATGAAGATCAAGATGATGAAGATATTGATATTGATAATATTTGTAAAGATGATGAAAAAGATGATGATGAAAAAGATGAAAAATATGAAAAAGATGAAAAAGATGATGATGACTATGATGATGATAAAGATGATGATGATAAAGATGATGATGATAAAGATGATGAAGAAAAAGATGATGAAGAAATTGTAGAAGCTGTTGATGACGAAGAACCAACAGGAGATGATGGTGGTGATGGTGAAGATTTAGTAGATTTAGATAATGAAGATTATACTATTAAAAAAACAAAAAGAAAGAAAAAAATATCAAAAACAACAAAACTTATAAAATCTATAAATATTGATGATTTAAATATTATATTTAATGTATTAAAAGAAGAAGATAAAGATATTATTACACCAGAAAAAGAATTATATATTAAACGTATACAATCCATTAAAATACTTCAAACTATAAAATTACCTGTAAAAACAATACAACTTATTGAAAAAGGTATTTATAATTATACAATAGATAAATGTATTTTACACCATACAGTTCCTATTTGGCAAAATAATGATTTTGTTAATATTTATGTAAATAAAATAAAAAATATCTATTTAAATTTAAATATTAATTCTTATGTAAAAAATATAAATTTAATAGAAAAAATAAAAAAAAAAGAAATAGCACCTTATGATTTAGCATTTATGGATATCTATAAATTATTTCCTGAAGTATGGTCTGATATTATTGATGAAAAGACTAAAATAGAAAAAATGTTAAGAGAAACATTAGAAGAGTCAGCATCTGATCTCTTTAAATGTCCTCGATGTCATAAAAGTAAAACTATTCATTGTGAAGTTCAAACTCGTTCATCAGATGAACCTATGACTACATTTATTACTTGTTTAGAATGTGGTAAAAAATGGAAAAAATATTAGGCAGGATTTAAAAAAGCAGCTTTTAGAAAAAGCCGCGCCAAAAGCAGCTTTAAAAAAAATACCGCACGTAAATATAGTTCACATACAAGGGAGCTCGAGGGGCTGAAGCCCTCGCACAAATACCCTTCGGGAAAATGGTTTTATATTTTTATAATTTATTTTTTAATAGTTTTATATTTTTATAATTTATTTTTTAATAGTTTTATATTTTTATAATTTATGTTTATTTTTTACATATTCTAAAAATTGTGTGATATGCATGTGCATAGTGGTAAGTTTTCTAATGGCACGGGTGGATAATAGTATAGAGAAACACCATTTTTGTTATAGTAAAACATACGTTTCGAAATAGAAATGTAGATGCTGGTGTCTACTGGTCCACTGAAATCAACACCATTTGGTTCAAGCATTATATTGTCAGGGTGGACATTTTTTAAACATTTCTCATCAGAAACGTTAATGTCATCTTCTGGTACTGTATCCGGATAAGGCATAGCTGTTCCTAATACATTAGTATAATATAAAGTGCCATCTAGTGCACATAAGACGATAGTATCAGTTCTGGTAAGTACGCGAGGATCAATTTCTAAATCCTCTGGATAAGTAACAGATATCCATCTATTTTCATGAATTGGACAAATGTTATGATTATCAACACCTCTTTCTAATGGTAGTGGGAGTTGCATTGTAGCTTCGGAGTCATTTCTAGATAAAGACATGATTGATGATTATAAGAATATTTAATATAATATTTTAATATTTAAGTTTCAATTTTTGTTAATAAGTGTTTATATTTTCCATTTATAATTTAATTTTTATTTTTATATATTAAATTAAAAATTTATCTAAAAAATTGATTTACTGTTTATATATTTTATACATAAATTAATAAAAATACAACTATAAAACTATAAAAAGAATGGATGATATAGCTAAAGATAGAGTTCTGAAAACTATTGCAAGTTTTTTAACTATTTTAGATGCAAATACAAATGAGTATTCAAATAGTGTAAATAAAAATACAGATGAAAATACATATAAAAGAATAGATATCCATTTACAAATGTTTACTTATTTATTGTCAAATGAAGCTAAATTATTTATTTTGACATATAAAAAATTCCGTAATTCAGTTCAAAAAAAAATAAGTGAGTTTAGGTTAGATGATAAAGTTAAAGAGAATAATAAGTTTATGACAATTATGGATGAAATAAATAGATATATTTTTCACCTAAATCTGGAAGATGAATTTTTAGAATTAAGATTAAATGAATAAAAATAAAATTAAATAATTAACAAAAAAATCAATTTAAAAAGAATATATATATATCTAATTGCCCATATAGCGTAATGGATATCGCGTAAGCCTTCTAAGCTTAAGATTCTGGGTTCGATCCCCAGTATGGGTATATTTAACGAGGGCTTCAGTTCGAGGGCTTCAGCCCCTCGAGCTCCCTTGTTTTATTATTATTTTTGGCGAGCTTTTTAATATTTTCTATTTTTTTATTAAATTAGTATTAATTTATAAGAATACTAACAAAAAAATATTTTTCAAAGTGTTTGTTAAAAATCTACTATGAGTTTTATAATCGTGTCTATTTTTGCATTATTTGTAATAAAATCAGTATCCATAATATTACTTTCAATAATAACTACTGGTTTATTCTCTTTTTTTAGTTGATTATAAAATTCAATATGTTTAATATATAATTTTGTTTGATAGTCTTTATCTACTGCAGTTTCACCATTGCGATTACGACTTGTAATACGTTTTAAACTTTCTTCTAAAGATGTATCTAACAATACCCATTTATCTACTCGCATAGGCATAATATAACTCCACATATCCCACCATTTATTATACATATTCATTCTCATATCACCAACAAAATCTTTTAATAATGCCATAAAAATATATTTATCAGTCCAAATACTACGTTCTAGAATATATATATCAGCATCTTGGGCATTATATATTTCATCAATAACACTTTCTATTCTGGTAATATAACTATAAGTTTGAAATTCATAACAATTTTTTTGTATATCTTGATAAAAATATTGTAATGCTCCAGTATCATTCCATAATTTAACAGGTTCATAAATAGCCTTTATCTTTAATTTACCATCACTATTCATTTTTTTTTCAATTAAAGATATCACTGTTGTTTTACCTGCACCAATGACACCATCAACAATAATAAATTGTTTTTTAGTATCAGCTAATATTGACTGAACTGTCTTAAACTTTTCAGATTTAAAATCTATATTTAAATCTATATCCAGAGAAACATCTCTATCTAGAGTCATTATTTTATTTATATAATTTGTTGATTATCTTTATAAATTAATCTATAATTATATTATTCTATAAAAATGATATTATATTATATGATATTATATTATATTATTTTGTTTTGTTATAATTATAAATATTTATTATTTTATAAATCAATTTTTAAACTTATTTTTTTATAATTTTTTAAAAATAATATAAAAAAATTATAAAAATAAAAAAATACAAAGTATTCAAAATGATGCAATAAAATTACAACTTTTGAATATCTTGTGACCGAATCTTCTTAATTGCTTCGATTTGGCTTGAGTCATCTTGACCGTTTGCAAGTATTTTGTCAACTGCATAACCCTTATACGCATCAACCAACAATTCAACCGATTCACAACCATCGTATGCATGAATACGATAGTGATTAACCATAAAATGGGGTATGTATACCATCTTATAGGGTTCAAGCCCATAAGCTTTTTGTACAAGACTTGGGTTGTGCCGGTCTGTCACCTTATAGAGGTCCTTTTCTTCATCATACAAATCAAAACTACCAAAAGCTGCATAAATGACAACAGGAACACAACCGTTTTGAAGGGCGTACTCAGGAAGACGTTCATTGCATACTTTCCATACTTTCCATTCATTTTCGGGTAGAACAAAAGCATTTCTGCTTCCATCTTGAATCATTTTGTCGAGAATAATTTTTTTTTCTGCAAAATCAATATTTTTAATTCTGCCAGCAATATTGCCATTATTAATATACATTACCAAATCACCAGTTCTAGCTTTACTCATTTTAAAGGTGTAAAATGTAATCAGACAACTACAATATTTGTAAATATAATACTTCTAATAATATAATAATTTTTCAATTTTTATTATTTTTTTCTATTTTTGCCATTTGTTGCGAGGGCTTCAGCCCCTCGAGCTCCCTTGCTTAGTGTAAATAATATTTTTGCAATATATTTGCGCGCGGGATTTTCTAAATCCTTCTTTGCGCGCGGGATTTTCTAAATCCTTCTTTTTGGCGCGGCTTTTTTTAAAAGCTGCTCCTGCACCTTACATCTTCTTCATAATAAATCATACCTTCTTCTTTATAAATAGTTTTGGCACCATCAGCAAGTGGTATTACATTATCAAAACTTATTAATTCTTCATAAGTAAATTCTAAGGATGAAAAATTATTTATTTTTTTATCAAATTCTTCTTTATCTATTGTATTTCTCATCTTTTCTAAATTATTTACATAATTACGTGTTATATATTCTACTTTATCTTTAGGTATATCATTACGAATAACTAATATCATTCTGGATGAATAGGTATCTAGATAACTATATCTATTACTACTTTTATAAAATTTATTTAAATCTACTGCTCTTGGAGATATATGTTGAAAATATTTTTTAATTAACGAATTGAAATTTTCTTTTACATTAACAGTTTTTAAATCATTCATTAAAGTTTGTGAATATATAGCTTGTTGGTTTAATGTAGGAGGCAAAGGTATATTTGTTTCACTATTGGTTCCTTGTTGTTTTTGATTTGTTAAATTTTTAAGATTAGTTAGATCATTACGAGAATCTAAAGTCGCTTTCTTTTGAATATGAATATATCTCACTAACATATTTTTTGTCAGATTAAGAAGTTGTTTATGTTTAGGATGAATAGCAACAAAGATAGCATCATACTTATTTTGACTAAAGATACTTAATAAGGTCTCTAAATCAGATTCTACAATATGAGTATTAATATATTCCGCACTTGTAATATCTATACCATATGCAGCACATAGTTTAACATAAAAATAATAACTATCTGCTAATATACCTACTTTCTTTTCTTTTGTATTACTATCACTATCACTATTTTGAATATTTTTAATATTTTTAATATCTTTAATATCAATAAATTCTACAATAGGTGAAAAATTATTTACTATTAGGTAAAAATCTATATCAAAACCTACACCTATAGCACTAAAATTAATAGGAGGATAGAGGTTATTAAGAGTAGTTTCATCTTCCAACTTATTATTATCTATATTAAATGTTTTTGCTAATAAACGTGTTAAATATTTACAGTCTTTTTTAATATATCTGGATAATAGTTCTTCACTTATAAAAGCAATATCAATTTCATTATTTATAAATTTATAAATAGCATCAATATTGGTAAGTGATTGTGTTTGACTGACTGGATAAATATGATGTCTGAAATATTGACCTACTAAATATTCATATGAACCAGCTGTAAAATAACAATATTTTATAGCTGGCAGGGACATTTTATTATTGATAATCATAGGTTGGTTTTCATTACGTAAATAATAGTTTGTATCAAAAGCAACAGTATTAGACATTCCTGGAGTGAGAGATGAATATTGAGAAGTAAATGCTTCGGTTATTGAAGAATTTATTGATTTACCATTGATGAGATTAAGAATCATAGGTTTTATATAATCATTATAAGCATACATAATTAACATAAAGGATAAAATAAGGATAATTATATTATTTTTTGTGAGATTATTTACTATACTCATTCTGGATACTTCTTTTTATTTATACTTATATTTATTATCTATTTTTTATTTTAGTATATAGAGTAATATATTTTATAGTGAGAATAATTATAAAGTTATTAAACACGGAAATATACAAATATACAAATATAGAAATAGATTAAATATATTATGAAAAATTGAATTTAGATAATATATAGTAAGTATTTACTATTCCATACTAATAATTATTAATACATAATACTTAAAAATAATAGTGTATCCAGAATGAATAATGATAATAATGATAATAATCTTGATATTATAGATAGTTCAAATCATATTTACTTTGGAACATATACTATAACTGATGAAACACTACTATTAGATACTCTACAAACAGCATATAAATATGGATATAGACGTATTGATACAGCAACACTGTATAAAAATCAACACATTATAGGACAATTTTTAAATAGTCCTAATACAGATACTACAGAACCTACAGATTTAAAATCAGTTCTATCTAAACGTGATACTCTATGGATAACATCCAAAGTATCCTTCCGTGTAATGCCAAAAGGTGAACTTGAAATACGTAAATCTATAGATAAAACCTTAAGTGATTTACAAACTCATTATATTGATTTGATGATAATACATAGTCCAGAGAAGAATGATATACTTACTTGGAAAATACTATGTGAGTATAAAGAAAAAGGTTTAATTAGAAATATAGGTTTGTCTAATTATAATCTGGAAAAATTAAAACACTTTATAGAAAGTATTGATAATCCAGAAGATATATATTGTAATCAAATAGAATTTAATCCATTTTTGAATAGAAAAGAATTAATAGACTATTGTAAGTCATTGAATATTAAAGTTGTCACTTATGGTAATTTATATTATAGTAATTATATAATTGATGATATTGCTGAAAAAATGAATAAAACAAAAGAACAAATATGTGCTCGGTTTGCAATACAAAAAGGTTTAGATATAATAGTTATGGCAACAGATGAAAAATATATAAAAATGAATCTGGAATTAGATTTTACGATAAGTGAGGAAGATATGGAAGAAATTGAGGATATTGGTTCGTATGGGGTAGACAGTAGTAAGAGTAAATATAAGAGGTTTTTGTAAGTTTTTATAAGGTTTTAGATATTTATTCTTATCTTGTACTTTTTCTACTACCAAAAAGAGTCATTTCAATAGGATTTATTGGAATCTATGACATTTACATATTGTGTGTTCATTGATCTATATTGGCTAAAAACTTATTTATAGTTTGCGCGCGGGATTTTCTAACTACTGCATTTACACTAAATCTTACTTTTTTTACTATTCTTCTTAGTTTTCTTATTTTTTTGCTTGCGGGATTTTTTAAATCCCGCCTTTGAAGTTTTTGTTTTCTTACAACAATTTGAAGGGTCATCATAACAAGTTGTTCCCCATCTACCACGACCACCTGCACATTTGCAACATTTACCACCTTTCATATTTTTCATAGTTAGTTGATATTTGGAAATAGTTTTTAGAAATTGAAAAAAGTTTTGCTACTTGATTCTTAATATAAAGTAAGATAAGTTTTTAGAAAAAACTTAACTAAAATATTATTGAAAATTATTTTTTTATAAAAAAGATAACAAAAAATTATTAAAAATATTTGCAATTAATTTTAGTTAAGTTTTTTCTAAAAACTTAGCCTTTAGTTAAGTTTTAGCAAAACTTATTTATATGCCAGGTTTCATATATTCTATATCATCAAATTTAATATTTAATTCATCTTCTTTAAAAACTGATTTAACAAAATCCATTAGTTTTTTACCGCTATTATATTCACCGTAATTTTTTATAAACCATTCTCTTGGAGTGTATTCATTATTATTTAATTTTTTAATAAATTTATCAAGAATAGGTTCAAATGTATCTATATTATTAGTGTCAAAAAATTCACCAGTTTCATCATTTATATAATTCCATCCTCCTAATATATTTTTATTCATCAATACTGGTAAGTTGAAACACATAGCCTCTGTACACACACGACAAGATGCCTCCGCATAGTTTGGAATAAAAATGAACTTACATTTATTATAATTTTTAATAAATGTGCTGTATTCTTGAAAGTCAGTTAATTCCATTAATTGATGACAATTTGGAGGCATTTCACATCCAATTCTACCTATAAGCAAACCTTTTAATTTATATTTTTTACACATTAAATCTATAAACTGTTTTGCTTGAGGGTAGGATCTGATTGTCGATTGCCATCCCTGTGGACAATCCTTTTCACCCTCTTTTTTCTCACCATCTTTCAAACAAACATAGATAAAATCATATTCTTTCTTTACACTAGGATCTGGTAAATGGGTTTTATACTTAGCAAAATCGCTTTCTGCCATCTGTATCCTTGGAAATCCTTCTTTTATCCATTTTTTATTATTTTCTTCTCTAAAAACACTACACCATCCCCTTGTAAGGTTAAAGTAATCATAAGTATAAGCTTTGTGATTTGGATCATGTAGAGCATCGTGAGGATTACTAATAGGTCCAGGGAATTCAGAATAAGAGCTCAAGCCAAGAAAATGCATCCCTTTAGCTTTATAATCATTATAATTAACTTCACAATCATCTCTGGTAAAGCTGTGTGTAATAAAAATAATATTTGTAGCTATTTCGGTGCCATCTTTTTTAACAGCATATAAATTTAAGAATGGTCGTTTAACAGTTTCTATTTGATTATCAAAATGAGTTATAATTATATTATTTTGTTTTAAATATTTATAAAGATAGTATATAGCAATAATACATACTAATAATACAATAGCACCTATAATAATATTTTTACAAGTATATTTATTTTTTTTACTAACCATACTTCCTATACTTCCCATTCCACTACTCATTTTTTTAGTAATATCTTTTAATGATACTTTACTCATTTTATAAATATTATTTTTGTATTTTTTATATTTTTTTTGTATTTTATTATTTATTTAGAAATAAAAATTATATAAGATAAAATAAAGTAAATAAATAATGTCTTCCAGAATATAAAATAACAAAAAACAATAATTTAAAAGAAAACTTTATTGTATAAAGGTAGGATACTATCTATAGTTAATAAATGAATAATATAAATAACTAAAACTAATAAAAAGAATTATATATTATATATTATGAGTTTCAATGATATTATAGTAGATAAACAAGTCTGTAAAGATAATAAAAATAATAAAGATACAGCGTGTGCATTTGTTATAGAAAAAAATAAAGTAACAAACAGTATACAAATACCATCTCATAAAAAAAAAGAGCAAACTGGTAAAGATGATACAGTAAATATATCAATAAAATCTTGTAAAAATATAACATCAAAACAAGCATTACTAATTATTCCTATTACAAAATATTTTTCTAATAAAAAAACACTTAGAAAATTAATAACAATTCTTAAAGGTGAATCTATATCTTTAAGACTTATAGATTGGTTTGTTACAAATTATTGTAAGAAATTTAATGTTCTTTATAATTTAAATGATTTTAAAGATAAAGATAGTGTAGCACAACAAGGACAACAAGGACAAAAAGAACAACAAGCACAACAAGCACAACAAGCACAACAAGCAATACATGTAACACCACAAAATGCATCACATACGACACAACAATCATCTGCACCATTAAATCCACAATCATTTGATAATTTTATATTAGTGCATAATAATTATAAGGGTCAATTAAAAGCATATAGTAAGAAGAATTTTGATCCATTTTGTCGTAGAAATAGAATTCGTTTTTATTATGATGAGAATAAATATTTTATTACTACTGTAGGTCAATTGAATTTTTTTAAATGGGCTTTAGAAAATTATATTATTAATTATATACAAAGTCATATAAAAGATGTTGAAAATGATATGAATTTAAGGTGTGAAATTGTTAAAAAAGTTTCAACAAAACTTAAAAAACAAGATTGTAACGTTGATAATTCATTAAATACAATAATAAATGAACAAATTCAATTACAAAAAACAAAAAAAGTAGGTATTACAACACGTAAAAAAAGGAAAGAAATATCTGCTGCTGCTTCAAAAACACTATCAATACATAACTTTCCAATGACTATAGAGTTTGATTAAGAAATTTTTTATATATTTTTATATCATTGCTTGATATGTATCAGCTTTACAATTAGGATTGTAAATCACCGCACGCGTGTCTGGAATAGATAAGCCAGCAATTGTTCCTGTACCTGCAACATTAAATCCTGATTCACGAACAGTTGCTAAATTACAACTTGGATCATTTAAAAACCCACCTTTGTGTTTAGTATACCTTTTTGAAAAATTTTTCTTAGTTTTCTTAGTTTTCTTAGTTTTCTTATTTTTCTTAAATTTATCAAAACGTTTATGTCTTGGTTTCATATGTTTATCTGCTTCTTCTTTAGTTATATAATCATATTTCTCATCACCATTATTATTAGTATAAGCACGAAGAACCATATTATTTTTAGACTTTGAAAGTTTCTTAGATTTAGAAGATTTAGAAGATTTAGAAGATTTAGAAGATTTAGAAGATTTAGATAATCTTTTAGATTTATAAGATTTAATAGACATAGTAATAATTTATAAAAATTATTTAATAATATTATTATATTTTTATTATTATTTATATAGATTTTATTTCTGTTGTAATTGGAGAATAAATTATATTAATAATATTATAAAAAAATGTTTCTATAATGATAACTTCTTTATTACTTTCAAGTATATCTTTAGAAAAATGACTTGATGCTTCAATTATTTTTAATTTAATATTAGTATTTAAATGACTATTATATAATTGTTTAACTACTTCTTGGACGAATGTTATTAAGTTTATATTTAATGAGATCATTGTATATAGAAATTTCCTTATTTCTAATGCTGAAATAACTGTTGATAATATTAATTTTTTTTTAATAAATTTTTGTGCAATAGTTGTCATTAAAGAACATGTTTTACTTTTATCTTTTAAAAAACTAATTCCTTCAATTTCCAAATAATATTTAATTTGCGCAATAGTAGTACCTATATTATAATGATTTGATACATATATTTCATAATATTTTTTTAAACTTAATGGATATAAAAATGCCTTATTTATATTAGTAAATGTTTTTTTAAAATTAGATTTAAAGATTTTACAAAAACTGGTTTCATCTAAATATGAAAATTTGAGTGGAGCACAAGCAGATACTATTTTTTTATCTAATAATGTTAATGTATAAGATGTAAATATATAAGATGTCTGAGTTGATATTTTTTCAATCATAAAACTAATATATCTATGTGCTTCATGATTACATTTATCAATATTAGATATAATGATGATTTTTTTTTCATTTTCATCAAAACTACGTGTTCTTGTAATTTTATATATATATTGTAAATAATTAATAATCTCTGTGTTATTATGCAATACTTTAATATTTAAGTAATAAATATTTTCATAATATATTAATTTTGAAAATTCATTATCTAATACTTTGAAAAAATTTAAATTATTAAGTTTTTTTTCTAAAGCATTGGTATTGTCTAAAGCATTCTCGTCATTATCATAATCTGGCAAATAACAAGGTATATGTCCTAATAGACCTAAAATACAAGTTATTTTTCCAATACCTTTATTACCATAGACGAGTAAAGGCATATCAATATTATTTATGTAAAAAGATTTAAGTGATTGTATTGTAGTTTCATTTGCAAATAATGCTTTTTCAGGAATATATTTTTCTTTTAAATATTCATTATCATTAAATTTATTAAGTTGAAATTCTATATTTGGAGTAATTTCAATGCTAGGTTCACCACTAGCATTATTCATATCATCTTCTCCAAACATATCTGTCATTTAAAATAAGCTTAATAAAATAATCTTAATAAAATAATGTTAATAAAAAATATAAAAAAGTATAATAAAGTATATTTATAAAGTATTTTTATATTAAACAATATTATGTTTATTTAATTGTATGTTGTATATGTGTAATCCAATTATTAAGGTTACAGTTTGCTAAATACCATTCTCTACCTTTTTTAGATAATATTTCTTTATTTTCCCAAGCATAATTTAGTTTTTCTTCAATATATTTTAAATCATTATTTCTTTCCCAATCTATTTTAACAAAACAATCTTCAGGTATATCTTTATAAAATAATCCAACATTAGAAGATACAACAGGTATACCACATAATAAAGCATCTAATGTTGCATATGAATTACCTTCACATAAAGATAATTGTAAAAAAATATCACTTTTTAAATATATTTCTTGTTTTCTTTTTATCCAATTATCTATGTCATTTATATTTAAAGGATATGTATTTAATGTTTTAAAACTATATTTATCTGTAGTTTGACTTAATTTTTCTATAATAAGTGCACCTTTATTTACATCTTTCCAATTACCTAATACAATTGGCTTATCATTCCAATTATGTTTATAAATATGTTCATTAAATTCTGAAGTATGTAATATTTTAAAATTTTTAAATTTAGTATATGTATTATTATAATATGTTGTAAATTCATCAGTGCAAAACTGAGATATACTAATTATAGTTGTTGTATCGGGGGTTCTGTATTCAAGCATCTTTTCTTGTCCAGAACAACATAAATTTTTCCAATAGGGAGACCAATCTGGTTCTCTTATAGCATGTGTTTTTGCAACTCCATGATGTACTAAAAAAGTTTTAAATTTATTAGGTATATCACATACTAAATGATTATCAGTAATAATAATAGGATTTATTGTATTATATAAATACTCTAACATTTGTATTTTTTGTTCTGGACCTTTAAAAAATTTACGATTAGGAAATGCTAATTTTATATGAGAATCATATCGTGCTACACCTCCAAAGTCCCCTATATCATAACTACCACAACAATAATGTATAATATTTAAATTAGCTGAATTAGCTGAATTATATACTTTATTTTTATCATTTTTTTCATTGTTATTATTTTTATTATTTTTATAATTACTCTTAAAATAATTATATAATTCAATACAATACTTACGCATTTCTGTTTCTTTACTTTCATCAATAGTTGATAATAAGTTAGGTAATTTATGTAAATCGCTTTCTTTAACTCTTAATATTGCTTTATCCCATAATTCATGGTCTGGTAAATCAAGTGTATCTGCAAGAATAATAGGTATAGAACCAATTGCTAATGATTCCCATAAACGAATACTATTAGGTCCAGAACCAGAGGGACATAGACTAAAACGTGAATCTAATAGTAATTTATTATAATCATTTGTATTATTAATATGTGCATTGTTTTCATTTAATTCTTTATCTTTATTTTGTCGACTGCTATATACAATATTATTATAATGCCACAAACCAATATTTTTAATATAACAATTTTCTGGATGTTTCATATTAAATAGTTGTTCTCTTATATCTGTTAAATAACACTGTTTATCATAGGCGCCCTGAAAACTATATAAATATTGTCGTGGTATAGTAAGACAATCAATATTTTGAAATAATTGATTACGTCGAGGATCTTCTATATTAGCGGCATATAAAGGACAAGGTTTTATAAAAATTTCATTAATCTTATCTTCTCCAATAATTTTATGAGGGCTATATACTGTTTTAATATTTAATATTTTAAATAAATCAAATAATTTTCTGAAATATATATGTTGACAACAAGTATAATATTGTTTATTTATAATTAAATAGGGTTTTATAATTTTTAAAATAATATTTAAATCATATCTTTTATCAATAATAGTAGCCCAAGGAAAACCTATATAATTTTCATCATTTTTATTTTGATTATAAAAAGTTTCTTCTGTTATAACTGGATACTGCCAGAATAACTTATAATCATTTAGTAATAGTTCTGTTGGAAATAATACCATTCTTAAAATTATAGTTATAGTTATATAGTTATATAGTTATATAGTTATATAGTTATATAGTTATATAGTTATATAGTTATATAGTTATAACTATATAACTATTTATGTTTAAATATAAAAAAATATAAAATATATACTATATATATACTAAAAATCTAATATATCCTCTGTTATATTCTCATCGTCATCATCACCTTCACCTTCACCTTCACCTTCACCTTCACCTTCACCTTCATCATCTTCAAGTAAAGTATCTAAACTATTAATAGTAATATTATTAATATTACTTTTTTTATTATAGTTGCTCTCGGGATTTAATAAATCCCGCTTTTTTAAATCCTTCTTTTTTAACTCCTTTTTTGTTTTATTAAGAACATCTTTAACAAAACTCACTATAGGTTTAAAACTCATTTCAGGTTTATCAATAACATTAAATATTTTCATTGGATAGCCTTCTGTTTTATAATATTTTTCGCGTAATTTATTCCAACTATTAAAAGTAGAGAATACATCTTGTAAATCAATAATTAATGGAATAATTTTACGCTTCTTCTTTTCTTCTCGTAATATGCGCCCTACTGCCTGCTTAATATTTTTATGAGGTGTACCATAAATAAGTGTATTTAAACTTTTACAATCAAATGCTTCTTCTGCCATTTCATAGGTGGCAATAATAACTCTTTTACCTGCACTAATATCTAAATTAGATTGTTTCATACCACCAACATATAAACCAACACTACAATTAGGTATATTCATTTTATTAATCATTTGTTCCATATCACTAATATGATTACGTCGACAACTAAGTATTAATATAGTGCGTCCTTCTTCTATTAATCGTGGTAAAAAGGATAATAAAAATGTTGTTCTTTTCAGACAATTTGCCACATTTGATTTCATAGTGACAATATTAGGTTTCTTTTGATAATTAAGTTCTTCTTTAGTATATTTATAGTCTGGATTGTTATAAATATAGAGTTCTACTTGTGAATTTGGTATATGTTCCATTTGTATATCTTCTGCAGTTTGTTGAATTTCAGCATCTTTATATACAATATCTCCTAAATAATGTTTAAATACACGTTGTAAACCATCACCTCTATCTGGAGTAGCACTAAGACCTAATGTATATTTAAAAGGATATTTTGCTAAAGACCTACAAAATTGTCGGGCTGCTAAATGGTGACACTCATCTGCAATAACTAATCCAAAACTTTCAAATAGATTAGCCGGATAGTCTTTATCTTTACGAGGATCACTAAGGCTTTGTATCATAGCTAATACAATATCTTTACGATTTATATCACACGTTTTACCTTGTATATAACCCACTCTGGCTTCGGGTAAATATTCAGTAATCCTTTCAGCCCATTGATTCATTAAAAATTCTTTATGAACTAAGATAAGTGTTTTTACTTTTAATTCTTCAGCTATTTTCAAACCCATAACTGTTTTGCCTCTACCACAACCAACACTAATAATACCACCACCAATTTCTTTAGCTGATGTAATATAAGTTTTAATAATATCTTTCTGATATTCTCTCATTTGTCTATCTGGTGAAAATGCAAGTGTAATTGGTTCTGGGTCATTTATTTTTGTCTTTTCAGGATTACCAAATTTATTTTTACCATAAAAACTCGGAACATATATTTTTTCAGTATTTTCTTTATAAAGTTTATAAGGTTCTATATCTTCAGGATTACCATATCCAGGACAACTAAAAGGTTTAATTGTTAATTCATTTTTAATAACTTCTATTTCTTTTTCAGTTATTTTATTTTTATAAATAGCATAACCTTGATTTGACAAGGATGTTTTAGGACTGTCTATGATAGATTGATTAGTATTTTTAATAATTGTTTCTGGAGACATCATTTTATTTACAAAATATAAAATATAAAATACAAAATATAGAATAGTTAATTTTTAGTATTAATTTATAAATAATTATATAATTTATTTTTTATATAATATTAATAATCAATTTTATTACAAAAAAATAAATATAAAATAATTATTTTTAAAAATAAAATCTATTTATTATATAATAAAGTTTAATTAATAATATTCAATAATATTTAATAATATGTCTTTTAAAAATTCTTTAGTTAAAAGTAATGATAATTTCATTTCATTTTTAGAACAACCAGTAATTAAATACAGTATTCTTATTTTTATTACAATATTAATAATATTAATAGAAAAAATAGATACAGAATATTTAGAAGTGTTTGATTTAGATATATTTAAAATAGTATTTGCATTCTTAATTGCATATACTGCTTGTTTTGATCCTATTTATGCCATTATTCTTACTACATTTATGATTATGGCAATTCAAGAACTTCATAATCGTAGAACAAATAATGCTATACATAATCATAAATTAAAAGAAATGAAACATATGAATACTCATATTAAACCATCATTTATACCCTCAAAAGTTTCCGTAAATCAACAAACAACTCAAAGTGTAGTTTATGATGAAATGCCAAGCAATGATATTTTAATGAATGATAAAATGGTTTATGATTTAATAAATAAACATGCATTGCAAAAAACACCAGATGCAAAAGATACATTAATTGGTGAGTATGATTATTATGAAGATCCTGCATTTAAAACAATTACAAATAATTTACAAGAAAAAAATACAATGAATAAAAATCAGTTTTTTGTAACAGATGATGATTTAGTTAAAGCACAAATAAATACTCAAGAAGGTGTTAATCAAAATGTTGGCATGAAAGCATTCACATCAAATATATTAAATATTCAAGGATTACCAAATGGTTTTGACCCTAAACTCCCAAATATGGGTTCATTATAAATATGAGTTATTATACGTTATGTATTATACATTATACATTATTTATGATTTATGATTTATGATTTATGATTTATGATTTATGATTTATGATTTATGATTTATGATTTATGAATTATGATTTATGAATTATGATTTATTATCTTATCTTATATAAACTACGACTTATAATAATTTAAAAAAATTCGTTTAGAATAATAAAATAAAAACATTAAAATTATTAATCTACATATATAATTTATAATATAATATAAATATTTTTTCAATATATTTTTAATATAGTTTTTATAATGTCTCAACCAAATAAACTAACTGTTGTTCCAGGACAATCAAATCAATCTGGAGGTGTTGTTGCTACACCGAGTTTAACTTTACCAAGTGAGAAAACACTTTTACAAGCTACAAAACTTGCTTTAAAAACAAAAAAACCAATGTGTTTTTATTTTTATATAGATTCTCTTAAAGGTAAAATTACAATTGTTTCAGATGGTGAAGATCGTGTGATTTTTAAGAATGAAGATGAACATACATCTCCTATTCTTAATACATACAAATCAGAAAACTGTTATATTGTAGTAACTGAAAATACTATATATATAATTAGTTCTGAAACTCAAGTTCGTTAGAGATTTGTAAAGTGTCATTTGTATGTAGTTTTGTATGTAGTTTTGTATGTAGTTTTGTATATCATTTTTATCATTTTTATTTTATTATTTTATTATAAAATATGTTTAATCATTACAATCTTCTTCATCGCTATTTTCTTCATACATATCATAATTACCATTGATATAATCTTTTGGTATTTCAGAACAAGATTCAAAATGATTTATAATTCCATAAGCATTTATAGAACCATAAAAAGTTCCATCAAGAGAAACATAAGATAAATATATTTTTTCAAAATAACATTTTATAAATTCATTATGAATATAACCTTCAAAATAACATTTATATAAATAGCCAGAAAAAATTTCAACATTTATATAATTTAAATAATGACCTTTAAGAGGTTGTAATTCATTTGTAATAGTATTAGTAATATTTAGAGATTCATTAAATGAATTTATAATTTCCTCCATATTTATATTTATATTTTTATTATAATTATAAATTTAAAAAATTTTAATCAATTTTTTTTATAAATATAAAAGAAAAAAGATAAAAAAATTAAATTAAATAAAATAGAAAAATAAATAGCAATTACTTATTCTAAATGAATCATAGGATAAAAAGAGCTTTCAATATTTTTACTTTTAGTAGATGTTGTAGTAAAATAATTATCTTTATTATCTGGATTTAATCCTGTACTATTCATTGGTGATATATATATATTATTACCAAGAATACTATTTTTTGATATAAAATCATTTAAATTACCCACATTATTACTACCATCTAATACCATACCAACACCTATTTTATCTTTTATATTTAAATTTGCAGTTATAGTTGGAATATATTTTGTTGTTGTTGGTATTCCTGAACTAGTCCCTGAACCAGATCCTGAACTAGTCCCTGAACCAGATCCTGAACTAGTCCCTGAACCAGCACCAGAACCAGAACCAGAACCAGCACCAGAACCAGAACTAGAACCAGCACCAGAACCAGAACTAGAACTAGACCCAGAAATAGACCCAGAACTAGACCCAGAACTAGAACTATAACCTGTATATGTAGTAGTAGGTGTTTCGGATTCAGATTCAGTTTCAGATTCAATATATGATGTTGTTGTAGGTGTTCCAGAACCAGATTCAATATATGATGTTGTAGTAGGTGTTCCAGAACCTGTTGTTGTTGATGTAGCTGAACCTGAACTTGAACCTGAACTTATTGTAGTTGTAGGTGTTCCAGAACCTGTAGGTACAGGAACAACTACAGTTGTAGTAATTACTAATGGTATTATAATATTAAATAATGTAAGTAACATATTTACTACAATTGAAGTAGGGCTCATAGCTGTAGGTGCTGTACTTGTAGGTACTGTAGAGGTATTATATAAATTAATAACATAAAATTTACTATTTTGAATATTATTATAACCAATTAGATTATTATTATATATTGTCATATCAAGAATATTTAAATTATTACTAAATGTTAACATATACCATTTATAATTATCTTTTTCAACTGGTTTATTATTTTCTAAACAATGCCACCATAATTTTTTCATATATAAATCATTTATATATATAATATCATTATTAACATACATAATATAATTATTACCCTTATCATAAAAAGGGGTATTGACATCAGTAATTGGAATAGACCATTCAACCCATGTTGATTTAATTGTATTATCACTATTAAATTCAATTATATTATAATATATTTTATTAATAATTATATTATTAGTACTTAATTCATTATAATATATAAATACACAACTATCATTAATTAATATATTTTTAATATTTTTTCTATCAAAAGGTATATCTATAGTTTTCCATATAGAAGAATCATTAGATGTAGGTTTTCCATTATTTAATTTACAATAATAGATAGTTGTTGGAACATTTAATGGTTCACATCCAACAGCAAATAATATATTATCATTAGCAGCAAATAATCTTATTCTATTAAAAGTTAAATATGGTTTATCAGCATAAGTTGTTGGTTGTGAACTTGTAGTTGCTGGAGTAGTTGTAGTAGAAGTATTTAATAAAGGTAATCTAAGACAATTTAAATCAACAACTTTATTATTTGTAGTTGTATTTATACTTGGATTACCATTTGCATCTAAATTTATATAATATAAACAATCCACGCGTACCATTTCATTTAAAGTATCATAATAATACCATAATGTTGATTTACTTGCAAATAAATTTTTTTTAAAACTACAATTTGTTTTTGTATTATTAAAATCAGGATTTGTAATTGATGGTAAAATAGGTTTAATAGGAGTAATATACCATTTATTATCGGTTTTATTAAAATAATATAAATTTTTATTATCAGTACCATATAAACCTATATTATTAGATGCTATATATTCACAAGGTGTAGTTTTAGTAACAGTTTGAATATCTATATCTACTGTTCCAGCATTATTTATTGTTTTAATAATTGGTTCTCCTTTATAATAATTTTGGTTTAATATTGATGTTAAATTAGAAATCGCAAAATGTTCTGTAGATTTATTTAAATATTGATATAAATAAAATAATCCTAAAAGAATAATAATAATACATATTACTATTAAACTATAATTAAGTATTTTAGATTGCTTCATTTTTGTATATTAATTATTATTTATTATATACACATATTATATAATTAAAACATAAAAAAATAATAAAACATAATAAAATAAAATAAAAATTATTTACAATTTAAATAAATCTAAAAATTTGTCTTTATATAAATAAAATTTTTCAAATGATTCAGCAGTATTTGAACTATTATTTTTAAATTTTTTATGATTAAATGATTTTTTATATTTATCTATACTATCTGTAAAACTTGTTAATTTATCCTTTTCTTTTGAAAAATTTTCGGATTTTTTCATTAAATCATTAAATGAAGTATCTTTATTTTCATTCTTATTTGATATATTTTTAAAATTATTTTTTGATTTATTTTTTTTTGAGTTATATTTTTGTAATATATTTGAAAAATTATTTTTTGATGTTTTTTTTAATTTTTTTAATACACTAAAATTTTCAATATAATTGTCAGTTTTATTTTTATTATATAATTTATTAACAATAATTATTAAAATTATAATAGATAATATGATTATAAATACTTTAATATTTAAAAATAGTGATAAAAAATCTATATATAAATCTGACATTTATTTGTTTTTATTTATTATTTATTATTTATTATTTAATAATATATTATTTTACAATGAAAATACAATTTAAAAACAAATAAAAACAAATAAAAACAAATAAAAACAAATAAACAAATTATAAGAATAATGCTATTATACTAAATAAAATCATACCAACAAGTCCTTTTAAGAAAACACCACCAATACTTACCTGTCCTGACTCAAGAAGTAATCTTGGAAAAAAACTAAATAAGAAACGATTAAATTCTGGTAGTGATATCATAAAAGATATAATAAATACTAAAATAGGCAATTTAATATTTCTCATTAGTTTTTCTTTTATTGTTTCTCCATTTAAATTAATACCAATTTGAGACAGAAATCCAGAATTTGATTGTTGTTGTTGATGCATCATTTTTTCAGAATAATTATTATAGGGTTGTATAGGTTGTAATTGTTCGTTTTTATCGGTATATTTATATGCAGGTACTTGAGATGAATCCATAGCATATTGCAATGCTTGTGAATTTATATTAGATTGTTGTTCTGATCCTGGACTATCTCCCATTTCTTTAAGAATATCTTCAACTAATTGTGAATCTGAATTTTGAGACATAAATTGATTTTGATTTTGCATATTATTTTGTTGAGGTAGTTCCATGTTATCCATTGAGAAATTAGGAGTTGATGAATTATCACCTCCACGACGAAGAAGATTAATAGGTGTTGATTGAGACATAAATAAAAATAATTATTAAAAATAATTATAAAATATAATTATAAAATATAATATATAAATAAATTAAATAATATTATAAACTAAAAAAAACAATGATAAAAATTAATTAGTATAAAACGAATTAATAATAATAATTTATGATAATTTATGATTATTTATGATTATTTATGATTTATTATTTTCAATATTTTTACAACTTGTATTTACTGTTTTATAACTATAACATTTATTATCAAAACTAAAAATTTTATTATGAACATTTTCAATAGGAGGACCTTTTATAATTACCATATTTGCATTTTCACAAGCAATTCTTAAAATAGATGCTAATCCAAAAGCAAGAATAATTGAAAAAACTATATTTCCTTGTTTTGTTTTAAAATAATTTATAATTGTCATTTTTTTATTTATATAAATCTAAATCTAATATTATCAAAGATTATTATTATTTATTATTATTTATTATTTATTTTTATTTATTTAATAATTAATGGATGTTCTAGAATTAAATCAGGATTGCTAGGACATTTTACTTCTGATGCTTCATATTTATAACAATTTTTATTTTCATCTTGATATGTAAGTTTGCCAGCATTCTCAGGAGTTGGAAATTTATATACTTTAATAGGTTCTGGATGTAAAAAATATACTACACCAACTGCTATAATGAAAGCTATTATAAATACTATAGGATTAATAAATGAATTTAACATTTGTTTACTATTACTAAATATTTATTACTATATTTATATAACTAACTATATTATTTTTAGATATTAAATATTATTAATATATAAATTAGATAAATTAGATATATATATAAAAAAATATTTATAATTTAGATATGTCTAATTCTTCTGTATCAGAATAATCATTGTTTTGTATAGGTTTTTCAATTTCTTGATAAGAAAAAATATTTTTATTATTTTTATTTATTAAATTATTAAATAATTTATTATTAATAGGTTCATTTATATTTTGACTTACATTCTGAGAATCAGTATCATTATCACTTTCATGAGTAAAATATTTATTAGCATTTTTACTTATATATAATTTATAATAATCATTACCTTTTAACAAGTATCTTGATATATATCCTATTCTATCTAATAAATTATAATAATTATTATTATATTTATCTTGATTATTTGTTTCATTTTTTAAATATTCTAAATTTATATTATAATATGGAATAGTAGAATCAATAAAATTAATGTGTTTTGTATCTATAGTATCTGTTGTATCTATAGTATCTATAGTATCTTTTTTATCTGTATGATTTGTACTCTTTATATTCATATTATCAATATTTTGTTTAGTATTTTTTTTATTAGAGTAATATAAACCTTGTTTCCAATCTGTTACACCTTTCCAAGAAGGAGTAAACATTTTATATAATATTTATTGTTTTTGTATTTTATTAAATTAAATATTATTAAATTACTAAAATACAAAAATATTAAAAATAATAAATATTAACGAATAAATAAATTTTTATAGTAGAATAATTAAATTAATCTAATACCAGTTGATAATATATACTTGGAAAATCCAATTAATAATATATATTCTGTAAGTAATAAGAATATAGAAAATATGATTCCTGCTAAATACATATGCCATTTTCCAGGTATATACATTTTACAATTACGATAACCTCTTTCATCCATAGGACAGAATAAATCATCTACTTCTCTAATAAAATAAGGTAATATTTGTTGTGCCATTGGAAATGTAATAGCAAAAATAATAATTCCAGAAACTAAACCAAGTGTAATACTACTAGTTGCAGCAGCTAATGTTAATGATTGTAATAAAATACCAACAATAGCAAGACCATTTATTATATTTGTAGATAAAAAACCACTAAAATTAGTTTTTTCAGAACAATCTGATGGATATAGGTTTGTAAATATATCAGGTTTTCCTGCTTCAGTAAGAGTAACCGCAGCCATTACAAGGGCAGGTAAATAAAATTTTAACGTTTCATAATCACCTGATGAGAATAAAATACCTGGAATTGTAATTACAAAAATTAAATAGAATATAATTGTATCCAAATTTGGAATACTTAAACATAAATTAATAAATCTCATTTTATAAAATATTATCTATTATTTATTATATATTAGCTATTATATATTATCTATTTTATATTATCTATTATATATTATATTATATAAATATTAAATATTTGAAAATCTACTACTTTATTTTTTATTATTTTATTATTATTTTATTATTTTATTTATTTTACTAATTTTTTTTTTACTATATTATAATAATTATTTAAATATGTATCTTGATCTATATCTAATAATTCTATTTCATAATCTTTATCTTCTATAGTATAAATAGTTTCAAGTTCATTTTTAAAGTTATGAAAAAATATATTAAATTTATTTAATGTTGTAAATTTTGTATATAATAATGTATCTCTAATTAATTTATTTCTTATTTTATAAAAATATCGCTTCATAAGATTAATATCTATTAAATTAAGTTTAACATTATTATATAATTCTTTTAGTGTTTTACATTCATAAATATATATCAAAGTAATACTATAATTCATCCATAATTTAATTTGTGGTGTCATTTTCATACTTATATTTATAATATTTTTAAATGATTTTATATTATTAATATTAATATTATAAAATTTTAATAAATTTATTATATTAATACCTGTTTTATTTTCAAACCAATGATATGACTTTAGTGGTAATAAAAATTTATAAAAATGTATATATGGTTTATTAATATCAATTAAATATGGTTTATTATTTAATAGTATTATTTCTATAAATGTAATATTTGGATATTTTATATGATTAAAACATATTATTTTAAACATATTAGTAGGTATATTCATTTCAATTTGTTCTAATGTAGCATTATAAAATAATGAATTATGTGTATTTGGTATACTACCTGTAAATATATTAATATTAAATAAGTCTTTATTATAAGATAGATTTTTACAACACATTTCTAATATATTCCAATATCCAGTATTTAAATTAGTATTTTGTGGAGTTATATTAGTAGTTAAAAATGTTTCTTTATATTCATTAAAATTATTTTTATGCCAACCAGCTGGTGCATTATGTCCAAAACTCCCTCCATAATATTCATATATATCATAATCATCTATTGAATGTTGATATTTTTCTGATATGTTAGTATCAATATCCCAAGGTTCATCTTGATCTTGACGTTTTATATTACCTTTACCAGTATTAATATTAACTTCTTCCCTAACTAATAATGGATATTTATATTTACAACTATAAAATATATCAAAATTTTGTTTATGTAAAAATACAATATCTTTCATTATTTTTTTATTTGTAAATATAGTTTTATAATCATTTAAATTTATATTAATTTTAAGAGGTATTGATTCTAAAATTATTGATTGTTTAGTTTTTGATTGTTTAGTTTTTGATTGTTTAGTTTTTGATTGTTTATTTTTTGATTGTTTAGTTTTTGAGTTTTTATGTTTTTTTTTTTTAGGATTATTATTTTGTTTTTTTTTTTTTGTATTTATATTTTGTGTTATTTTTTTTTTGTTTTCTTTATTGTTATTATTTTTTTTAATATTTGATAAATTATAATAAAGTAAACTTAAT
>Ga0114978_10000071_pt1 | contig 79735 bp, 62 predicted proteins | sample S_140212_EF_Meta_FD_87027 | JGI IMG/M metagenome (GOLD analysis project Ga0114978, IMG submission 87027) | Freshwater microbial communities from Lake Simoncouche, Canada to study carbon cycling - S_140212_EF_MetaG | ecosystem: Environmental > Aquatic > Freshwater > Lake | place: Lake...
AGCGTGCCGTTGTTCAGGGTGAGGTTGTAGTTGCTGTCGGTGCCAGTGGCGACGACGTTGTAACTGCCGGCGTTGGTGCCGATGCCGCTGGCGCTGACGCCGGTCAGCACACTGGCGGTCTGGTTATTGACTAGGCCGGTGGCGGTGAAGCCGCTCACGCTCTGGGCGAGGCCGTTGTAGGTGGCGTTGGCGCTGTTGGCGGTCACCGTCGCGGCAGCTTTGTTCACCGTCCACCCTACTAATGCGGGAGAGGCAGCCAATACGTAATCACTTGCCCCTGATCCGGCCAGGCTCAAGCCGCTGAGGTAGCGGAATGAATAATTGCCCGCATTGCTTAAAGCGGTAGGCGCACCAGTGTTTGTCGCAGTTCCACCCAGCGAAGCATTGATAAGTGTAAAGGCGACGCCGTTTTCGTCCACTACACGATAATTGAAAACAGGCGTGCTTCCATAAGTGCTAAAACCTGTGACCGGTACAGCAAAGACATTGGTCGTAGTGATGCACAAACCAAACACACACAATATGGGGTGGCCACTATTGATAGCCACATTTTTCCCCCACACTGGCGTAACAGTGAAGTCAAATCCGGTGAAATTGCTCTTTTGTTGCATCTGCGCATCAGTCAGGCCGGAGTAGCTGCTGACGATCGTGGCTCCCGCGCCTCCGTCGTTGCTCCCCACCAGCCCGCCGACGCTGAAATTTCCGGCCGTTGCCCCCTTAGCGTAGCTCGTGCTGACCGCGCCCTGGTTCAACCCCACCAGCCCGCCGACGTTGCCGCCGTTGGTCGCCGTCGCCGAGCCAGTGGCGTAGCTGTTGCTGACCTCGCCTTTGTTAATCCCCAGCAGCCCGCCGACTTCGGTGGCACCTCTCACCGTCCCTGTAGCGTAGCTGCCAGTGATGCGGGAGCTGGCCATACCCCCCGCCAGCCCACCGACGTTTCGTCCGGTACCAGTCACCGCCCCCGTGGCGTAGCTGTTGATAACATCGGTGTGGACACCCTGCCCCCCCACCAGCCCACCGACATCATCATTGCCCGTTACCGTCCCCGTGGCGAAGCTATTACTGACCTTGGAGCGCCCGTTCACGGCGGCGTCACCCTGCACGAACCCCACCAGTCCGCCGACAGTGTTAGTACCAACCGTTGCCCCCCCGGTGGCGGAGCTGTTCCAGATGGTACTGTTGTTGAGGAGTTGCCCCACCAGCGGCGCGGTGCTACCCCTCCCGGTCACGCTCGCATCCACTAGCCTCACGTTTTGAATGGTACAAGAATTCGTGCATCGTCCAAACAGACCAACGCCGCCTTGGTTGGTCTGGTTATTGATGGTGAGGTTGCTGATGGTGTGGCCCAGGCCGTCAAAGATGGACCTGAATGGTATAAATGGGGCCTCATTGATTCCAATGGGCAAAAAACCCGCGCCGCCGTTCCACAAAGCCGTAGGCGTAGCGTCGATGTTGCTGCCGAGGGCGTAGTGATCATTCCAATTCATGCGCATGCCCTGCAAATCAGTCCCGGTGGTGCTGCCCGCCAACCCCAAACTAGTGATGACGGTGTATTGCTTGACGTCACCATTCGAACCTTGTTGCGTGGTGAAGTTGGTCGTGCCGGCGGGCAGATTGACTACCGCACCGGGGGCGGTGGTGATGTTGCTGGTGTTGTTACCTCCTGCAACTGCGTTTTGACCGAATATCAGGGCGAGGCTGGCCGTATTTGTTGCGTTCAGGTTGGCGTTGATGTTGATGTTGCGGTGCGCGCTTAAGGTAAGTTTGTTGGCACTCCACGCGACGGCACTGTTGACGAAGATGTCGCCGTTGCCACCCGTCGTTGCGCTGGTGGCGATGCTTACATTGCTGCCGCCCAAACTAGTGGAGAGTGTGCTTGCGCCTATGCCTGAAGTCGTCAGAGCGGCACTGCCCGCAGCAATGGTGAAATCCACCGGGTCAATCAGCCAGGTGCCGGTGTTACCGACAGGCGCAGCGGTGGTGATTTTGGCAGCGTCGGCGATGTTGATGTGGGCGGCGCTGGTTTCAATGAAGCCACCGTTGCCGCCATTGGGAGCACTGGCATCGAGCGTACCGCTCACATAGGTGGTGCCCGCCGTCATGCCGCCCAGCAGGATGATGGTGCCGTTATGCTCTTGCACCGTGCGCGCTTCGATGATGCCGGTGTTGTTGACCACGCTGGCAAGTAGTGCGTCTTTGGCACCCGCGCTCATCAAGACATTGCCGCCGTCGGCGCGGATCAACCCCCCGTTTTCGGCCAGGCTGTTCAGTACCCCCTGGTCCACCTGCATCTTGACCATGCTGTTGTTTTGGAACGTAAGGGTAGCGGCACTGCCTGCCCCCAGCGCCACCGTGCCCAGCGGCGCGGTGATCGTGCCCTGGTTGCTAACGGTGTTGCCGAGCAGGGCGACGTAACCGCCCGAGCCGCCCGAGCCTGTGGCATTAATCGTGCCCTGGTTGACGATACTGCCAGTACCGGTGCCGCTGAACGTTCTGCTGCTGCCATTCAGGCTGGTGTCATTGACGCCGAGCGTGGAGGCCACCAGTGCGCCGACGTTAACCAGCGCGTCCTGCCCGAACAGGATGCCGTTGGGGTTGATCAGGTACACCTGCCCGTTGGCGTTAAGGCGTCCGAGGATTTGCGTGCCGTTGGTGTCGAAGATGCGGTTGACTGCGATGGCGGTTGCCGAGGGCTGCAGGAAGTTGACCGTCTCTTGCGGTGCAATATTAAAACTGTGCCAGTTGAGCGAGAGGTTCTGGCTGGCTTGATTGATGGTGGTGGTCGCGCCGGACTGGGTGACGCTGCCCGTGCCGGCGCTGACCTGCCCGCCCATGGGTTCAGCCTGCGCGAAGTGCGTCAGGAACAAGCCCCCCGTCAGCGCCACGGCGCCGGCCACCAGAGCCCGGCTGGGGCTGCACTTGCCCCGCCCTTTGGCGTTTTCTGCCACCGCCACCAGAACGCCCAACGTACGGCTCCAGACCAGGCGGTAGATACGGTTCATTGATGCGTGGTTTTTCAATGTGTTGTTCCCAGGCGTACCCGGTTAGTTAAATGGAATGGCTGTCCTGCCGCCCTGCATGGAGCTCATGGCCATGATCCTACCCGCTATAACTATAACTATAGCGTCGAGGGTTTCGATCTTGTTTAGGTGATATTAACCTACAGCACTATCGAGTAAGCAAGGGGTGTAGGGCAAGAAAAGCACTTTCTTTGCGGTTAAAATTTTATACGCAAATGCACCATAGTTATAAAAAGTGAGCGGCTAGGTGTTTACCAGCACGGTGAACAATCGCACTGCCGCCAGGGTGTCTACCCTAATGGCAAGCCCTGCCAGCCCGCCTCGGTAGTAATCTCGCCGCATGACCGCCAGTAAACAAAATAGGCCAATGCCGGTTTGCAAACCACCCTACAGAGCACCGATTTCGGCATAGGCATTACCATTACTCATGACAAGCCCGGCACTGCGTGGTCGATCAGACAGACAAGCCCATAGCCAATAAACAAGTTTAGGAAGCATAAAGCCTCTTTCTCTGTAAGTCAGCCTCAATTGTTGTCTCGTTTGTGCCCCTGAGAACTCCTAAATTGTTACCTTACTTTCCAAATCATCCACCGCCGCTTAGTAAATCTGCCGTGACTGTTCACCTTGGCAGGCAGCTAAACGCTGGTCTTGTCCATCAGTTAATTGAAGGTGGGGTAGTGGCGCTCAACCAGTTGGTAGAGCAGCGTGCGTTCTGGGCGCTGGTAGTGGGTTTGGCCCGCACGAGCAGAGAGGCGGAACGATACTATTTTTTTCGAGGAGCAATATAAAACTTTACAAAGTTTAATAAAGATTTTCTTGTCACACTGTCTGTAGCCAGGACGTGGTCCGTACCGGCTTCATCGCTTACCTGGCAAAAATTAATCCCCGCAGCGAATACCCTTTATATTAAGCGCGGATAGATTCTCTATAAATCCGGCCTTTATGCATCACTAAAAAAGGCAGCTCTTGATGAAAACTCCCTCGTACGCTTTTTTCGCCCTCTCGACACTGGCTAGCGCTATTTTTCCAGATCACAGAATTTTTAAAAGTAACACATCTCGGCGTTTTCCGTGTCCAGGTGAATGGCATGAATACCGGGCAAATGGACGAAGACGCTGATCTGGGTACATGCCAGCCATTCTTGCCCCTATTCCCTTACGCGCATCCACCATGAGTTCTATCCACGAACAGTCCAACAACCCCGAACAAGGTCTGACTTTGGCGGTCGTTATCCCCACCTTCAACGAATCACTCAATGTGGGAGTGCTGATCGAGCGCTTGCGTGCCACCTTGCAAGGTGTCTCATGGGAGGCAGTGTTTGTTGACGATGACTCACTCGACGGCACGGTTCAGCGTTTGCGTGAATTGGCCGCCACCTATCCCCAAGTGCGTTGTATTCGCCGCGTAGGTAGACGTGGTCTCTCAAGTGCCTGTGTTGAGGGCATGCTCTCAACCAGCGCCCCATACATAGCGGTGATGGACGCTGATCTGCAACACGACGAAACCATGTTGCCCACCATGCTGACCGTTTTGCGCGATGAGCCATATGACCTCGCCATAGGGACCCGCTATATGGAAGGCGGCAGCGTGGGTGACTGGGACGATAGTCGGCGTAACACCAGCCTATTTGCAACCACCTTAAGCCAACGCTTATTGGGTTTGACGATCAAAGACCCGATGAGCGGGTTTTTTATGTTGCGCCGTCATGTGATCGATGACGCTGTTTACAACCTCTCAAGCATGGGATTCAAAATTTTGGTGGATGTGGTGGTCTCTTCGCCCAAGACTTTGCGCATCAAAGAAATTCCATTCCGTTTTGGCCTGCGGGTAGCGGGCGAAAGCAAACTAGATAACCGCGTGGCGTGGGACTATTTGATGCTGTTAGCCGACAAAACCATCGGTCGCTACATCCCCGTGCAATTGCTGTCTTTCGCCAGCGTCGGTGCAGTGGGGGTGTTGGTGCATTTGAGTATTTTGTGGACGGGAATGGCTTTGTTGGCTGTGCCGTTTGTTTTTGCGCAAACCTCAGCAGTGTTGATCTCGATGGTTTTTAACTTCTTTTTAAACAACGCATTGACATACCGTGATAAACAATTACACGGCTGGGGGTGGTGGGTTGGTTTGATCAAGTTCATCTTGGCGTGCGGGATTGGCGCTGCCTCGAACGTTGGCGTTGCGTCCTATATATATAGCGACTGGGGTTACTGGTTGTTCTCTGGCTTGACCGGCATTTTGGTGGGGTTGATGTGGAACTACGTCACCGCCTCAATCTTTGTATGGCCACAAAAACGCAAAGGCTGATATGACGCGCTGGCCCCCTAGAGTTTTGATGGGCGTTGGATTTGGTGTTGTGGTGCACCTTGTGATGGGTGCACTCATTGATCTCTCGCCAGATGAAGCGCATTACGCGCTCTACGCCTCTCACTTGGACTGGAGTTATTACGACCATCCGCCCTTGGTAGGGTGGTTGCAGTGGTTGTTTTTGCAGTTCGGTGGATCCAATTTGTGGATGCGTGTGGTGCCCATGCTGGCTTGGGTATTCACAGCTTGGGGTGTGATCCGTTTGAGTGATGCGATGTATCCGCAAATCGCAAAGAGTTCAGTGTTCGGTTTGCGTGTTGATTTATTGCTTCTGCTGGTGAGCCCTATTCCACATTTGCTGGGATTTGCCTTAACACCAGATACTTTGCTGATGCCACTGACTTGTTGGGTGATGTGGTTGACTTGGCAACTGTGCGCGCAAGGAGAGGCGACATCTAAGAACGCTGGTAAAAGACTTGCAAGTAAACATGCAAACGTAAATTCGAATCAGTTAGTTACATGGCTCTTATTGGGGCTCGCCTTAGGACTATCTGGCTTGGCCAAATACACCGCTGTTTTTTTGGCATTAGGCGTAGTGTTGGCCTTATGCCGATACAAGGGTTGGCGTTGGCTCTTACAAGTCGGACCTTGGTTGGCGTTTGCGGTGGCTTTACTGTGTGTGATGCCAGTCCTTTACTGGAACGCGATGCACGATTGGACCTCGTTTGTTTACCAAGCGAATCACGCTGCGGGTAGCCAAGCATGGCAGGTGCGCAAGTTGTTGCTCTTTGTTGTGGTGGTGATTATCTCGTTTGGCTTGGTTGTGCCTTGGGCTTTGAGAAAGGTTACGCCTGGTTTCTTTGTTACATCTTTTGGACTTCCAGGTGTTTTGCTATTGTTTTACCTATCGGGCAGGGGTAGTACTTTGCCGCATTGGGTGGCATCGTTCTTTATAGCTTTGTTACCGATGATTGCTGCAGGCGTGGTGGTTTTGATCGCGGAGCATCCGCGCACTATGCGCTTTGTATTGGCTATTCAAGCTTTGATTTGTATGGCGATGTTCCCCTTTATGTTGACGGGGGGGTTCTCTTCTGAAAATGAAAAGCAAGCCCATACTGCCCCAGGCGTTGGCGTAGATGAAGCAGCGAAAAACCCATTTGCAGATTTACATGGGTGGTCGCAAGCAGCAGAACATGGCGTACGTTGGGCTAAAGAGAAAAATGTTCCAACAATGGCTGTGACCAATTGGACGCTGGCTAGTCGCATTGCTTGGTATGCCCGCCCATTACCTGTGAAGGTGGTCAATGCCCACGGCGATCAGTTCGATATTTGGTTTGGCCGGTTTGCAGCGCATGAAGATGCGATATGGATTGATTGGTCTTTAATGAGTTTTTCTCCGCCAGTTGGTGATACGCAATTCGCCCGTTGTGACTTGCTGGAGAACTTACCCGTGCAGGTTGCTGGTCGTCAAATTGCGCACTTCAACATATTGCAGTGCCAAGATTGGTTGGGCCCAAGCGAATGAGTGCCTTAGTCGCTGTCATTGGGCTTTTTCTTGCAATTATTTTGCAAGTTAATCATACCGAGCAAATACCATTATTTATGGCTGTCAATGCCGTAACGGTATTCAATCCGCAATTATGGGCAGGCTTAACTTTTTTAGGTGATACCACTGTTGTGCTTTGCGTGATTGCGTTTGTATTACTTATGCGCCCTAGTATATGGGTGGGAGTCTTGGCGGCTATTCCGGTGGGAGGCATCACTTCGCTGACGCTGAAATGGTTTTTTGACGCACCACGACCTGCAGATGTCTTGGCGCTGACAGATTTTTATGTTTTGGGTTCTGTGTTGCGAGGGTACAGCTTTCCTTCGGGTCACACTATCACCGCATTTGCAATTGTTGGAGTGGTATGGGCTAGTTTTTGGATTGCGCACAGAAAAAATTCTGCACAGCTGGTTACCTTGGTTGATCAGGACAACAATATAAATTTGCATTGGTGGCTATGGATTGCATTGGCTATTGTTTTTGTTTTGGCTGTCTTGGTGGGCATCTCCCGCTTAGCAGTGGGTGCGCATTGGCCAGTTGATGTGTTGGCTGGCGCATGCGTTGGTTGGTTGGTCGGACTTAATGGCGCCTATATTGCACACCGTTGGCAAAGTGCTTGGCAAAACACCAAGAGCATTTGGCTATTACACTTTTTGTGCTGCGCACTTAGTTTGGATCTGCTCAACAGAACCTTCGAAGAGCCTGTCGGTGTTTATATGTTGTGGCTTGGCGTTGTATCCACTTGGGGTGCTCTGGTGCTGAAAATTTTTCAATCTTTGAATCAGCGCTAAACGGTTTTTGCAACCACGCATCAGCAAAACCCAAAGAGTAGATTCGCAATATCTGCGGGTAAACATTAACCAACCGCTCGGTCGGTTAATGGTAAATTCTGAGGTAGAAACCCTTACTGCAAGCAAGCACTTACTATGACATATCCTAAATCTCTAGGCCCAACAACCGATTACACGAGCAGCGTTTGGGTATGCTTTTGACCTTGTGCTTGAGTGTGCCGGACTGGCTCCAGTACGGTAGGTGCAACACACAGCGCGCCAGATTCTTTTGCTCATTCGGTTCACACCTCCAACAGTCAGCAGAATTGCTGCCGGCAGTGTGCAGTGTAAAGGAGAGACATAAACAGGGATTAAACCCGCGTTGGACTTTTATTAAGATTCAGGTATTGAGTGCAAGTACTGAATTTTCCGGAGGAAGCATATTTCTTAACAACGTTACTGCCATCGCTTCGTCGTTTGCAACCATACCGCCCTCTGCGGCGCCGCGTCCGATGGCGTAATACTGCAAACCCTTGCGAGCGACGAGCGCCGGGTCGTAGAGATTCCTGCCATCGAAGATGACACCGTCCTTTAACTGGGTTTTGAGCAAGCTGAAGTCAGGCGCGAGGAAGTGCTGCCACTCGGTGCAGATTACCAGAGCATCCGCGTTGCGCAGCACGGATTCCTTGGTGCCCATCAAGGTCAATTGTGGATGCTCCCCGTACAGACGTTGGGTTTCGTCCATTGCTTCCGGATCGAAGGCCAGCACCCGGGCGCCCGCTTCCCACAGCCCTTCCATCAGGATTCGGCTTGGTGCCTCCCGCATGTCGTCGGTGCGCGGTTTGAACGCGAGTCCCCACAACGCAAAGGTCTTGCCTGTCAGTGAGCCCTGGTAATGCGCTTGGATCTTGTCGAACAGACGCAGTTTCTGTCGCTGGTTCACGGCCTCTATCGCCTGCAGCATATCGCTGTGGTAGCCGTGGGCCAGCGCGGTCTGGTACAGAGCCTTTACATCCTTGGGCAAGCAGGAACCCCCGTAGCCGCACCCGGGATGGATGAACTGGTAGCCGATGCGCGGATCCGAACCGATGCCGATACGGACATTCTCGGCGTCGGCGCCAACAAGTTCGGCAATGTTGGCGATTTCATTCATGAAGCTGAGTTTGCTGGCCAGCATCGCGTTTGCAGCGTACTTGGTCATTTCGGCAGAGCGGGTGTCCATGAATAGTAAGCGGTTTTGCGTGGTGTTGAACGGCGCGTACAGTTCGCGCATCAACTCCTTTACCGTGTCGCTGTCGGTACCAACGATGATGCGGTCCGGTTTGCGAAAATCGCTGATGGCCGAACCTTCCTTCAGGAACTCGGGATTGGAAGCCACAGCAAACGAAAGGCAACTGTTGCGCTGTTGCAGTTTCGCTTTGATCGTATCCCGCACGAGATCCGCTGTGCCAATCGGCACGGTAGACTTCGTGACAACGACCTTAAAGTCTTCCATGTGGGTGGCGATGCTCTCGGCGACCGCCCTGACATAACGCAGATCGGCGGAACCGTCTTCATCAGGAGGCGTGCCAACCGCAATGAAATGCAAGTCCCCATGAGCGACAGCTTCGATGACATTGTTAGTAAAGCGTAACTGGCCGCTGGTATGGTTTTCTCGCACGAGCAGGTCAAGCCCGGGTTCGTAGACTGGCATGAAGCCCTGCCTGAGTTTGTCGATCTTGATTTGATCGACATCCATGCACAACACCTGATGCCCGACTTCCGCCAGGCACGCACCGCTGACAAGACCCACATAACCGCTGCCGTAAATCGTTACCTTCATCGTAGGGCATCTCCGGATTTGGAAAGCACAAATTATGCCGTGCGAATTATGTGTCCTGATAAAGATTCGTCGAGTTATTGGCGCGAGCAATTTCAGAAGCGGAAAAATTATCCAAAAGTTCACATGCTATTTATTCGGAATTTATATAATTCTGATTTAGCAAATTTTGGGTTGTCTGCGCCGTAGCATTTTGCGTGAAGTGCACCACATAAACGGGCGCTTGCTTGGACCCAAACAATTCCAACACGGTGGCCTCCAGCACCGATTTTTTTCGTAGCGAAAGGTTAATGGTGCTGGTGCGGTAGGGCCAGGCCTGTTTGAGGAAGGTACCACATGTCAGGATCTCGGACGATGCGGCCGAGGGCTTGCGGGGCGGTGCGTGGGCGATAGCCTGCAAAGCATGGGTGATTCAACGCTAGTGGTGGCAGGATTTCAGCTGGGCTGAGCGGGTATCGGGCGCTAAAGATGGACAAAAACAAGCCGGAAATGGTGAACAATTCAGAGATGGATTAAACGGATTGGGCGTTTATAATTCCGATACTAATTTGGATCTTGTCTCTGCGGAGTATGCAGTCAATGAATTTTAAAAAATGGGCCCTTACCCTAGTGGCTTGTCTGCTGGTGTTTGCAGCGCTGGCAACTTACAAGGTCATGGACATCCGTGCGTCCATCGCAATGGCCGAAGCCTATCCAGAGCAGTCGGAAACGGTCGAAGAAGCCCTGGTGAGTACGGCTCAGTACACGCCAACAATCAGCGTTATAGGCGAAATCGTTGCACCGCAACGTCTTGACCTGCGCAACGAGATTGGCGGCGAGATCACTTCGGTGAATTTCCGGTCGGGTGATCGCGTGGTAGCGGGTCAGTTGCTCATCCAACTCGACACCACGGTGCAGGAAGCCAACCTCAATGCGGCCAGAGCGCGCGCGGACCTGGCGCGTGTGGTGCATGAGCGTAATCTGAAACTGATTGAGTCGCGCGTCATCAACGCAGACCAGCTCGACAGAACGCAGGCAGAGCTGACATCCGCCGAGTCCGAAATCACTGTGCTCGAACGCACGATCGAGAAGCTGACGCTGCGCTCGCCGTTTGCCGGCCGGGCTGGCCTGCACAACTTCGAAGTCGGCCAGTTCTTGCCGGACAGCGCACTGATCACGAGCCTGATCGGTGACACCGCCGATATGTGGGTCGACTTCCAGATGCCGCAGTTCTATCCGCAGTTGCCGGTCGGTACCGATGTCGGCATCACAACAATCAGCAACAATAGCGACGCCGCGCGCACCAGCGCCACGGTCATCGCGGAAAACACTGTGCTGAATGCCAACAACCGTAGCCGTGGCTATCGCGCCAGTGTGCCAAATGAGGGTCAGCAATACGCTCCGTCAACTGTCGTCCAACTCGACGTGCCGATCGGTGCGCCCGCGCAGTTGCTGCAGGTGCCGGTACTCTCCGTACAGAACGATCCGCTCGGCCAGTACGTGTTCGTGCTACGCAGCGATGGCTCTGGAGTGTTGCGTGCAGTACGGCAACAAGTGCAGGTGCGGCTGATCGAAACTGACCGTGCACTACTTGAAGTTGGCACCGGGCTGGAAGCGGGTACGCGCATCGCTGCTGCCGGCGCGTTTAAACTTTATGAGGGCATTCTCGTGTTCACGCGCGAACGTAACCGGGCCAGCGCTGAGAACACCAACGCCGGCGCCGCAAACGTGGAAGCGCAGTAATGGATATCTTTGTCAAACGCCCGACGCTGGCGCTCGTGGTTTCAGTGGTTATTTTGCTCGCCGGACTTTTCACCGTGGGGAAAATCCCGGTGCTGCAGTTTCCGCAGATCGAAAGTACCTCGCTGCAGATCACGACCGCCTATTTTGGCGCCTCTGCTGAAGTCGTACAGGGCTTTATCACCGAGACCATCGAAGAAGTCGCGATGACAATTCCCGGCGTGGACTATGTCGACAGCACGACCACCGCTGGCATAAGCCGCGTCACTGCCTGGCTTGACCTCAATGCAGACAGCACGCGTGCGCTCGCAGAACTCACAACGCGGCTCGCGCAGATCAGCTACGAACTACCGGAAGGTGCCGAAGATCCCGCCGTGGAAGTGATTCGCGCCGACCGCTCGAACGCGCTGTTCTACCTTGACGTCAAAGGCGAAGACTGGACCCGCACCGAACTAACCGACTACATGGAGCGCCGGGTTAATCCGCTGCTGGCTGGCATCGAAGGGGTGCAGCGTGTTGGTTTGGAAGGCGGTCGTGCACCAGCGATGCGGGTGTGGATCGATCCGGCGAAGATCGCCGCGCTGAACATCGGTGCCGACGAAGTAATGGCGGCGATCCGCGCCAATAACGTCATCGCAACTGTGGGTAAGAGCGAAAATGCCTCGCAGCAGTTCAACCTGCTGAGTAACGCCACACTGCAAACGGCAAACGATTTTCGCAGTCTCGTTATCGTCGAACGCGATGAAGCGATCATCCGTCTTGGCGACATTGCGCGCGTAGAGGTTGGCGAAACCCGCGGCGAGTCCAATGCGCGCTACGACAACGACACCACGATTTACCTATCGATCTGGCCGATGCCAGGAGCCAACGAAATCGAGATTGGTGACGCGGTGTACCTAAAACTGGACGAGATCAACGCCACGCTGCCGGCCAACCTGCAAATTCGCATCGCCGAGGACGGCACTACTTACATGCGCGACTCACTCAGTGAAATTTTCACCACACTGTTTGAAACTATCCTGCTGGTCAGCCTAGTCGTGCTGCTACTGATGGGTTCGTTCCGCACCGCGCTCGTGCCGCTGGTCACCATTCCCATCTCGATTCTCGGCGCCATCGCTGTCATCCACCTGCTGGGCTTTTCATTGAACTTACTCACAGTGTTGGCGGTCGTGCTGTCCGTTGGCCTTGTGGTAGACGATGCGATTGTTGTTGTCGAAAACGTCTCGCGCCATATCCACGAAGGCCGCAGTCGTCTGGACGCTGCGTTGCTCAGCTCGCGTGAACTGTTTGCGCCGATCCTCGCGATGACCTTCACACTGGGTGCGGTGTATACGCCGATCGGCTTCGTGTCTGGTTTCACCGGTAGCTTGTTCAAGGAATTCGCGCTGACGCTGGCGGTGGCCGTCATCATCTCCGGCATTGTCGCGATTACGCTGTCGCCGATCATGAGTTCATGGGTTTGTGCCGAACATGGGCACGAGAGTCGAATGACCAGACGAGTCAACGCCTGGTTCGACAACTTGAAGGCGCGCTATGAACGCACGCTGGCGAAGAGCTTTGGCTGGCGCAACCAGATCCTGTTCGTCGCGTTCTTTATTTCCGCCTTGATGGTGCCTTTCTACATGTTCTCTGCCACCGAACTGGCGCCGGTGGAGGACCAGAGCGGCATCTTCCTGATCATTGAGGCGCCGCCGGAAGCCTCGCTCGAATACACCGATGACTATATGCATGATGTCATTGATCAGGTGCAGGCCAATGTGCCGGGGCTGGACATGATCTGGCAGGTGATAAATCCCAACAACGGATTCGGCGGCATCGAGCTTGTACCCTTCCACGACCGGGAACAGTCGGTCGAAGAAATGTTGCCGGCGATCACAGCGCAATTGAGCAGCATTACCGGCCTGCGAGTATTTCCCTCGTTGTCAGCGAGCCTGCCGAGTGCTGGCCAGTCCGACGTCGAGATGGTCGTGCTGTCGACCGACAGCTATGAAAATATGGCGGCCAATGCCCAGAAGCTGGTACAGGCCGCGCAACAAAGTGGTCAGTTCCTTTATGCCAACACCGACCTCACCCTCAACCTCGCGCAATACCGCATGGAGTTCGATCACGAGCGCATCGCTGACCTTGGCATGGACGTCAACTCCGTGAGCTCGCAATTGGCGACACTGCTTGCGGAAATGGACGCGAACCGTTTCAACTCCAACGGCAAGGCTTACCGCGTGATCCCCATGGTGGAAACTGCCGCGAGCGGCACGCCAGATGCATTGCTGGACCTGTCGATCCGCGCACCTACAGGCGGGCTAATTCCGCTGCGCTCGCTGGTGACGCTGCAGCTGCTAACAAGCCCGAGTTCGCTGAGCACCTTCAACCAACAGCGCGCATTCCGCATTACCGGCGCGGTGATTCCCGGCAACACCAGTGGTCAGGCGCTGACAACCTTGGAAAATGCCGCCGCCGATCTGCTGCCTGCTGGCTATAGCGTGGACCATGGCGGCATGTCGCGGCAGTTGCGTAAGGAAGGTTCCACGATGATTTCGGTGCTGATGATTTCGGTGATCGTTGTGTACTTGGCACTGGTCGTGCAGTTCAACAGCTTCAGACTGCCGCTCGTGGTACTGCTGGGCTCGGTGCCGCTGGCACTGTCAGGCGCTATGCTGTTCAGCTTTCTGGACCTTACTACGATCAATCTTTACGCGCAGATAGGGTTCGTAACCCTTGTTGGTCTCGTCGCCAAGAACGGCATATTGGTCACTGAGTTCGCACACAGGGAGCAAGAACGCGGTCTGGCGAAGATTGATGCAATCCGTTCAGCAGCATCGTTACGTCTGCGCGCGGTGTTGATGACCACGGCCGCGACCGTACTTGGGCACTTTCCACTCGTGCTTGTCTCCGGTGCCGGTGCGGAGGCGCGCAACAGCATTGGGATTATCCTGGTAGCTGGTATGGCCATCGGCACGCTGTTTACACTGTTCATTCTGCCGTCGGTTTACTTGTGGCTGGCCCAAGAAACAAAAGTTGGTGTGGAAAACAGCGCAGCATAATTCACGACCTACATTTCCAAACCGGCCAATGGGTGCTCAGTTAATTTTCTGTTTACATGCTGTATTGCAGCCCGAACGTCAGGTAGTGGAGGCGTACAAAATTGTAGCCACTGCTCGAATCGGCACCGCCGTCGAGCATACGCAGTCCTGCGAACACGGAGACACGCTCGTCAATATCACGCACGTACCGTGCCGAGAGATCGAATGCGCGGCCTGGTCCGCCGACCAACCCATCGCCCTCGAAAGTGAGGCGGGAACGATTGTCGAGCCTGCGCTCGCCGTAAAGATGCAGAAGCGGCACGAAGCCGGTGTTGCTCTTGGTCGCCGTTACTCCATCCTGACGCAGTGTGATCTCGGCGTCGCGGATTTTTCCGGTTACGCCCGTCTTCCACATCCAGTCGGGATTCTCGTACAACGTATAACGCCAAGTGGCTCGATAGGAGTCAAAGCGGTATTTTGCTTCTACACCCCCAGCCGCGAAGGTCTGCCCCTGGAATTTGACTACCTTGTTCAGGCTGCCTGATTCCTTAATCCCCAATGGCGCGGCAAGCAGGCGCAATTCATGACGCGGCGCGAGCGTGGTGGAGAACTGAATGCGCGGCACGAAAAACGGTCCGGATCCGGTGACGCCATCCAGTGCAAAACGCGTACCATTGCTGTCATTCGGAATCTGGACATCGTTGCGATCCTGCCACGCAGCTCCCACCTCAATATCCAAGATGGAACCGGCGCGGGACTGGGCTGATGCTTCCCCGGCGAGGACAAGGATAGCCACTGCGCAGACGATGCTAGTTATATATTGCAGTGGCGCTATTTTGAGTTTCGGCATATCGAATTCCTTTCGTTATTGTTGGGTGCTAAAAATCCACTCGGCGATCTGCCTTGCAGTCAGCTTTTCTTCGTGGCGATTCTTCACACAATCCAGTACGGCCTTTGCTAGATTCAGTGCCATCAAAACTCCCTAAAAATATATTGTTAGCGCCGATTGAATTTTGACCACCTGTGTCGATTCAAAAATGACCAGGGGCTTGTGCTGGTTTGATTCTTTCCAGCTGTGGATAACTATACCTGTTTTCCTTTATCTTTTTTCTAACTGCCAACGCGAAGGACGTAGCCCATAGCGTTGTCTCTCTTTGTTGTTGCCCCCGGCCAGAGCACCACCAGCATCTGGACTGTTCGAGGAAGGTACCCACTTCACATGATCACAGGCGATGCGGCCAAGGAGCTTGTAGGGCGGTGTGTGGGCGATAGCCCTTCAAAAGCAGGGAGCAGGGGCGATACAACGCCAGTGGTGGCAGGATTTCAGCTAGGCTGAGCGAGTATTGGGGGCTAAAGATTGGCAAAAACAAGCCGGAAATGATGAACAATTCAGGGATGGATTAAATGGATGGGGGCATTATTCTTCCTAAACACGTCCAAGTATTGTCCAAAATGGCTGTTTTGGCTAATATAGCCATCTTTAATAACGCTTGTCCGGGATGTTCCAGGCAGGCAGCTGAGGACCTTCGAGATGAAATACATGCAAGCTACTGACGCCAAGAACCGCTTCGGGGAATTGCTTGAGGACGCCATCAGCGAACCCGTCGTCATCCAGAAAAACGGACGCGATGTCGCCGTGCTGGTGTCCAAAGCCCAGTTCGACAAGCATTACAGCGCACGCCCCAACAAAGAGCTTGTGCAGCGCTACCACGAGGAAAGCATCGAACGCTTTGGGGCACTCTACGAAGCCTTGGCCAAGTAAGGTATTGCCATGGACGGTTATTACTTGGATATGGAAGACGTGCTGCTGCTTCACAAGCGCCAATTGGAGAAATTCGGCGGTGCCCCCGGTATCCGAGATGCCGGACTGATTGAAGCGGCGTTGGCCAGACCGCAATCTGGTTACTACCGGGACCGTATCGAGGAAGCCGCCGCGCTGTGGGAAAGCCTGACGATGAATCATGGATTCATTGATGGCAACAAGCGTGTGGGTTTCGCAGCGACCTATGTGTTTCTGCGGATCAACGGGTTGACTGTTACCGTCACGGTGAAGACAACACTGAAATTCGTCATTGGCAATCTCGAAGCGGGCAGATTTACGAAAGATGTGCTCGAAAGCTGGCTGAGGAAACACACCCAGCCCGATTCTCCATAACCTATTCTGTTGGGTTTATTGTTGTTCGCACTGAGCCTCGACGTTGCCGGCGTCTTCAGCGCTGGCGCTTCTCAGTTTCCGTCCACCGACAACTCCAACAACACCAAGCTACGCGGCAAAGGCGCAAAGCCAAACACCGGCACTGCCACTACCGCGGAGATGCTCGACGACAAGAGTTACATCGAAAAGCGGGCAGCAATGACTTGGGCTCAACGTCTCAAGCGGGTGTTGGGGGCTAAAGAATGGCAAAAACAAGCCGGAAATGATGAACAATTGAGGGATGGATTAATCGGATTGGGCGTTTTACTTTCTATGCTCAAATTCCAATACAGGTCGGAATTTGGATTATCAGCGGTCTTGACATGAAATTCACAACTTCAGTGTAATCTTGTGCTACATAACCCCCCAGGAGATTCGGACATGATACGTAATTTCGGCGTCTTGATAGCGCTCATATTTTTGAATGCCTGCGCCAGCGTACCGCAGACCAGTGGGGTGCAGCTCGTATCCGATAAGCCACTCGAAACCATCACCGATCAGCAGGGGCGTAACGTATCCCGTTATGTGGATGCTGCCCGCCTGTCTGAAATCAAAAGCTATGTCCTGCCGGAGATTAACCTTACCCTGCCTGCCGAGAATCCTGATATCAGTAAGGAACAACTCGCGCTCATCAGCAACGCCTTGAATCGCTCAATATGCACGCGGCTAGGTCAATATCTGACGGCAGATACGGATGCATCCGGTAACGCGATGCGTGTGGAAGTCTCCCTGACAGGCATCACCCCGACATCCAAGTCCATTGCCCGACTTTCCGTAGCTGTAGATACCTTTGTTCCTGGCCCCTTTCGTATACCGGTTGGTATGGGAGCCATCGCCGTAGACGCGCGCGCCAGCAATGACGAAGCAACGCTGGCGTTCATGCGCTGGGCCAAAGGCGCAAACCCCGTGTTCAACAGTGCCAAGGTATCTTCGATCGGGGACGCCTACGCATTGATTGAGACTTTTACCCGCGAATTTAGCCGGCTTCTTCTGCAAGGAGCTGGCGGCGAAGAGAAACGGGCGAAGCTTCCGAAGCAGGAAATTGAATCCAATGAAAACCTGTGTGAAACGCGTTTTGGCAAAGTCGACCTTGTCAGAAAAGGCGCTTCATTCCTGATTCCGCTATCACCTGAATTCATTGACAAAGGCAAGCCGGAAACGACAAAGGATTCAGAAGACGGGAATTGATTTCCGTTTCCAGAAATGTAATGAGCCCCGCGATGGTTGCCATAGCGTCAGATATTGGCAGGTTTTTTTTGCGACCTCTTTCCGACATCAGCCACTACCTGGTCAGACAACAGACGCCAGGCTGATCAAGTGTAGTGTTGGCTTGCCTTCTTCTCTGGCGAGGGCTTTATCGACGCTGAAGGTCGCTTGCCAGTCGTTCAGGCCTTCAGGATCTACCAGCATTTGTGCAATGGTCCACACGCCTGTGTCGTCGTCTTGGGTGATATAGGTGTGTTTGTGATTGCGCGCTTCAGGATCCAGCGTTATGCGCTCATGCTCTAGATAATACTCTTCGGTGATCTGCACGAGTTCTGCTTCAGTCCAAGGCGGCACGATGGCCGCCGCTGCATCGTATCTGCCTGTAGCAAGCAAACGTATGAAATGAAAAATTTCGGCACGGATGAGGGCGGTGAACTCGCGTTTGTTCTTCGTGATGTCTATTACCTCCAGCGCTTTAGTGGTCGAGAGTTCTTCATCTGCAGGAATCCAATCGGGATTTTTCAGTCGCTCCCATTCATCCAGCAGACTGCTGTCGGTGCCGCGTAACAGGCCAGCCAGCCAATCTTCAATTTCATACACGTCTTCATTTTTGAACACAGGTGGAACCGTTTGCGCCAATACTTTATGTACGCTGGCGATGTGCCTTAGTAGCACACCTTCAGAGCGTTCGAGGTCATAAAGTTTGATGTAACCGGTAAAATCCACATAGTTTTCTACCATCTCACGCACGATGCTCTTGGGGCGTATGTTTTCCTGGCCAACCCAGGGGTGCTGTAATACAAACGTAGCGAAGGTACCGTACACAAATTCTCGCTGTGGTTTGGGATATTCCAACTCATCAAGCTTGGCGATGCGCTCGTCATATTCGATGCCTTGTTGTTTCATCTCTGCCATTTTTTCAGTTTTCAGCGCGTCTAATTGGCGCCGCAAAATAATGTCTGGGTTTTCTAGAATGGATTCGATGAGTGTGAGCATATCCAACGGATAAGTGGAGCTTGCCATATCCAACAGTGCTAGCGTATCGATGAGATAGAGTGAAAGCGCATGGTTAAGTGAGAAATCTTCCTGCAGATCGATATTTAGGCGTAGTTTGCTGCCTTCACCACGCTCTGAAGGTGGCAATATCTCGATGATCTTGCGTTCCAAAAGTGAGCGAAACAGCTGCCAAGCACGCTTGCGGTGCGCTTTTTTCTGTGGCGCTGTTTCATGGCTGTCGGAAATAAGATTCTGCATGGCCCGGCAACCGTCACCTTTGCGGCTTAGCACTTGCAGCAACATGCTATGGGTTACTTGAAAGCGCGAGACTAGTGGCTCCGGCGGCGCAGTTTGCAATTTCGTAAAAGTATCGCCGGTCCACATAACAAATTTTTCCGGCGGTTTGCGTTTCACTAGCTTCTTGAATTTTTTTGGGTCACCGGCAGCTTTGGCTTCCAGTCGCGCATTCTCGAGCACATGCTCAGGCGCCATGCCTACGACAAAGCCAATGTTGTCAAACCCCTTGCGGCCCGCGCGACCGGTTATTTGATGGAAGTCACGCGCGGTCAGGTTGGCGGTTTTTGATCCGCTGTATTTGCTGAGCTGCGTTAACAACACCGTGCGGATGGGCACATTGACACCCACGCCGAGGGTGTCGGTACCGCAGATGATTTTCAGCAAGCCTTGCTGAGCAAGTTGTTCAACCAGCACACGATATTTAGGCAACAGTCCAGCATGGTGCAAGCCAATGCCGTGGCGCAGGAATTTCTTGAAATCCTTGCCGTAGGGGCTGTTGAATTTCACGCCATAGAGCGCTTCGTTGATAGCTGCTTTTTCTTCAGCATTACAGTAGTTTTGGCTCAGCAAATTTTGGGTTGTCTGCGCAGCTGCATTTTGCGTGAAGTGCACCACATAAACGGGCGCTTGCTTGGACTCCACCAACTCCATCACGGTGGCCTCCAGCACGGATTTTTCTTCGTAGCGAAAGTTCAACGGCACTGGCCGTGTCACGGATGCCACCACTGTGGTGACCTCGCCAGTTAAACGGGTTATTTCACGCTCAAAAAGTGCCGTTGCACCGAGCGTAGCAGACATCAGCAGGAAACGTGATTTGCTCATTGTCAGCAGTGGTACCTGCCACGCTACGCCGCGTGAGTTGTCGGAATAGTAGTGAAACTCATCCATGATAACGTCACGAAACGGCGCATCTGCGCCCTCAGCCAACGCGACATTGGCCAGAATTTCTGCAGTGCAGCACAAAATCGGCGCATTTCTGTTGACTGTTGCATCACCCGTGGCGATGCCGACATTCTCCGGGCCGAAATCGCGGCATAGGGCAAGAAATTTTTCATTTACCAGCGCTTTGATTGGGCACGTGTAAACGCTGCGATGCCCTTGTGCCATCGATTTGAAATGGAGCGCGGTTGCTACCAGCGATTTGCCCGACCCTGTTGGCGTATTGAGGATGACATTTCTACCCTCGAATAATTCTAAAATAGCCTCTTCTTGGGCGGCATAAAGATCAAGTTTTCGTTCCGATACGTAGTCGAGAAAACGATCTAGCAACTCCTCTCCAGAGCAAGAACGAGAAGTGGGAAGGCGTCGGAGCAGGGCGTTGTCGATCATGGAATAAGAGTATAGAGCTAGGGGACGCACAGCATAACAGCCAATCGGTAAGGTCTCCTGTCCAATTACGCATGCTTGGCTGTATTCAGGCACTTGCCACGGATCCACGCCCTAGAAGGTTGCCAGAAATTATCTGCTCAAGAGTGTTGTCGCCTGCGCCAAGGGGTTTACCAGATCGTATAAGAGGTTGGGGGCTTAAGACTGACTGTGCTCGGCATAAAGATTGCTTATCGCCGCGAAGTTTTTCGTGCAAGCAAGAAAAAGGGAGAATTGTCAGCATTCACGCTACGTTTCGTTATGCGAGATCTCAGCCCGAAAAATACTCCCTTCAGTGGAGTACCTGTTTAGTTTTATACGAAGTGCAACTTCCTACATTTTTTTACCGCATGCAAGATTAGCGGGAACTGCTACATCCATGTGTTTTGGATTGGCCAACTTCAAATTAGCCATTAACTCGATGTAGGCTTTTTCGTCTGCAACTTGCAAGCGTGGGTTATGAGCTTTTTCTTCAGCAATAGTACTCATCGTCCAGCCTTTGTAATCGTGTGCGGGATAGACAAGTGTTTCATCTGGTAGTGTCAATATTTTATGGAACAGGCTGTGGTATTGGTCGCGTGCACTGCCATTCTGGAAGTCAGTTCGGCCGCTGCCGCGTATCAATAAAGTATCGCCAGTAAAAATATAATTTTCAAATAGGAAGCAGTAGGAATCGTCGGTGTGTCCAGGTGTATAGATAGCTTTAAGTGCGAGTTTTCCAAAGTTGATAATATCGCCATCACGGAAACTTTGGGTAACACAGCTAGCGCGTGCTGGTTCACCCATCATGGTAATACAGCCTGTTTTTTCACGGAGTGCACCGAGCGCAGTAATGTGATCGGCATGGACATGTGTATCCACGGCCACTACAAGACTGAGATTAAGTTGACGCAACAGCTCAATGTACTGATCGAGATTATCAACCACCGGATCAATCAATATCGCTTTATGCGTTTGTTCACAGCCGAGCAGGTAGGTATAGGTACCGCTATCCGCATGAAAAAGTTGTCTAAAAATCATATTCGTTTCGATTTTATTTATATGTCAGTTATCTAATAATCAACAGGCTGGTCATAATCATAATGGTTGCAGCGAAAATACGTTGCAAATACACACCGGCTATCCAGCGTGCTAATACACTGCCTAATATCATGCCGGTGATGCCTCCGATGCAAAGCCAAGCGAGTTGATGCCAATTAACGGTTTGTGTAACCAGGTGAGCTAAAAATCCACTCGATGAGATGGTGGCAATAATTACAAGTGAAGTGGCTACTGCATTCCGCATGGAGACACTGTTAAGTTGATTGAGAAAAGGCACAATCAAAAAACCACCACCGACACCAAAAAAACCAGAAAAAATTCCTGTAAGTACACCACCTAGGGTTAAACCTGCCATACAGCGAAAACGCCAGTCGAATTTACTGTTTTCACTAAGGCGACAAAGCAGAGCTTCGTTTGCTTCACTGCCAGCGCTAGTGCTAGCGCGCACTACACTGCTTTGTTCCGGTTGGCGTATGCTTTGCCATAACATGCGTGCAGCTATAACTACGGATAACACTGCAAAACTGCTGACTAATAGTTGTGGTGAAACCAGTTTGGCCAAAACGCGACCCAGCGGTGCAAGCAAGGCACCACTAAATCCAAATAGTATGGCGGGTATCCATAAAACTTCGCGATGCCATATCCTCTGCACGGCTCCATATATACTGCTTGCTGCCACTACACCTAATGCTAAACCGGTTGCTGTTGTAGGTTCCAGATCTAATAACACCAGTAATAATGGCACTGCAATCACAGAGCCACCAGCACCGGTTAAACCCAGCACCCCACCGATCAATATTCCAATTGTCATTAAGAGCAAAATCATTATTATTTTCTCGGCTGATTCCACGTCATCTTCATCATAAGCAATCCGAGCCCACACCAGTCGGTAATACCAGAAAAAATTAAACCGCATGCCATGAACACTGAAAAAATAATCAAAGCGGGGTGTATCAGCATGCTTCCGATAATACTTATCAATACCAATATGCCTGCAGCTATACGAACCTGGCGCTCAATCGACATTTTTTGTTTTGTGCTGCAGGCGATTGCTAGTGCCGCATGACCACCTTCAACCACAGAAATATGATTTGGTATTAAGGTCTGCAATTTTTCTGCCGCTGCGCTGGCACGCATACCACGTGCGCAAAGCAAAATCACTGTCTGGTCGGGTGTTAATTTCTGTGCGTTAACAAATTCATAAGCAGTCACACTGTTAATTTCATTTGCGGGCCAGCATACAGTGGCTTCGCTACCGGTTGCGTACTCGTGGTGGTCACGCACATCGATGATGCAATACCTTGAGTCTTTTTGGTATATACGAAATTGTTCTGCATTTATTCTTTTAATATCACTCATCGCTCTATCCTCATTTACAAAAAAATTCTTTTAAAACACTGATTATTTTAATCACGCGCTTGTCTGCCATTTTGTAGTAAATAGTTTGTGATTCACGTCGGGTTGTAACCATTTCGGCTTCGCGTAGCCAAGCCAGATGTTGTGATAACGCAGAAGGAGACAAGTCCACTTTAGAATTTAATTGACCGACGTTCTGTTCGCCTTCTAGCAGAGCGCACAAAATTAGCAAACGGTAGCTGTTGGACAGGGTCTTTAGAAAATCTGCCGCTTCTGAAGCATGCTCGCGCATTTCCTCTAAAGGACTTGAGTGGTTTTTAATCATTTTTGCCCCTGGGTTGTTTATTTGTACGGCTTTATTATTTATATATAACTAAATTAGCAATAGCTAATATATGTAAGCGTGAAATAAATGCATTTCTAGTGGTTAATAACCCATGGGTTTGCGGTGATTAAGCAGATTTTCAGCCCAATTCAGATGCTTATGTTCTTAATATAGAGTCAAGCTTCGAAAAAATATGAAACACAAAGGAATAAAAAATCAGGAATAACTCACGCCGTTTTTAGTTTGAGTTTGAGTTTGAAATTAAAATGTAAATCGTGTCTAGCTCCGATAAATTGAACTACCTTGGTTAAGAGAGAACAATTGAAACTAAAATTAGAAAACGGCTACATGAACGAAGTGCACGAACTATTTGACTAAAAGGTAGTCGATCCTGTTCAATCGAGTATGTTTAGATGGCTAATCTGAGTGTTATTAGTGGTTACACGATGACCACTAAATTCGGAAAAAATGAAACATATTTCCTACATTTTTCATCATTACCATTATTAAAATAATTTTAAACTATGCTGCAAGGAATTCTTATGAAGTCTAATTTTCACAGAAACACATTGGCAATTGGCTGCATTCTGGCGTTGGGTATGCAAACTCAAGTCTTAGCTCAGAGCTTACAAAGTGGCCCAGATTTTCTGCGTGGTGGCGAGTACCTCACCCAAATCAACAAGGGCGATGAAACCTACGACCCCTATGAAATCCAACGCAGTTTTACCTTTAATTTCGACGAACCTACCCGCGAAGGCATTGTGGATGTCAAATTTGACGTCAAGGCAGACGGCAGTGTCGAGAATGTGAAAGTGTTGGGCGGGTTTTATGATGAGCAATTTCGTGAGCAGGCAGTCAATGGTATTACCGGCACAGTATTTACACCTGCCACTGCTGCAGGCGCAGCCATTGACTGGCCCAACCTGGAAATGCGCATTATTTTGCGCGGTGTATTTTTGCCTGCCATGACAGCAGATATGAGTGAAGATTTTGCCCGTCTGGTTAAGTTAAATACGGATAAAAACTTTGTTGAGGCAGAGGCCCTAGCTAATTTATTACTCACCACTAAGGCACATTCTTTATTTGATTATGCCCTGCTGCAAGATCAACTGGCATCGACCTACATGGGTACCGAACGGGTTCATGAGGCGCTGATCGCCATGCGTAATGCCACGTCAAGCAGCAAAGCTGTGTCGCCACAGACCTTAGCCAATACCCGCCTAGGTTTGAATGTAGATTCTTACACTGATGATTATCTGTTACCAGAAATGTATAGAGCCGCTATGAGTAAACGTTTGTTGATTGCACTGGCCATGAATCAAACTGGAGAAGCCTTAAACGCCTATGATGCAATTACAGCGCGCTCGCCTGAAGCTACAGATGATCCTTTCAAAGAACAGATAGAAGTTGTTCGCACTACGCTCGCCAGTGAAAATCCGGTGGGTTCGCAGATAAAATTAGTACAAGGAAAGTGGATTTTTGAAACCTCCACCCGAAAAGTTTTCGGTGTTACCGGACTGACCGGGCAGGTTGATACGATTGATATCAGTTGTGATGGTGCCGTCAAACGCCGCATGGTGTTTACCAATGACACCGAATTTGGCCTGCCTGCCGCTTGGGAAAACTGCAAATTAGAATTTCAAGGTACCGACGGCAGCACTTTTAATTTGTACGAATATCTGAATTAAAAAAACAATTTCAACCTAGAGGCAGTATCTACTTTGTCCCTAGGTTGAATAATTGTGCGTGAATTGATTGGGCGTTTACGGAATTGCCCAGCCTTGTTCAAAATATTTTTCCCAGTTTTTGGCCCAAGGGCGGTCAAAATAATCGATGTAATCTTCTTCCATAAATAATTTCTGTGTAGGGCGACCATCCGGGCCGTTCTCGATAGTGCTTTGTACACGGCATTCGACAAATGTGTACCGTGATTCAGGGCTGTCGAGGGCGATAGTTTTTTGCCATGGCGTAGTGATGTGTAATGGCTGTACGAATGCTGCTGGGTCATAAAAGGTAGTTTCTACAGTCAGCCCGCTGCCATCAGCATTGGGACGAAAAATTTCAATAACCTGAAGTGAATTACTGTATTCGAACATCGAATGTGACAAGGTCCAGCCCTGCACATTAGCAGTCCAAGTGATGAGGGTATCCCCATCCCAGAAACCCACTGTTTCGCCGTACCACTGCGGCACTAGCTCTACATGTTGCTGGCCGATGTGAACCTTGCGTAAAAAATTATCCGCAACTCCGCTTAATAGCTGCACTTGTTTAGGTGTGACCAGCACTTCGATTCTGTTAAGCGCAAACTGCGACCACCAGCGGAACAAACCTTCTGGATAACAGAACGACGCATTCCATTGTGGTGAATTACTGACGGCTTCGTGATAGTTCATTTGAGTCATGCGCTGCTGATATTCTGGTGTCAATAACGACACTAGTGTGGCTGTTTGCAGAATACGACCATAAGTCCATTGTTCTGCAGGTGCACCACGGTTATACCAGCCATCCCAATCTGGCGCAGTAGTGCGGTCGTGTATTGTTGGGCCACCTCTGGCGGCAGTTGCTGTTTTGAGAGCTTCAAAATGTTCAACTGCGGTCGTGTAAGGGTAAGGACTAACGATAGCGCTGCGCGCAATATCCAAATTACAGTCTCCCCATTGGCCAACACGTTCCTGATTCCACATATCGGTGAGTTGGCGAGGTGTGTTGCAGCGGGTGTAACGTGGATCTGTCCACAACGCACTTTCGAGGTAGTAATTGGTCGTGGTAAAAATATCGATGGGCAAGGCTGTAATGCCGGCGGGTGGTGTTTGTGCCTGTACAAAAGCTGAGATGCTACAAGTGATGCCTAGAATCATAAGTAGACCGCGCATAAAAAAATTCCTGTACCTAAAAAATAGCGTCATAACCAAAGGGCGCTGACTTAAGAACTTATCTTAAGAAAATCACCCTGAACCATCATTTCTTACAAATGAAAAATCCGTTCGGCATTGGTTTGGTACAGCTTGCGTAACGCCTCAAAGCTGATGGGCAATTTGTCGTGTGCGGTTACTTCTTCTTGCACATACTGATAGGGGTAGTCCATGGCATACAACACATGATCTTCACCCATGATCTGTTGGCAGAACATGATGGCAGGTTCCCAGCCCATACCACTGGTGGTGACATAGACGTTTTCACGAATATATTCGCTGATTTTACGCTTGAGTTTGTTTTCCCCCATGCTACCGAGAATTACATTTTGCTGATGATCTAGGCGATACAGCCAATAGGGTAAACCTTCACCTGCGTGACCGATAACAATCTTGAGTTTGGGAAACCGTTCGAAGGCGCCGCTAAGCACAATTGCTACTACATGTAATGCAACTTCGACTGCAAAACCCATGATTGCACCGTCTAGATTTCGTTTTATAAATTCTGCACTCATATTTTTGGGAGGAGTTTGCGGATGAATATAGATGGCAGCATCTAGCGCTTCGGCAGCTTCAAAGATGGGCCAAAATTTTTGGTCATCCAGATATTCGCCATGGGTATGGGAGTTGATTACAACACCCTTGAGTCCCAACGTTTTTATGGCACGCTCCATTTCCAATGCAGCAGCTTTGGGATCCTGCGGGGCAATGGCCGCGAGCGCTGCAAAACGGTTAGGATATTTGCGACAAGCTTCACTTACTTCATCGTTACTCGCTCTGGCAACCGCCATTGCTTCCTTGCGTTTGAAAATTTGTACACCAGGTGCAGTCAACAATAACAACTGCTGGTCGATACCAGATTTGTCCATGTCGGCAATGCGGGCTTCACCTAGATTTTGCAGGCGGTCGATGATTTCGGAGGTATAACTTGCATTTTGGTTTAGGAAGAAGCCCCACAAATTTTGAAATCCTGGGTCATCAAACGATTTTTTCTCGAGCAGTTTACGCCATGCCTTGAGCATTGTGGTCGGTGCCCATGCTTCTTCGGTGGCGATACGTTTAATAGAACCATTGGGAGTAATAAGAGGCATGAGTGCTATTTTCCATTATTTTTTTTTAGCAGACTGGAGAGCATATTCTACCTATACACATTCGGTTGTCGAGACGTACTTATGCTGTATCCATGGGTTAGTAAAAGCTGACACTGCCGGGTGCATTTGCTGTTGGAAAAATGACCGTGCCGGCTATTGCATATTGAAGACTGCTCAATTACTTTGGGCAGGCTTTTAGTAAGAGAACAGACGTCAGCATTTTTATCAATGTTGATCTCCAACAATTAAAACATCCAGGAGGATTCATGCAAGACTCTAAATCGAATAAGAATTTTGACACAGACTACGAGTGGAAGATCATCCTGATCTTGAGCCTTGCGTTTGGTCTTGTGGGTCTCGATCGCTTTATTTTGCCGACACTCTGGGCCCCTATGGCAGCTGATCTCGGCTTGACCATCGAGGATCTTGGCAATGCTGTTGGTATTCTCGCTGTATTCTGGGGGCTCTCGGCTTTTGCCATGGGCTCTCTGTCAGATCATTTAGGGCGCCGCAAAGTTCTGATACCGGCGGTCATTATCTTTTCCCTGATGTCTGCTTTCTCGGGTATGGTAAACGGTCTGATTGGACTGCTTATGATTCGGGCAGTGATGGGAATTGCCGAAGGCCCTGTTGCATCAACCGGTGTTGCCGTTGCAGTGGAAGCTTCGCATCCCAAACGACGCGGTCTTAACAATGGCATTTTCCAGTGCATGATTTCTTTGTTTGGTCTGGCTATTGGTCCGATTATCGCGACCCAGTTGCTGGGCATTACCACTTGGCGCAATGTGTTCTTGATTGTCGGTATCCCCGGCTTGCTGATTGCTGCCGGAATGTTCTACATCGTACGCGAGCCGCTTGCGCAGTTGGCGGCGAGTGGTGAACGTGCACCACGCCCTTCCTTTGGGCAACTGTTTCAACACCGCAATGTGGCCTTGGCAATGTTGACCCTGATGTGTGCCATGGGCGGTATCTTTGTGTTGGCGGCGATGATGCCGGACTACCTGTTGGGTTTTCTGAAGTTGTCCACAACCGACATGGGCTTTGTGTTTTCGGCTATTGGTTTCGGTGGTTGCTTAGGCCAGTTTGCCTTGCCCGCCATTTCTGACATTGTCGGCCGCAAAATAGCGACACTAGTCTCGTACATACTAGCAGCGTTTTTCTTGTATCTGTTTACCCTGCAAGGGGCAGGCAGCATGACCACCTTGTTCGTGCTGCTGTTCTTCGCATCGATGTTCAACTTTGCTGCGCTGGCCATCTTGGCTGGACCCGTTGCCGCAGAAGCTGCTCCGATCGGTATGGTGGCTTCGGTAGCTGGTTTGGTGATTGGTGCCGGCGAAGTGTTTGGTGGTGGTATAGCGCCAGCCATAGCAGGCCGCATTGCGGGCTCTAGCGGCATCCAAAACGTGTTTACCTTTGCCATCGCAAGTTTGGTGCTAGGTTTTGTTATAGCTCTGTTCCTGAAAGAAACTGCCCCAAGTAAAACTGGCGGTTTGTAGGCGCTTGAAACTGATGTCAGGGTCGACTTTACGTTTAAGTCGACCCTGACCCTTTTACTCACAGCTTGTGGCCGGTAAGAGCAGGCTGGCAGTTTCAAAAGAGCTTGGTACAACCGGCATCGTGCACTGTAAAGCATGCAAAGTTGGACTTTGTAGCAGGGCATCCTGTGACACTGCTGTTGCTTTCAATTTCAGATGTGCAAACAGCAAACGTGCAGTAGGGAGCGGTGTAAAGTGCTTAGCTGCTGAAACAGCAGCAGAAAAAACTTTCATGCGCACCGAGCTGCCCACATTGCCACCAATCGTCAATATCTGCCCTTTTGTTGTATCCACTTGTACCACAATGTCGCAGTGGGTGCGGGCACCAACGCCAAGTTGCTGACGGCGCTCTTCGATGGAGCGATACACAGGGCGCATACCGCTGCACAATAAATCACCGGGTTCTATCTCAGCTTCACCAATGTCGAAAGCTGTATACATGGCGGCACTGTCATTGCTGTCGCGTGCTTTGATGGCTTGATCGATGTAACTATGATGGGCAATGGCGCGTTGAAACTGCTCCGGTTGGCCAAGACCACTTTCACACATCACCCACGAAATAAAAGCAGCTGACCACGGATCACGATGCCGGGAGGCAAGGCCATTTTCACCGTTCCACGCCTCATTTTGGCGTTGCAATATCCAGTCACTGTTGGGCGCTGCTGCCCAGTAACCGCCTATCGAATCGGCAATGCGTAAGCCCTCTTCAGGATCTAGCAAAGGAAAACGACGGCGGTTATTCCCATTAGTACCAGCACCGGTTGCTGGCGTTGCAGTGCGCTGTTCGTCCACACCGAAACCAAAGAAGGCCCATTCTTGCACTGCAGTGTTGACTATACGACGGCGCAAGTCTGCGCTTGGTGCGCTGGCGCAGGTCCGTTCAATTATAGTCATGTTGCCGGGCGCACCTTGTACGCGAGTGGCAGGTGAAGATATTGGTAATACTGATTTATCGAGGCGGGCAAAACCACTTTGCTGAGCTCTTTGCTGCGCCACAGCACTGCCGGATATTGTCAGCAACAAGGCCAGGCCAACAGAGCGAAACAAAGGGGTAGGGTAAAAATTCATGCCTTAATTCCTGGTAACTCGTTGACTTATGTTGCCGAGGACGTCAATGCTAGGCGAAAACTTCCGAAAGGCGGAGTTTACACGCCAGAAAATGAGCTTTTATCTGCAACTTGTAAGGCCGGAGAGCCTGCCCAGGTGGTTTTCAAACGGCTGCTAGGGTGCAGGTTTGAAAGCCAGTAAAAGATTGCCGGGTACACCCATCAAACCATAACCCGATTGTACGAACAGCATGCCGTTGGCTGCCACAATACTGGCGTTGTCGATGGCTCCGCCCTTGCCAATGACACCATTAACAGTGGTAAAGGTTTTAGCTGTGTCGAAGCTGAAAATAGGTTCGCCGCGCTGTGCATCGAACACTCGCACATACCCATCGTTGACCCCTTGTACCACTGCACCGTCAACCAGCAAGGTAGCAGCCGACATACCGTAATTGCGGGCGCACGAAGGAATATCTTGTTCGCGACTGCCACTGCAATCGGGCTGGCTGAGGTAGGACCACAGAATGTTGCCGGTGTTGATGTCGAGTGCATGTAAGCCAGGTGCATTGCCATCGGCGGTGGCGCCAGTGGATTGATTATTGGCTGCAAACAAACGTTGCCCATCAAAAGCCATGCCCCAGTGAATACCACCCATGGCACCGCCAGGGCCAACTTTGGTGTTCCACACCAGAGCGCCGGTATCAGGGTTGAGTGCCCACACTACGCCGTTTTTCTGTCCGGCTACTACCAGATCTGAGCCATCGCTTTTTTGTGCCAGCATGAGGGCAGCACCAAAATCCCAATCTTTGTTGATGCTGTCCGCTGGTGGACAGTTAGGGCCGTCTGGCTGGGCCATACAACCGGTAAGGAAGATGTCGTTTGGTGTTGCCTGAAATTTCCATGCCAGCGTGCCGTCGGCAATATTGATGGCAAGAATCGCATCACTGCTGTCAGTGGCAGGGGCCGAGGTGTTCTCACCTGTGCCTACATAAATAAAACCGCGCTTTTCATCGATGGCAGCAGCAGTCCAAATAGGCGCACCAGACGGGCCCCATTGCTGTGTACCAACACGACTGATGGTAGTGGGTTTGGCATCCTCCATTGTGTGATACACCCACACCCTGCTGCCGGTGGCTACATCCAGTGCAACTACAGCACCGTGTGAGGTACAGCACTGATATTCGGGTGCGGCGCCCATGTTTAATTCGCCCGAAGAAATGGGCACGATCACGCGATCCTGATACAGCACAGGCATAGCAGTTACGTTGGAAACGCTGGTGACTTTCACTGTTGCAGTCCAGATTACCTCTGCTGTGGCTGCATCCATTAGCAACACATGTGCAGCAGCATCGGCGAACAGCAGCACGTTGCGACCATCGGCTAGGGTGTGATAACCCATAGCGGTGCGCAGCGGCACATCATGTTCGTATACCCATTTCACGCAAGGAGATGTACCGCCGATATCAAGTGCAAACAATTGGCCGGAATCGACCACGGATATATACATTGTGTTGCCAACAATTACCGGCTGCGAACGCATGTTGGCGGTTTGTGGAAAGGCCAATACCCAGGCCAATTCAAGTTTGCCCATTTGTGCAGTAGTTAGACCCGCTTGTGCAGCCGTAAGGCTGCGATGATTCTGCAAACCAAAACCGAAACTACCGATGGTGGGGTTGCCAGTGTCCACTGCGCTGCGCTGCGCATTACAAGTGTTGGCAGCGATCCAGGAATTATCGATCTCAGCTGTACCTGCCAGATAACTCACTACAGCATCGAGTTGTTCAGGGTTCAGGGTGGCACCTTGCACCATCATCTTGCCGTTGGTCAGTGCATGCGACACTGCGCGTGGACCCATCCGGCGTAAGGTTTCGATGGGTGGTGATTTGGTGAGTTCCGGCATTGCATGACAGGTGGCACACACATTTTCGTAAACTGCCTGACCCTCAGTATTGACGGGCGCTGTGAGAACAGGAGCTTGCGCCGCTACCAAAGCAGTGCCCAGCAGACTCACACCAAACACTACGAATTTTGCCAGATGGGTTTGCATAAAAAAATTCCTGATCTCGTGTTTAAAATTAAAGACAAAAAATTGGGTCATACAAAATGGGTAAGCGTTCACTCGTGCCGATGCCTGAATCAAAGGGGTAGGTACCCTCTTTATCTTCAACTACATTGGTCACCCAGTACATGTCGGGATCACGAAGCCTATGTATGTAACTTTGCTCTCAGAACAAGCAATCAAAGCGGCAGGTTTTTACGCTGCCACTCTTGTGCTGATCTGTTAGGCCAATGCAGTTTCAAACAAGGCCAACATTCGCGTCCAAGCATGTTCGGCTTGTTCTTCGTTATACACCGCTGAATCAGGTGGGCACCACCCGTGCATGGTACCGGTATAAACTTCGATTTCGGCTGAAAGGTTATTGGCAGCAAAAGTGGTTTTAAGAGTTTCCTTTGCAACTGGATCAGTTTCGTCATCGTTGACAGCAATAGCGATCAGGAAGCTGGCTTTCATGGTGGGGATCAACAAATGCGGGCTGTTTTCTGCATCAGTTGCAAGCCCACCACCGTGGAAGGTGCCGCCAGCACCAACACGTTCTGGAATGGCAGCCGCAGTGCGCATCACCATCGGTCCACCCATGCAATAACCGGTGGTACCAATTTTACGGGAGGTATCAACAGCAGCTTGCTGATCAAGCCAGGCTACAAATGCCTTGGCATCGGTGACATGGGTGTCGGCATTCAGTGCTTGGGCCATGGGCATCACAATGCCACGGGTGGTTTCGTCCTGAAAGCTGGCACCTTCGGCTACCACTGGTGCTTTGGCGTTGCGATAAAAGGGGTTTACTACCAGCACCGCGTACCCGGACTCTGCCAGGCGTTTGCCCATGGCACGAAAGGCCGGTCGCAGGCCGAGAATATCCGGCCAAACAACTACTGCTGCCGTGGCACCGCTGGCTGGGTGCACAAAATAACAATCGGCTTGGCCGTCGGGGGTGGTGATGTTGACTTCAGTTTCGGTAACCGCCTGTGCATTCGCCACAGCAGGCAACATCATCGCCAGGCTTATACCGGCAGACAAGGCGCCAAATTGACGGCGGCTAAATTCATTGTTCTTGTTCAAAAAAGCAGTGGAATCCTTCAGGGTATCTAAATCACACATGGTGTCTCCTTTGTAACCCAAAATGGGTTTGGTTGTTGGGGTTTATTGTTGGGGCTTATTGTTGGGGCTTATTGTTAGGGCTTATTTTAATAGTGAGTTAATGACGTTTGGATATGGGCTATCCGTTTGTTATTACGGTTGGCTTCAATATTGCAAGCGCAGGTGATTATAGCCACATAGTTTTGCTTTTGTCCGCAAGCGTAAGCATACTGAAGCTTATATAACACGGCTACTGACCCGTTAATTACTACTTAAAACTGGAGCATATTGTATGCATAACGTTACTGACAACTTACCTGATAAAAATCGTCGTTCCTTTATGGGTGGAACCCTCACCGCAGCTGCAGGTATCAGCGCGGTAACCTTGCTGGGCACAACCGCCTGTTCCGATGCTCAGCCGCCTGCAGTTTCACCTGTTCCGGCTGCAAGTGGGCCAGTAGCTGCAGCCACGGGTGGTCTATCACTGGCAGCAGGTGGCCCACCCCCCGGTCCGTCTTTATTTCGAGCCGAAATAGATGTGCGTTATTGCGAAATCGAAGGCACTATTCCTGCTGATCTCAATGGCGCGTTTTATCGTGTTGGCCCCGATCCGCAATTCCCCTTGCATGCCGGTAATATTCCTTTCGATGGCGAAGGCCATGTGAGTATGTTTCGTATCAAGGATGGACGTGTTGATTACCGCACCCGGTTCATCCGCAACGAACGTTGGATGGCGCAAGATAAAGCTGGCAAATTATTATTCCCGATGTACCGTAACCCTGCACTGGATGATCCGAGTGTGGCAGGCTTGAGCCGCAGCACTGGTAATACTCACATCATCAATCACCAAAATATGTTGTTAACCCTCAAAGAAGACAGTCCACCTTCAGCACTTAATTTGCTGACGCTAGAAACCATGGTGCCAAACTTTACTTTTGACGGTCAGCTCACCAGCAAGACATTTACGGCGCATCCAAAAATTGATTCCAACACCGGCAACATGGTGGCCTTTGGTTACGAAGCCACCGGTTTTGGCAGCGACGATGTGATCGCGTTTGAAATAACACCACAAGGTAAAAAAGTGTGGGAGGCCAAAGTGAAAGTCCCTTATGTGGGTATGCTGCACGATTTTGCTGTAACTCAAAATTACATCGTTCTGTTTGTGATTCCTTTAGCCAAAGACGATGAGCAGTTGGCGCGTGGTGGTATTCACTGGTCGTGGGACGGCTCACGTCCAACCCACTTTGGTGCATTTCGCCGCGATGGAGATGGCAGTGACATTCGCTGGTTCAACGGGCCAACAAGAAGTGCCACCCATGTGATGGGAGCGTTTGATGATGCCGGAAAAATTTTTGTCGATGTGGAAATGTCCGAATCCAATCCATTCCCCTTTATGCCTTTCAAGGATGGATCTGCGTGGAACCCTATTACTGGTACTAGCTATATCACCCGCTTGTCGGTTGATCTGAACAACCGCAGTATTTCCGATTATGCGATGGAGCGGCTAAGCCCTTGGACTGGTGCATTGCCACGCCAGGACGATCGTTATAACACCATGCCTTATCGCTACGGTTTTCTTGGCACACGTGACATCAATGCCAGTAACCCAAGGCAGGCCAATGCCGGCTATGTGCGTTTTGACCATGCCACCAGCACCCAAATGTTTTGGAACGCAGGCGCAGGAACTTCGCTGGCCGAGTGTTGCTTTGCACCAAAATCAGCCAGTGCTGCCGAAGGGGAAGGTTATCTCATGGGTGTGGCCACGCGCCAAAACGAAGGGGGTCGAGCTGATCTAGTGATTCTCGATGCCCAACGTTTGGATGAAGGCCCGCTGGCAACCGTAAGGCTGCCGCTACGTGCTATCGGTCAGATTCACGGTTGGTGGGTGCCAGAAGCGCAGTTGCCAACAGTTTAGTAAGAAAAGTGCCATTGATGTCAGAGTTGACTTTCTAATCAGGAAAAATTTACATGCGCAAACATCTACTCATCTTTGGTTTAAGTTTTGTATCGTTGCCGGCATTCGCGCAATACGATGCCGCTTGTCTCGCTCTTATCACTTACGCGCAGGAGGCGGTAAATCTCAGTGTCACCTCTGCAACACACGCCAGCGATCGTACATTTCAGGCCAATCCCGCCGCGCCAGTGCAAACGCTACCACCGCATTGCCATGTTGAAGGAGAGCTTGATCGGCGCGTTGGTGTTGACGGCGTGGAGTATGCCATTCGATTTGCTATCAACATGCCGGACAACTGGAACAGACGTTTTCTATTTCAAGGTGGTGGTGGTTTGAACGGAAGAGTAAATGAACCGTTAGGCGCTCAAGTTGTTGGTGAGTTGTCGGCACTGGCGCGTGGCTTTGCTGTGGTAAGTACTGACAGCGGTCATGAGGGTGCCGGGTTCGATGCCAGCTTTATGGCCGATCAAGAAGCTATGCTTAATTTCTATTTTTTGGCTAATGCACGAGTTACGGCGATGGCGAAACCGCTAGTCGAAAAATATTACAGCGACACCATCAATCATGCCTATTTTGTGGGCTGCTCCACTGGTGGCAGAGAAGGCATGATTATGGCGCAGCGTTTTCCTTTGTTATATGACGGCATAGTTAGCGGTGCTCCCGCTATGCGAACCGGATTGTCTAACTTAGCCCTGCGTTGGAAAGCAGTTCAGTTAAACCAAGCAGCTGCTAAAGATGCCAATGGCTTGCCCATTGCAGGGGGTACTTTTAGCACGGCAGAACAAGCTTTAATTGTGAATGCTGTGGTGCAAAGTTGTGATGGTTTAGATGGCGTGAGTGATGGGCTTATCTTTAACACGAGTGCTTGTAATTTTGATCCGCTGACTCTTGTTTGTCCTGCGGGTCAAACACAAAACTGTTTAAGCGCTGAGAAAGCCACAGCCTTAGCCGCAGCTTTTGCCGGCCCGGTCGATTCACGTGGGCTTGCCGTTTATTCTCGTTTTCAGTTTGACGCTGGTATCGATGATGTAGGTGGGCTACCTGGCTTTATCGTGGGCAATAGCGGCCCGCCAGTAGGGCCACCCGTAGCGACTATGATGAGCCAGGATGTGGATGCAGAATTTGTTGCCGCCACTGCTACTGATGAGGCGCTGGGTAACAGTACTTCCTACACTCTTTCCAGTTTCGCCAATAATGGCGGCAAACAGATTTTTTATCATGGCGTAAGTGATCCTTGGTTCTCCGCAATGGATACTGTTTCTTATTATCAGAACATGAGTGCCGCCAACGGCGGTTTGCAAACAGTCGACAAGTGGAGCCGTTTGTTTTTGGTGCCCGGTATGGGTCATTGTCAGGGAGGAGCGACCACGCTGGATAATTTCGACATGCTTTCGGCCATAGTGGAGTGGGTCGAAAATGGTAAAGCACCCGCTGCCATTATTGCCACTGGTAGAAGTATGCCTGGCGTGAGTCGGCCTTTGTGTCCCCATCCGCAATATGCCCACTACAGTGGTGCGGGGGCAAGCACTGCGGCAGAAAGTTTTACATGTACGCCATGAAATAAGTAATGTCGAAAATCGACGTTTGTGAGTCGACAGCGACACAGCTTGCTCTACTTTATTGGCTGTTAGTTGCCTTCGAGAATAGTCTGAATCTGGCCATCAGCACCGATTGGATTGCGGTTGTTCTCGAGGCAGATGTATTCAAGAATGCGGTAATCCGCCGGTGCGCGTACGTATTTGCGCGCTTCCGTCCACGGTTGGGTCAATGCGCCGGGATCCGTCAGGGTGATCTCATTTTCCAATGTGTCACGATCAAGAAAACGCAGGCGACTGCTAACTGTCAACTGATCGGTGTGTGGTGCGCCGCTTGAATCGAGCAAGGTATCACCACGCAAGGCGCGGGTTTCTATGACCAGAGTGTCACCATCCCAAGTGCCGCGCGAGAAACCATTGTAGGTAGGGTAGAGATCTTCCGGCCAGTCCCTGCCATCCAGATAAATACGGATATTGTCGGCATTCCACTCCATGCCCCACATCATCATCTTGTCGGCCTGCACAATTTCACTCGGTAAAATAAGGTTGTAGAGGCGGACGAGCCCGGCCGGAAGACAGGAGGCTGTTGGGTCATCGGAAGGTTCGCCGCGTGCTCTGGCGGCCAGACGATCTTTGTACATCTGCATAAATTCAGGAGTATAGGGTGGTTCTTGTTCATCATAGCTGGCAGCGTTCGGGTCAAAACTACTGGCCGTACCAGGTGCCCTGAGCCACATACCATTGAAGTCGGGAACTCCGCTGGTAGTGCGGGGTAGTTCCACACTTTGGGCCGGCGCCAGCATGGGGTGCAGGAGCATGGCCACACCAGTGATCAGCGCGGTGGATAACAGTAGGGTGATTTTTTTGTTTTGCATACGGTTCTCCTTTGGGGCCTGGGGTCAGCGTGGTGCTATAGCTCTGAGCTGGGTGCCGTCGGCAAAAACAATAAGATCGTAAGTAGCGCCAGGGCGGCCATCCACCAAAGGGCTGCCTGTTACGGTTATTTTGTCGCCCGGTTTGACAGAGGTATTTTTCCAGCCATTCCGAACCAGCATATTGACCGGAGCGCCTTCGAGGCTCCATTCTGTTTCTATACCATTACTATCGGTAACGATTAACTGGATCCAGGTATGCGGATTGGTCCACTGAAATTCCTTGACCACACCTTGCAACTCGACTTTTGTTTTGAGATCAAACATTGCAAAAGAATGATGAGCCTGTAGCTGTACACAAGACAGCAAGAGACAGCCGGCAATAACTAAGTTAGTGATGGGTTTAATTAACATATTTCTCCGCTTGAATATTTAGTCTTAACCTGACTGTTGAGCCACTAGGTAGATGTAATACTAGCCGATGTTGTGGTAGCAATCACCGCATTCATACACCAATTTTATCGTTTTTTAAGAGCTCTTAATCAACAGTTAAAAATTGCCTGTTAGGCTGTTTAAAACCATGAGTAGCCGCTGTTATGCACTTTGTAAAAATTCTGTTGTTGCTGATGTTGACGGGGCTAGCTCAGGCTGCCGAGGCGCCTGCCAAGCTGGTAATAGCTCATCGCGGTGCTAGCGGCTATTTGCCTGAACATACCCTTGCTGCAAAAGTACTAGCCGTGGCCCAGGGTGCAGATTATGTAGAGCAGGATGTTGTGATGACAGCCGACGACCAGTTGGTGGTATTCCATGACCTGACCTTGGAGCGTATGACCGATGTTGCTGAGATATTCCCCGCTCGCGCCAGAAACGATGGTAGCTTCTATGTAATTGATTTCACACTTGCCGAATTGCGTCAGCTTGCTGTCAGCGAAGGTAGAACCATGGACAATGGGGTGGCCCAGCCAGTATTTCCGGGACGTTTTCCGTTGGGGAAATCACACTTTGGTATCCATACCATGCAGGAGGAACTTGAATTATTGCAAGGCTTGCAACAAAGCACTGGCCGACAGGTAGGTATTTACACCGAATTAAAATCACCTTGGTTCCATCATCAGCACGGCAAGGATCTTTCTGTTGCAGTACTCCGACTGCTACAAGACTTCGGCTATGACAGTGCAGAGGATCTAGTTTATGTGCAAAGTTTCGACTACAACGAGTTGCTGCGTATTCATGACGAGGTAATGCCAGCACTTGGCAGCACATTGAAGCTGGTCCAGTTGATAGCAGAGAACAGCTGGGGCGAAACTTTTGCGCCCGGTCCAGCAGGGACACTGGTGGCTTACGATTACAGTTGGATGCATACCAGCGTAGGTCTGCGGAATCTGGCTAAAGTTGTGGCTGGCATCGGCCCCGCTTACAGCATGTTGGTGGCGGCCCAGTCCACACCCGGGGCCATCCAGATCAACTCGATGACCTCGGATGCACACGCCGCAGGCCTATTGGTGCATCCTTATACATTTCGTCGTGATGAGGGCCAACTACCCTCTTATGTAGGGAGCTTTGACGAGTTGCTGGAACTGTTCCTTTTCACGGTCGATGTGGATGGGATATTTACGGATTTCCCTGATCTAGCAGTTCGCTTCCTGCAGTCTCATCACTAGCCTTGAAGCGACTATGCGACATTCCGCCTTATCTCTTTGCAAAAAATTCTAACTAAATTAACGTTTAACTGATGTCTAATTAGTCAAAAATTAACATCGCGCCTCTACATTACTCCCGCAAGTTATTCATAATTAATCGGGAGAGTAATTAATGATTTTTAGAATTAAAAAACTAAGTAAAGCAACACGAATGTCTGTTTCCTTGCTGCCCATAGCAGTGCTTGCGCTGATGCCGGGTCTTGCAGCAAACGCACAGAACGCACCGGGCATCGAAGAGGTCAATGTGTTCGGCAGAGGCGCAACCCGCCAGCTCCAGAGTTTGAGCGCAATTGAACTCGCGCAATTTCCGGCTGGTACTAGTCCCTTGAAAGCAATTGAGAAGCTGCCCGGTGTGAACTTCTCGTCTGCCGATCCTTATGGTTCTTACGAATGGTCTACACGAATCGTAGTGCGTGGCTTCAACCAGAATCAGATGGGTTTTACTCTAGATGGAGTCCCACTCGGTGACATGTCTTATGGCAACCACAATGGCCTTCACATTAGTCGCGCCATCATGTCCGAGAATATCGGACAGGTGACTCTGGCACAGGGCGCAGGCTCACTCGGCACCGCATCCACCAGTAATCTAGGCGGCACCCTTGAGTTTACCTCTGCCACACCCAGCGACACATTTGCGGTTAACACCAATGTCTCCGTTGGTAGTGACAGTGCTCAGCATCTTTATGGTCGCGTTGACAGTGGCGCTTTGTCGAGCGGCACCCGTTTCTTCGCTAGCTATTCCACACAAGATACAAACAAATGGAAAGGCGATGGCCAACAAGAACATGAATTAGTTAATCTGAAGCTTGTACAGGATATTGGTACTGCCACAGTGACTGGTTTCTATAGCATTTCCGACCGTGCCGAAATTGACTATCAGGACATGTCCAAAGACATGATCGGCCGTCTGGGTCGCGACTTCGACAACTATGGGGCCAACTATGCGCGCGCAATAGCCGCTGCTACAGGCAAATTTACCGGTAACGTTAATTCGCTAGATGATGGTTACTTGGATGGTGCTGGTCTGCGAGAAGATGATCTTGGATATGTAAGCCTTAACCTACCGTTGCAGGACACACTGGCACTCAACAGCACAGTCTACCTGCATCAGAACCACGGCCAAGGCTTGTGGGGCACCCCTTATTTAGCCACCCCTGGCGGCGCCCCGTTGTCTATCCGTACTTCCGAGTATGACATTGACCGCAACGGTTGGATTACCAGTCTGAATTACGTGTTGGATCAACACACCCTCAACGCAGGTTTCTGGACCGAAGAGAACGATTTTAACCAAGCCCGTCGCTTCTACGGCGAAACATCTTTAACCACTCCAACACGTAGCTTCAGCGAATTCCAGAGCAATCCATTTTTTACGCAGTGGGAATACAGCTTCAACACCAAAACTTTACAGTTCCATTTAAAAGACACCTTTCAAATCAGCGACGTGTTGCAGGTTGAATACGGATTTAAGAGTGTAAAGGTTGAAATCAATGCCAAAACGATAGCGGGCGACAACAAGACAGGCTCCATTGAGACTGACGAAGGTTTCTTGCCACAAATTGGCTTTTTGTACGAACTCAACGACAGCTACGAGGTGTTCGGTGCAGTATCGCGTAATGTGCGTGCCTTCATCGGTTCCGCCACGGGTAACTCACCTTGGTCTGCCAACCAGACCGGGTTCAACGCTATACGCAGTACCTTGCAGCCTGAAAAATCTTCTACAGTGGAATTGGGTTGGCGTTTCCACAGTGGCGCGCTAGAGGGGGTAGTAAGTGGCTACCATGTTGAATTTGAGGACCGTTTACTTGCGATTCAGCAAGGTTCGGCCATCATTGGTAACTTCAACGCACTCGCCAATGTCGGCCGTGTAAAAACTCTGGGCATCGAGTCTGGTGTGAACTGGCAGGCCAGTGACACCCTCTCTTGGTACAACTCTGCAAGTTTGAACCGCTCCACTTATAAAGATGATTATATGAGTGGTACTACTTTGGTACGTACCAGCGGCAAGACTGTCACTGACGCGCCTGAGTTGATGTTCACTTCTGAATTGAGTTTGGATACTGCAAATCTGTTCACTAAACTCAACTATAAATTTACCGGAGCTCGTCAGTACACCTATTTGAACGAAGGTTCTGTCAGCAGTTTCGGTAATTTAAACCTGTCGCTGGGTTATCACTTTGGTGATTTGGGTTTTGCCAACGACCTGACTGCGCAGTTGGATGTAACTAATCTAGCCGATGCTGACTACATCTCTACGGTTGGCAGCGGCGGCTTCAGTAATTCTGATCTCACTGGCACTGCGCAAACTCTTCTGCCTGGTGCGCCGCGTCAGTTCTTCTTGTCCCTGAAAGCCTCGTTCTGAGGATTGAGTTTTACTCCGGAACAGGCTCACCCGAGCCTGTTCACGGATTTCCCTATTAGCAACATCCTGCATAGCAAACCTTATAGCACTCTTGTGGTGGCCTTTTACTGTAATAAAAAATTCTCCCCTGTTGCCAGCGGTGAATGAAAACCTGTCGAAAAGAAGGGTTACTGGGGCCTATTTAAATAGGATAAGTATGCTGGATCAATACAGCAGATGATTCATTTCTGACACTGAGTTGTAAGGTTGGATGACTGCCGCTCCAGTCGATTTCAATCAGGCCGAAGTTTGGCACTGCAAAAGCCTGACCTACTCTGTGTCGGTTCGGGCTAATCTTATCCCAGGTTTCAGTAAGTCCGCTGGAAGTTAACTCTGCATGTGCAAACACATTGCCGGCTCGTTGTAATAGGCTGTATTCACACCAATGTACATCTCCACTGATGATCAGGTTGATGCTGTCTGAAGCGCTATCGAGCAAACGCAACAAACGATCGCGTTCCACCGGAAAATTGGCCCAGGTTTCCCAACCGGTAAAGTTGGCCAGCACCTGGATACTGGAAGAAAAGATACGAACTTCAGCAGGCTTGTTAAATTCTGCTTCCAGCCAGTTCCACTGGTCTTCACCCAACAAGCGGGCATTGCCTGACGGGTCGGGCATATAAGGGCCCATGTCTGCTGCATCTCTTACTTGATGTGCAGCAACTCCCAGCACTGTTAGCAGCGGGCTGCGATTCCAGCGTAAATCGGGCATTAGTACTTGGACGCGTTGGCCGGCGGGACCATAAATCTTCGAGGAATAACTGCCATCAGCCCTAGATCTAGCGGCAGAGTTTTGCGGCTCACCCCAAAAATCATGAAACAGTTGGCGCGATGCTTCTTTAGCGGGGTATTCGCTGCCTGCATCATTACGACCGTAATCATGATCGTCCCAGATTGCGATGGTATCGGTGCTGGCGCGTAGCTTGACGAATCCTGGCTGCGCCGCAAGTTTCTGGTATTGCTTTGCCAGCTCGACCGGATCATCGCTGTCGCCGTAGATGTTATCGCCAAGAAAGACAAATAATTCCGGACTACTTGCCAATACGGCATCCCAGATCAGCTGCGGCTTGTCCTGATGCATACAAGAACCGAAGGCAATACGAGTGAGAGCAGTTTCGGCAGACAGCAGGCGTACACCAGGGAGAGCCAGCGGCGACAAACTAAGCAGTTTTAGGGTGCCCCGTTTGTCTCTATTGATCATGGCAATTGCACTACTTGTTCTAGTGGCGCGCCTGCGGTTGGGTTGAACGTTCGATAGTCAATACCAAGTAAGCCAAGCAAGGTTGCAGCAATCTGATTTGAACCGGCACAAACAACAGGACTAACCAGTCCTTGCGCCGCAATGCCGGGTCCTATGGCTGCCATCCACACTGCCTCTGAACCTACAATTCCTTCTTCATACTGCGCGAGTGACTGCATGTAACCGGCAAGAGACTTCTTGCTGGCATGATGCCTCCACGTTTCGAGTGGCTCCTCGCCACGCCCGTGATCTACTGTAATGAAAAGTGCAGTTTTGTTCCTATAAATAGGATCCATCTGCACGAAATCCCAAAGTTCACGAATAAATCGGTCAGTTCTGTTGGCAGCCATGATGTACTGGTCATACCGGCCATCATGTGCGAAGTCATCGGTCTCTCCATAGGCGACATACAGCACACGTGGCTTGTGGTTCTGTAAATAGGAGAGGGCGTAATGATGCGTAAAAGTATCTAATCGTACTGTTGGCCAGAGCGCAGGAACATCGCTGTGGAGATTAGTAAGAATTTCTTCGTAAGCAGTCTCTGGATGTTCCATAGGTGAAACATTCACAGGCAGGCCGGAGCGCTCTGTGTTCAAGATAAAAGGGAAAACGTCCCATGAAGCAAATACGGCAACTCGGTCAGCAAATTCGTCCTGATGTTGCAACCACTCCAACACGGTGACATTTGGATTAGCAATACTGGCATTAGAATCGATAGCAGGATCTGCCACACCGGTCAGAATCTCGTTGTAGCCAGGGTAGGAAAAATACCACGAATTTGTCACCTGAGCACAGGAACCCGCATCACGGTTACCTAACAGCACACCTTGTTCTTTTACTACCTCGTGTAAAAATGGCATGAGTTTTTCAGCGCTGCTGTGTTGTGTATCGGCTGCGAAATTTTGCGCCAATTTCTCGCCCAGCGGATTGTATTGTGCATCTGCGATTAAGCGTGCATCGAGTCCACGGAACACTTCCTGCCACCGCAAACCATCAATCGTAACGAGGATTATATTCTCTACAGTGATAGGTTTTTGCTGGCCATACACAGGTGTTAGGCACAAACCCACCACCAAGAAAGGGCATACCACCAAACATAGGCGCAAGCGAAAAAAACAGGACAAAAACATTATGGTCCACCCATCGAAAGATGGACGCATAGTGAAGGGTAAAGTTTAAGAGCAGAGAAAGAATCGGCTAAATTTTGGTATAGGCGCTGGTGTCACACGGATGACCCCTAGCTCAGCACTTTGGCTGAGCAGGGCATAACTCAATCTTTCTGATATTTCTGTACTCTACGATTAACTACATCAGAAATATAAACATTATCGGCTTTGTCCAATACCAGATAATGCGCTTCGCCAAACTGGCCGTTGCCCATACCCGGACTGCCGAGGGAGCCGAGCAGGTTGCCCATCATGTCGATCTTGGCCCATTCACCGTCGAAGCCGCTAGTCATATACATAAAACCGTTGTGTAAATAGAGCCCGCAGACCATCGCATTAAAAGTCCATTCACTTAGATAGTTGCCTTCGGTATCAAAAATTTCGATCCTAAAATTCTCGCGGTCAGCGATATAAAGTTTGTCGCTGGCATCAATCTGGATGGCGTGTGCCGCAAAAAACTGGCCGGGACCTGCACCTTTCCCGCCCCATTGTTTGATGAATTCGCCCGTGGGGCTGAACTTGAGTACTTTCGGTTCGGCTACACCGTGGCCAGAAACAACGTAGAGATTGCCCTTACTATCGAGTGCGGTTTCGTTTGGTTGGTTGAACAAATGTGAGTTAGTTGCTTCGTTCCATTCACCCGCTTCGCCGGGCGTGCCCAAAGTCAGTAGAGTTTCCCCGTCGGCACTGAACTTGCGCACAAAATGCGCACCCACATCAGTTACCCACATGCTGCCATCTGGTGCAATGCGCAAACCGTGGCTGCGGCTGAACATTCCTTCCGGGCCGAATGCACGCAGCAAGTTGCCATCGGCATCAAATTCTAAAAATGGCTGTGCGCCACGGTGCAGCACAATCAAGTGACCGGCAGCATTCATATCAACTGCCGCTACCGAATCAAAAGCCATTCCTGCGGGCATGGTGAATGCTTCGCTTACTTCTACCGCGTGGTAATCGGGTAGTGCGTAAGTGTTGAGCGGTAGCAAGGGGCGTTGTGGGGCTTGGGCAAGTGCAAAAGAAGTACCTAGCAAAAGCACAGCAGTAAAAAGTGTTTTCATGGCACCAATCCTGATCAGGGCGTGTTGTTAAAACTGAAAGTTCTGCTTGATGCTATAGGAGCTAGCAGTTTGCTGCAATCTGGTTTCAGTATGAATAAAATCTTAGAGTGAAATTTGTGCTTCTTGTTAGGCGATAGGTCTTGGTGTTTGCTTGGCTCAGAAGCCGCATGAACATAACCCTGCGGCTCACATAAGCATTTCTGATGCTTGGGTCTAATGTGATACTGGTGGGCTACCTAGATCAGAAGCACGCATGAACACACCCCTATGGCTCTCATCGGCTTCCCTGCCGATGAGGTCTCCTGAACTAGGTAGCCCACTAGCATCACTTGCCCTGCGTGCTGCTAGTGCAAGCTGAGCAACTTAAGCGACGAGTAATCACACTTACATTAAGGGGAACTGTTCGGTATCTATTTCTTCTTGCGAGACGGCGTTATAACGAGGGCCAACTACGGTTTCTGTATTGATCAGGTCATCAAGACGCGCCACCGTGTTTTGATCAAGACTAACATCCAACGCACCAAAATTTTCTTCCATAAACGCCACGTGCCGAGTGCCGGGTATTGGGATGATGTACGGCGCTTTTGCCAGCAGCCAAGCCAAGGCTAGTTGTGCCATCGTACAACCCACTGCATTAGCAATGTTTAGGTATTCGGTAAGCAATACCAGATTTTTTGGGTAATTTTCGGCATTGAAACGTGGCATATGGTGACGAATGTCGGCGGCTTCCAGTTGCGTTTTTGGATCAGTCAGTTTGCCGGTCAGGTAGGAGCGAGCCAGCGGGCTGAATGCAACAAAAGCTATATTCAGTTCGCGGCAAGTATCGAGCACGGCGATTTCGGCATTACGACTCCACAGCGAATATTCGGTTTGCACAGCCGCCATGGGATGCACAGCATGGGCTTTGCGTAGCGTACTAGCCGACACTTCCGATATGCCCAAAGTTTGAACCTTACCTTCTTCCACCAGACGTGACATTGCACCGATACTTTCTTCTACAGGTACTTTGAAGTCGCGACGATGCAAGTAGTACAGATCGATAACATCTGTGTTCAATCGCAATAAAGCTTCTTCACAGGTTTGGCGTAGTGTGGCAGGACGCGCATCGATCAAGCGTTTACCATCAGGCCCTTTGAACATTCCACACTTACTGGCCAGCACAAATTCCTTGCGCCTATGTTGAAGGACGCGGCCAAGCAATTCTTCATTTTTGCCAAAGCCGTAGAGTGCTGCGGTATCGAGAAAGTTGTAACCTGTATCCAGTGCTTTTAGCAGTGTGGCTTCTGCTTCAGCCAAGTCGGGTGTGCCGTAAGCATGCGACATACTCATGCAACCAAGGCCAATGGCGTTGACTTCAAAATGTCCTATTTTGCGCGTGTGCATGGCTGCTCCTGTTTGCTTTATATTTGCGCCAAAAAGAAGCGTTGGTGTTTATAGATTATTAACGCGTTCTAGCCAAACATTGCTCCAGCGTGTCGAGTGTAACCATGGCAGGTAAACACTGCGCTATGCTGGCGTTCGGTTCACGACCGGCCAAGATGGCAGCGAAGAATTCGCGGTCCTGCAATTCGATTCCGTTCATCGACACATCCACTTTCGAAACATCAATTTTGTTTTCTTTGCCATCGAACAAATCATCGTAACGTGCGAGGTAAGTACCTTTGTCGCAAATGTAGCGGAAGAAGGTGCCAAGTGGGCCATCATTGTTGAACGACAGGGACAAGTTACACACCGCGCCAGAAGCAGTCTTCATGCCGATGCTCATGTCCATTGCAATTTTTAGATCAGGATGGTGCGGGCCTTCCAGTGCAAAGGCGTGTGCTACTGGCTCGCCAGTCTGATACGAAAACAAATCAACGGTATGGCAGGCATGATGCCACAGCAGATGGTCGGTCCAACTGCGGGCTTCGCCAGCCGCGTTCATATTGGTGCGGCGGAAGAAATAAGTTTGCACATCCATCTGCAACACTTTTAATTCGCCAGCCTGAATTTTTTTGTGAATCCACTGATGTGAAGGATTGAAACGGCGGGTGTGGCCGGCCATGGCAATTAGTTTGTTGCCAGCTTTTGCCGCAGCTTGCTGGGCAGCAAGAATGGCGCGAGCATCAGCAACAGTATCGGCCATCGGGATTTCGACTTGTACGTGTTTGCCTGCTTGCAAACATTGTATGGATTGCGCGGCGTGCACTTGAGTAGCGGAGGTAATGATTACTGCATCTATATCCTGCTTCAAACACTCGCTTAAATCAGTGCCCCAGTGTTTGATACCGCGCGCATCAGCGGCAGCCTTGGTAGCGTCTTCGCGCCGTCCACAGATGGAAGTGACTTCCACGCCTGCAATGTTCTTTATGCCATCCATGTGTTTTTGGGCAAAGGCGCCGTGGCCTACCATCAATACTTTTAACATAGTTATGCTCTTCGAAAATTAGCTAAAGGATTCATCTCGCAAGGACGCTTTAGGGCGTCTGCAGGTTCTTACCCATGTTCTAGTAGTTATCTTCTTCTAGGATGATCAAGCCAGCAGCCGTATTAGAAGCCGGTACGTGATAGTGGCGGTACACCTCATGAATGTTTTTACTCAGCGCACCACGCATGGTCATCCACATGACCATTTCGATACCTTCAGCGCCACTTTCTTTGACAAATTCTAAGTGTGGAATTTTGCGCAGGCGCTCAGGATTACGGGTCAGGTCATCGAGGAAAGCAGTGTCGAAAGGCCGGTTGATCATGCCGGAACGTTCACCGTGAATCTGGTGTGACATGCCACCGGTACCGAAAATGACAACTTTGAGATCTTCAGGGAAGGACTCGACCGCCTTGCGGATGGCTTCGCCCAAGCGCCAGCAGCGATCGCCACTAGGCACTGGAAACATCACCACGTTGACAGCAATGGGAATCACCGCGAAAGGCCATTCGTCGACTTGACCACACGTGATGTTGAGCGGCACAGTCAGGCCGTGATCAACATCAAGCTTACTCATTACTGTCATGTCGAATTCATTAATAATCAATGATTCAGTTATATGCCAGGCCAGTTTGGAATGCCCTTTGACCACGGGCACCTTGCGTGGGCCCCAGCCTTCATCGGCCGGTTGAAATTCATCAGCCACGCCAATCGCGAAAGTAGGGATGCTTTCTAGTGAGATTGCGCTGCCGTGGTCGTTGTAGACGATGATTGCAACGTCGGGTTTATGCTGTTTCAGCCATTCACGAGCTGCTGGATAACCGTCGAATAAGGGTTTCCAATATGGATCCTGGGTCAGCCCTTGGTCGAATGCAGCGCCAATGGCGGGAACGTGAGAACTGCCGATACCTGCGGTGATTTTAGCCATGTTATTACTGTGCCTTTTTACTGAAGTCTTGTTTGGAAATATTAGAAATACACAGCACTTTGCCGCCGTTATCTTTTTTGTTGCGATTGCCAGCTACTACCCGACCACCATCAACCATCATGGCCCGGTAACTGTCTTGGCCCTGGCCGGTCATTTCACCTGCCATGTACTGGAATGATTTGCCAAGTGTGGCGCCAAATTTGGACATGTAATAAATGTTGGCACCGGACTTGATCAAGCCCAGCCAGTCGCGTTCGAGCACACAACGCCGCTGTTCGCTGGTGGTGCCGGAAAATTTGTTGGCCAGATACGTGGCTTCATCTGCAAGAAATTCCTTACGGTTTTCGTCTTTGGACAGCGACATGCAAAACATGTTGATGTGATAACCGGCTCTGCAGCGATCGGCGTTGAAAAGGTAGGTGCCGGGCACTTCTTCAAATGCCTGTTTTAGTGCCTGAATTTCTGCGTATTCCATAAAAGGCCTGTAGGGTAGTTGCTGTTGGATAAGTGAATGTAAGGTTTGATTATTTGATGTCTTCGAATTTGTCGACATACACGAGGCCGGCTTTTTCCAGACGCTCGCGCATTTTGTAAAGATCAAGGCCAAGTTCGCCCTTTAACAATTTTTCGCGCTTGGCAACTTCGTTTGCTTCGCGCTGACGCGATTGATCGCGGACCTGTACCGCATATTGGCGTTGTACTACACATACGCCGTCTTCATCGGCAACAATGATGTCACCTGGATTAATCAAAGCTCCGGCACATACTATTGGGACATTAACTGCGCCCAGTGTTTCTTTAACGGTACCTTTGGCATGAATGGCTTTGGACCAGACTGGAAAACCCATTTCACGCAGATCACGCACATCGCGCACCCCGGCATCAATAATCAAGCCGCGAACTCCGCGTGCCATGCAAGAATGTGCCAGCAAGTCACCAAAGAATCCGTCGGTGCTGTCGGCAGTTAAAGCTACTACTAAAATGTCACCCGGTTTGGCGAGTTCGATGCCCACATGCACCATCCAGTTGTCACCAGGTTGGGCCAGAATAGTCACAGCACTGCCGGCGATACGGTTGGTACCCCAGACCGGACGCATATAAGGCGCCAGTAGGCCGATGCGGCCTTGGGATTCGTGCACGGTAGCAACGCCCATTTGGGCAAGATCATCTATAACAGATTGGTCGGCACGTGGAATATTTCGAACTGCTACGGACTTGTGCATTGGGGCTTCCTGCTGAAGGGGGAGTAAAAAAGGTGGTCATTATAAGCTCGGGGACCCGATACGCTCAAACCTAAATTTGATTAGCGCTTGACCAAAATCAAGACGGTTTTTCGTGGTTTTTTACAACTTGGGACGCGAGATGTTTCCCTCACTATGCACCATCAAGGATAATGCTGGGCAGAATCTAACGAGACTCACGAGGATCCACATGTTAAAAGCCATTCCCTGTATGTTAATGCGCGGCGGCACCTCCAAAGGTGCTTATTTTTTGGCCAGCGATTTGCCCTCGGACTCAAAAGCTCTAGATCGAGCTTTGCTTGGCATCATGGGATCCCCTGATGCACGTCAAATCGACGGAATTGGGGGAGCACATCCCTTGACCAGCAAAGTAGCCATCGTGAAAAAATCAACACGTCCGGGCGTGGATGTGGACTACCTTTTTATACAGGTTTTTGTTGATGAAGCTAAAACCACCACCAGCCAAAACTGCGGCAATATTTTGGCTGGCATCGGTCCTTTTGCTATCGAAAAAGGGCTGGTTAGCGCCGAGGACGGCGAAACGCTAGTCACTGTCTATATGGAAAACACAGACAGCGTAGCTAAACAACGTATCCTGACACCGGGCAAAAAAGTTCAGTATCACGGGGATGCTGCTATCGATGGTGTGCCAGGTACCCACGCTCCAATCATGATTGAGTTTCTGGATGTGGCCGGCTCTAGTTGTGGTGCCTTATTTCCTACTGGTAATTTTTCTGATGAAGTAAATGGTTTGAAAGTGACGATGGTAGATAACGGCATGCCCGTGGTAATGATCGATGCGCGTTCGCTGGGATTGCAAGGTGATGAAAGTATTGCAGCGCTGGAAGCCAACATCGAGTTGAAAACTATCATCGAAGACTTGCGACTGAAAGTAGGACCACTGATGAACCTAGGTGATGTGAAAGACAAGACTGTCCCCAAGATGACTATCGTTTCACCACCTCAAAATGGCGGCATGCTCAATACTCGCAGTTTTATTCCGCGCCGCGTGCACGACGCTGTTGGTGTGCTCGCCGCCGCCAGTATTGCCACGGCTGCCAACATCCCCGGTGCAGTAGGTCATGACATTGCCAACCTGAGTAGTGGTAAGCGTCGGCTGTGTGAAGTGGAACATCCTACTGGCTCGATGGGCGTCGAAGTAGTGCTCAACGATGATCCCAATGTAAAAGTTCCGCAAAGCACATCCATCATGCGCACCGCACGCTTGTTGTTTGCGGGCACTGCTTATTATCTCGACCAATAGTTGCTTGTAAATACAGGGGTGTGTAACAGCTCGAGCAGTGCTACAGGCTGACTAGCGGGCGACAAAACTCTTCAGGGTAAATTCAAGCGTACCTGTATTGGTTAGCAACAAGAGCACATTGTTAAAGGCGTTAGCGCCTGACCGCACAGAGGGCAACGTTAATATGCCCGTGCTGGAATTAAAAACAGCACGCTCTTGCCCAGTGTTGGCGATGCTCTTGAGCTTGCTGCGATCAACAGTAAAGACCAGATTGGGAGAAGATTTACTCAGGTTGAGGGTTGCTTCATAGAGCACACCGTCGACAGCAACTGGAAAAGAAAGGTAGGTGCCGCAAAATTCTGTGAAGGTGTCGCCCACACTGGCAGCCGAACATTGATAGGGTTTGATGCTGCCTGGCAAAGTCGTAGTTGCATAAGCTCGTTTCACTAACACCAGATCTTCAACGGTGAACTGGGTAGCAGTAGCGGGAACGTTGATTGGCACAATATTACCACCCCCGATATTACCTAGCGGCAAGCCAGCGATCTTATCGGCCAAATCCATACCGAGCACTATGTTAGCGAATACCGTAAAACCACTATTTTGTGCATCAAGGTTAGCTGAATTATCCGCAAGATTGATAAACCATTGGCTGGTGGCACTGTTTGGATTGCCATCAACTTTGGCCATCGCTACCGTGCCCTTAATGTTGGACTTTGAGAATTCATTTTTCACGGGAGGGTCGGTGGGTACCGGGCTGCCTAGATTACTTGCCAGTCCATATATGCTACCGCCTTGAATGATAAATCCTGGCACAGTGCGATGAATCAAACTGTTGGTGTAATCTCCGTCGTTTACATATTTGAGAAAGTTGGCAACCGTGAGCGGCGCAGACTCTGGCAACAATTGCATGCAAATATTACCTAACGTTGTTTCCATGCAAACATAGTTCTGGGCAGCAGCAGGCTGCACCATGCCTAGCAATCCCATCAACAATGTAAAAGCCGGTAATAATTTAATACGCATAAAGTCCTGAAGTAGAAACCAAAGTTGCATGGGTCATTAATAATGAGTAGGCCAGCTCTCTACAAGATCAGACCTGCTCTCAATAATAACAATAATAAAAAGGCGAAAGTACTTGCGCACTTTCGCCTTGTTTTATAGCAGATTTTACCTGTTTGAAAAATTACAGATAAAAATCTATTTTTTACTCGCCATCTTTAAAGCAGTAAGCGCAGATTTTGTTACCGTCTGGATCACGCAAGTAGGCTGCATAGGCAGTTGGGGTGAAAGTGCGTGGACCGGGTGCACCTTCGTCTTTTCCGCCATTGGCCACGCCAGCAGCGTGGAATGCACGCACTGCAGCACGAGTAGGAGCAGCAAAACCTAAGGTGCCGCCATTGCCATAGGTGGCAGGCAAGCCATTACCTGGTGCCAATACGACAAAAGATGGTGAACCTGCGCCATACAAAGTAGCGGCTGGACCCATTGGGCCCAGATTGTCGACGCCCAATGTTTTCAAGGCAGCGTCATAAAATTTATTGGACCTTTTCAGGTCATTAGTGCCCACGCAAACGTGTGTAAAAATTGACATGTTGATTTTCCTTTAATGGTGTACTTGATGTAGGGGTTATTAAACCCCGTTGTTTCAGGCAGGTCTGTTAAGTTTGGAATCCGCAATTGCAGAATCTGTATTACTCGACTGTCCGTGAAATCTGTCCAGCCTCTGTAGGTTAGCGGAACAAGTTGGATTATAGGGGGCTGACTGTAAAGATTGAAAGCAGGAATAAACAATTTAATTGGTTAAAGAGCAAACAGAAATGCTCAATTGCAACTGCCGATAACGCCGAGTTTCCTGATCAGGTCAAAGTCGTGAGTCCGGGTTGAGCCCTATACAGCACTAGCGTATGCTTCTACCCCGGCCCGAATTTAACACCCTCAAAACCAATAAAAATCCCTAAGGCTCGTATGCTTTGGCTGATCATTATCAACTATCGGCCGTTACGGACGGTTGGGGCGCGCAATGAATTCATAATTTAGGTGGTGTCTTAGTTTAAATTCGCATCAGTCACTAAAACTAAAAGTATACTTGGGTAGGTAAATTCACAAGCTGTGACACTACTAAAATTTCTAATAACTAAAATAAATAAAAAAATACAACTGTGGGGATAAACATGCGTGTTGTAACTAATGTACGTGGCACTATCAAAATTGGCAGAAATTCACGGTTTGGTATTTTTAATTCAGTGGATTGTCGCTGGCTTTTCGTCTGGTTGAGTGTTGCTTTGGGCGCCAGCGCGCAAGCACAGGACATAGGTGCAGGAGTGGACATCTTCACCGCCACCTGTGCCCACTGTCATGGGGGTAATGGGCAAGGTGGCCAACTGGCGCCATCTATCTTGAAACGCATAGCAAACGAAGATGATGCCGATCTCATTGCTTTTTTACGCACGGGCAATCCCATCAAGGGTATGCCGCCAGCTCCCGTCCAGGATGCACAGTTTCCGGCATTGGTAGAGTATCTGCGTTTTCTCGCAGCGACAGTTGCTGACGACAGTTTTGCCACTGATACATCGCGCAACCAATATGCTTCGATGCCCAGTATCGAAAATTTTGTACCGGTGACCGAAGCCATGCTGCTCAATCCCAGTCCGAACGACTGGCTCTGGTATAGCCGTACTCCAGATGCACAACGATTTAGCCCGCTTACTCAAATCAATCGCGAAAATGTTAAACAGCTAGGCATGGCCTGGTCCAAAGGCTTGCCAGATGGCATGACAGAAACAATTCCTACGGTTTACAACGGCATCATGTACATCACCTTACCTGGCTCCAACGTAGCAGCCTTGGATGCCACTACTGGAGACACCATCTGGGAATACAAACGTGAATATATAAATCCAGGCGCGGGCGGAGGTGGTCGTTCCAAAACTTTGTCGATCTTTGCCGATATGGTGTATTTCACTGCGCCAGATTCCACCATTGTTGCGCTCGATGCTAAAACCGGTGCTGTGCGCTGGGAAGCAGCAGCGGATGAGCGCGGCCATACTTCTGGTTCTATTGTTGTTGAGGGTAAAGTTATTTCTGGTGGCACCTGCACCGGTGGTTTACGTAACAACTGTTACATTTCTGCGCATGATGCTTTTACCGGAGAATTGGTGTGGAAGTTTTACACCGCCCAGGCCCCAACTGATCCACCCGGTTTCGATACCTGGAACGGAGCTCCTTTAGATAGCCGACGTGCCTCCACCTGGGGTTTGCCCGGCGGTTACGACGCACAAACTGGTTTGATTTATTGGGGCATTGCTAATCCCACCCCCAATACCCGTGCTGATCGTCATCAGGGTGATGCGGGTGGAACTGGCTATTTGGCACCCTCTGATTTGTACAGTAATTCTACCGTGGCTATTAATCCTGATACCGGCGAACTTGCCTGGTATTACCAACATCTCCCCGGTGACGATTGGGATGAAGACCAGAATCAGGAACGTATTATCGTTCGTACTCGCATCAATCCCGATCCAGAAAAAGTACGCTGGATCAATCCCAATATTGCCAAGGGTGAAGAACGTGATGTAGTGATAAATATTGGTGAAGGCGGTGGCATCTGGATGCTCGACAAGGCCACTGGTGAATTTATTTGGGCCACACCATTTCCCACCAACGTCGACAACTTTATTTTGAGTGATATTGATGTCAACACAGGCATCACGCACATCAATCGGGACTTGGTACTGGAAAAACCCGGTGATCATAAAATCGTGTGTTACTTTAACACGCGCAGTTACTGGCCTTCGGCTTACGATCCGGGCCGAAATTCGGTTTTTGTGCCCTACATTCGCAACTGTCTGAACATGACGCGCGCCAGTGAAGCCACCGAAACTATGCCTGCCATGCCGGAAAGTCGCATCGGAGTTCCAGAACCAGGCTTACCATTGGACGAACTCAATGGTCTGTCGCGAGTAAATCTGGAAACCGGAGAAATTACGTTGTGGCCGTCGGGGCGTATCCCCAACAACAGTTCAGTACTGGCTACCGCGGGCGACTTGATCTTTCTCGGCGACATCAATCGACGCTATCGCGCGATGGACCCAGACAGCGGTGAAGTGTTGTGGGAAACCATTCTCGGTGCTCCGATCTCCACCAGCAATATCACCTATGCGGTGAATGGGCGGCAGTATGTTGCTGTCATCACCGGCGACAATCTGTCCCACCCCGGTCTAAACACCGGCACTATGGGCCCTATTCGACTCAATCTAAACAACAGTCCAGGCAGTAATGTCTTGTATGTGTTTGCGTTGCCACAGTAGAACCGTAGTGTTCAAAAAATGTGTCGGATGCTGATGCTCACTCCGACACTTGGCCAATGAATATCCCAAAATAAAGCCATTAATGGCTACGCTGAATTTAATTTGATGGGTACAGATAATCTCTTGTGATCGGCACACTGCCGTGTTGTTTGGCCAGCTGTACCTGATACACCACCAAGTCAGAATATCTGAACGCTGCCTCGCAGGAGGCAAGGTAAAACTCCCAAGCTCGGCAAAATTGTTCGCTCATCAGTGCTGCGATGTCATTTCGGTTCTGCGCAAAGCGCTCATACCAATGCTGTAATGTAAGTGCGTAATGCATACGCCAAACTTCAATATCATTGACGCGTAACTTGCTGGATTCGACAGCACTCGTAATTTCGGATAAAGCGGGGTTGCTGCCGCCTGGGAAAATATATTTGCGAATCCACGGGTTGGTAACACCTGGTGGCCCTGATCGTCCAATAGTGTGGACAAGAGCGACACCATTAGGCTGCAATAGTTTGTTAATCTGGTTGAAATAAGTGTTGTAAAACGGTCGCCCCACATGTTCGAACATGCCTACGCTGACTATTCGGTCGTAAGTGCCTTGATGCTCGCGATAATCTGCTAATTCGAAGTGAACATTTTTATAGCCGCGCAGTAATTTTTCCTTGTTTGCAACTAACAGTTGTTCTTTAGACAAGGTTATTCCCACTACCTCACAGTCGTATTGTGCAGCCAAATCAAAAGCCAAGCTGCCCCAACCACAACCGATATCCAAAATTCGGTTGCCAGGTTGTATTAGTAACTTGTTGGCAATGTGGCGCGCCTTAGCCTGCTGGGCCTCAGCAAGTGAAAAATTTTGCTGTGTGAAGTAAGCGCAAGAATAGTACATTTCAGGATCAAGAAACTTACAGAATACTGCTTCAGGCACGTCGTAGTGGTGCGATACCTGATCATAGCTAATTTTTATTTTGTTCCATTCTTGCAATATTTTGACTAAGGGGTGTAACCAACGGTTAGTTCTATACACCGAAAAATTGCTTCGTAAAACAGCTAGAAGAGCAGGCAAACCCGTAGCTCCTGCGTCCCAACGACCTTGATAATAAGTTTCACCTAATTCGAATTCCCAATTCCGTGCGATTCTTTTAATGGCCGACTCGTCTTTGATATTCCAATTTGCTTCCATACCATCACGACCAAAAGTGTAAGTGCGGCCGTCATGTAGGTGGAGGTTGAGAATTCCTTGCTTGATATTTTTTTCGAGAAGTTTTAGGTACATGTAAGAAACTCCTTTTGGAGAGTTTTGGTATGTAGAGTTATTTCAGGATAGCGTACACATTTTTTTGGAAAATGGCACTGACGCAGGCGGGAAACAAGCAAGGAAATTATTGTGAATCAGTGAGTCCAGTAACAGTGGCGCAGTTTAGTGCGCCCCGGTCATGGTCAGGTCATGGTTAGGTCATGGTCAGGTCATGGTTAGGCGTTTATTTAACGTCGTCTAAGCCTTCGGTAATCTCAATATAGGTACCGACCGGATCAGTAATAAAAGCGATGGTTAAGTTGATAGCGTCGATATGTTCAGGCGCGCGATTAAACATAATGCCCAGGGTTGCCATTTTGGCTGCAAAGGCATCCATAGACGTCACTTCAAACCCGATATGATCAATGGCATTACCTTGGCTGCCCATGGGCGCTTCACCCCGAACAGCCAGCACATCTACTCGGCCACCGGGAATAACAGCAGACGGCATACCGTTGCGTTCACCAATATCAGCGCCAAACACTTTGATATACCAGTCGCGTAAGCCAGCCTGATCGATAGCAGCAACGTGGGTGTGGTGGAACACAATAGGTTCGATCTGATCTTTGTTTAGTACAAATTCAATTCTTACACCGTCGGGGAGATCGGCCAATATCTGACCAGTTTCGGCATTATCTAATACATAGGTTGCCCCTACAGCATCGAGCTTGGCTTTGTAATCTGCATAGTTATTGACTGAGAAACCAATGTGATTGGCTGAAGTTTGCCCGGAAGGCAAGCCTGGCGCACGTTCGGCAAATAGGATGTCTATGCCAGGAAATTGCAACATTTGAATGCGGCCAGACGCTTTTTCCACGCCACCAAATGACTTCCAGATTTCGCGTGCTTTAGCCAAGTCGGGCACGGCCAGATGAGTATGACCAGCACTTACGCCTGCGGCATTGGGTGCTGCAAGTTGTGCGATGGCCACGTTTGATAGTCCTAGTATGGCGGTGGCCAGGACGGTGATTTTGACCAGTGAGTTTAGTTGCATGACGTTCCCCTTAGTTGTATTCGGGTTGATGTGAATAATATTGTATTGTGCGCGTGAGTTATTGCCCCAGCTTTCGTTTTAATTCTTTTCTGCGTTTGTGGAGCACGGGTTCGGTATAACCATTGGGCTGCGCAACACCATTGACCACCAGTTCGCAGGCGGCATTGAAAGCAATCCCTTCATAGTCCGGTGCCATTTTTTTGTAGTGGGGATCATTGGCATTTTGCTGATCAACTACTATCGCCATTCTTTTCATAGTAGCCATTACTTGTTCTTTACTGCAGACATTGTGATGAATCCAGTTGGCAATATGCTGGCTTGAAATTCTTAGCGTAGCGCGATCTTCCATCAACCCCACATGGTTGATGTCAGGTACTTTGGAACAACCTACGCCATGATCGATCCAGCGCACTACATAACCAAGGATACCCTGCGCGTTGTTGTCGAGCTCAGTTTGAATTTGCTCAGGTGATAGTTTTTTGTCGAGTAGCAGTGGAATAGTAAGAATATCGTCAACACTGGCTTTCAAGCGTGCTGACAATTCGCGTTGAGTATTGCCAACATTGATTTGATGATAATGAATGGCGTGCAAAGTAGCGGCAGTGGGTGAGGGCACCCAGGCACAATTGGCACCCATATTCGGGTGAATTACTTTCTGCGCCATCATGTCAGCCATCAAATCTGGTTTGGCCCACATACCTTTACCAATTTGTGCTTTGCCGGTAAAACCAGCAGCTACTCCCACATCAACGTTGGAGTTTTCGTAGGCAGTGATCCATGGTTGTCCCTTGACCGCCTCCTTCGGCAAAAACGGACCAGCCATCATGCTGGTATGAATTTCATCACCGGTGCGATCTAGAAAACCCGTATTGATAAAAAAGATACGATCTTTGACTGCGCGCACACATTCTTTGAGATTAACTGAAGTGCGTCTTTCTTCATCCATTACGCCTACTTTGATGGTATTGCGTTGCAGACTAAAGGCATCTTCTACTGCGCTCATCAAATCGTTGGTAAAGGCAACTTCATCCGGGCCATGCATCTTGGGTTTAACGATGTAGATACTGCCTTCGCGGCTATTCTTGACCGGACTGTTGCCATTAAGGTCGTGCATGGCGCACAGCGTAGTGACCATGGCATCCAGAATGCCTTCAGGAATTTCATTACCTTGTTTGTCGAGCACGGCTGATGATGTCATCAAGTGGCCCACGTTGCGCACCAACAAAAGACTGCGGCCCTGCATGATGACAGTTTCGCCACTGGTGCCTTTGTAAACCCGATCAGGATTGAGTTTGCGAGCGACTACTTTATCGCCTTTGCTAAATTTTTCTTCCAAGGTGCCTTGCATCAACCCCAGCCAGTTTCGGTAAACTGCAACTTTGTCGGCAGCATCAACCGCTGCGACGGAATCTTCGCAATCTTGTATCGTGGTCATGGCCGATTCCATGTACACATCTTTGACATTGGCATGGTGCTGCTTGCCGATTGCATGGCTGGCATCGAGTTGAATTTCCAGATGTAAACCATGATTGGCAAATAGCATGGTTGTTGGTGTGCTAATCCCGCCTTGAAATCCAATCAATTTGTCGGGATTGGAAAGACTGGTCGTGGTGCGATCTTTGAGTTCAACTTCTACCACAATGTGACCATTCTGATTTGTTAACCGATATTCACTTACCTGACTGTGGCGACTGCGTTTAAGGGGAATAGCCTGATCTAAAAAATCATCCGCATAGTCTATAACCAACTGGCCGCGCACAGGATTGTAGTGGGCGGTGCGCTGTGCACCTGCAGTTTCGGCTATGACATCAGTGCCGTACAACGCATCAAACAAACTGCCCCAACGTGCATTGGCGGCATTGAGGGCATAACGGGCATTCATCACCGGCACTACTAATTGCGGCCCCGCAACAATCGAAATTTCATAATCAGTATTGCGCGTGCCGATTTTGAAATCTTCACCCACAGGTACTAAGTAACCAATGTCCTGTAGAAATTTTTTATATTCGTCGCGATGGCTCAGGTAATACGCCACGTTATGTTCTGTGTGCCAATTATCGATCTTGGCTTGTAATTCGTCACGGCGCGCCAGTAAGGTACGGTTACGGACAGCTAGTTTGTCTAACACCGCGCACATGGCTTCCCAAAAGGCTACATGGGTTATGCCGGTGCCAGGAGTAGCTTCTTTTTCAATGAAATCGTACAACACTTGAGTGATTTGCAAATTGCAGGCGGAGTTGATTTTTGACATGTGTGCCTCGGACGGATTTCTACGGGTAGATCACTGAATATGGATATAAGATGGACGCTATTCTAGCCGAAAAAAAGTGCTTTACGGGTAAGTTGGCGCCGAACCTTTAATTGTGCCAAACCTCACATCCAGGTACTGCAAATAGCCAGTCACAATTGTATTTGACTCCCGCTAAGTTGAGTTATACTCGCTCTTCCTGCAACAGCAAATGCTGCTGCATTAAGTCAGAATTTTCAGCACTAAATCACAATAATAAAATACTAAAAAGTACTTTCCAAAAGTCATCAGTCCCTCAGGAGGAACTATGCAAAAGTTACGTCAATCAATTGTGGCTCTAACCGCCTTGCTAGCCAGCGGTGTGTCACTTGCCCAGGCACCTGCGATTACCCCGCGAGTTTATGAAGATGGTTTCATCTCGGGTCGTGTTACCAGTCCCAATGGTCCAGAAGCAGGGGTATGGGTAATTGCACAAACAGAAGAAACTAACACCCCATATATCAAGATAGTTGTCACCGACGACGAAGGTCGTTTCACCTTGCCACAGTTACCCAATCACACCTATAACGTTTGGGTGCGTGGTTATGGCCTAGCCGATTCCGCCAAAGTAGAAGGCCGTCCCGGTGATACTGATTTGCAGTTAACTGCTGTGGTGGCTGCAGATGAACAAGAAGCTGCTAAGGTGTATCCCGGCGATTACTGGTTGTCCTTGCTCGAAGTTCCCGGTAATGATGTGTTGCCTGGTACCGGCCCGGTTGCCAGTGGTGGTAACGGATTTCTTCCCACGATCACAAACTCAGACAAATGGATATTCGAGTTCAAGAGTGACTGTAACTTCTGCCATCAGTTAGGAAACCAGCTTACCCGCACTTTGGGGCATATGGATGCATTGGGTTTCGATTCGCATGAGGCTGCATGGCAATACCGTACTTCTTTAGGTGTGCGTGGTGGCAGTATGCAAGCGGCTTTCCTGCAGTTTGGTTTGGACGGCATGTCTAAAACTATGGCGAACTGGACCCGTAAAGTGGAATCAGGCGCTGTGCCGCCGGCACCACCTCGTCCCAAAGGTGTAGAGCGCAATGTGGTGGTTACCCTTTGGGATATCGGCGGCCCGCAGGATTTTATGCATGACGAAATTTCTACCGACAAAAACAATCCGACTGTGAATGCGTTTGGTCCTATTTATGCGGTCTCTGCAGGACATGGAACCTTGGCTGTAGTCGACCCAATCACCAACGATGCTTACAAAATCACAATTCCTACCCGCCAAGATGCGCGTGAAGTGGATTCACGCTTCCCACCACCAGCCCAGCCTTCCAACTTTTGGGGTATGGAGCATTTGTGGGGCTTGGAAAATCCGGCCGATCCGCACAATCCTATGATGGGCCCCGATGGCCGTGTGTGGATGACATCCAAGATTCGTAACGATGAACCAACTTGGTGCCAGTCTGGATCTGACAATAAATACGCCAAATATTACCCGTTAACGCGCAGTAACCGCCAAGCTTCTGTGTACGACCCTAAAACGGGTGAGTTTGAATTGATCGACACCTGTTTTGCGACCCATCATTTACAGTTTGCCAACGATCCTGACAACACGCTGTATTTCAACGAACTGTTGGGCCCGATGTTTGGCTGGGTCAATACCCGTTTGTTCGACCAGACTCACGACGAGCAATTGTCACAAGGCTGGTGCCCGCAAGTTATCGATACCAATGGTGATGGTGTGATTACTGCTCCTTGGAATAAAGAAGGCGAAGCAGCGAATCCAGCGCTTGATACCGAAGTGCGTAAAAATCTCTATACCGTTATCCCCGATCCTAAAGATGGCAACATCGTGTGGGGTGCGTCTGAAGACTATCCTGGTTTTATCGTACGATTGAACCGCGGTGTTAATCCGCCGGAATCATGTGTGTCGGAAGTGTATCAAGTGCCTGAGGGTGCTCTGGATCCGCGCGGAATGGACGTAGACAGCAACGGCGTGGCATGGGTAGCAATGGCGGCCACTTCCCAGTGGGGTCGTTTTGATCGCAGCAAGTGTACTGTGACCAATGGCCCGGGTACTGAACTTGGTACTCATTGCGCAGCAGGTTGGACCTTGTTTCAGACTCCTGGCCCCAAAATGGCTAATTCTGATTATCCTGCCGACTTTCATTATTTTGGCTGGGTCGATCAGTACAACATCAGTGGCCTGGGTAAAGACACTCCAATCCTGACCGGTTCCAACTCCGACTCGCTCATTGCGCTGGATCCTGATAGCGGCGAATGGACTTATCTGCGGGTGCCTTATCCACTTGGCTTCTACCAACGTGGTCTAGATGGCCGTATCGATGATCCGGATGCAGGTTGGAAAGGCAGAGGTCTTTACGCGAACTACGGTACCCATCTGGTATGGCATACCGAAGGCGGTAAAGGTACCACTGGTAAAGTGGTCAAGTTTCAGATTCGACCTGATCCACTGTCGCATTAAGTAACTACAGATAAAAAAGGGGCTCAGTTGAGCCCCTTTTTTTTGATTGGGATTTTTAGTTTTTATGTCAGATCAGGCTTTATGTAAACGGTTCGTCGACACGCGTGAACCCATCCATCGGGCTCGTGTCCACATCCCTGCGCATGAATGTCGTCGAACGCTTCACCAAAAGCTGCTTCACCTAAAGCCCTCTCTACGATCACCGTAGTGCATCGAACTAGGGTTATGCTGAGTAATTAAACTTTAGCCATCAACCAACCAGTGGTTATTAAAAAGAATGTGATTTGCTTCAAAAGCAAAATGTTGCCGAACATTTGAGCTAAAGCTAGATATAGCTTGATTTGGTATTACGTTTATCGCGTTAAGCAGAGGTTTCATGGATCCGTTCATGGATCCAAAGATAAGCGCCAAAAGTATGTTTAAATTTCTACCTGAGTTCCCAGTTCAATCACACTGTTGGTCGGAATATTAAAGTGATCTACCGCAGTGCCTGCATTTCTTGCCATGGTGGCAAACAAATGTTCACGCCAGATAGACATGCCACTTTTGATAGAGATGACCGGAACAATTTTTTCGCGGGAAAGAAAAAACGAGGTTTCCATCTGTTTGAACTCAAGGCCGTTAGCCGCACATCTTTTTAGCGCTTGTACGATGTCGGGTTGATTCATAAATCCGAAGCGGATACTCACCCGGTAACAATCATTGCCGAGGGTTTCAATCTTGCAACACTCATCACCGTGCACCCAAGGCACATTGAGTACTTCAACATGTAGAAAAACCACCCTGTTGTGTAGCACTTTATTGTGTTTTAGATTATGCATAAACGCATGCGGTGTAGCTTCGGGTGTTGCGGTTAAAAATATTGCGGTGCCGGGCACGCGTACCGGTGGGTTTAAAAATAATGACTGCAAAAAAGTGGATAAAGGTATGGAGGAAGAATTCAGGCTCTTAAATAAAATTTTGCGGCCTGCATACCAGGTCGTCATCAAAGTGAACACAATCATGGCAATGACCATCGGCAGCCAGCCCCCTTCAAATACTTTACTAAGGCTGGCGCTGAAAAACATCAGATCTATGACGATAAAAAAACCGGTAGAGGCTAAGCACAAAGCCAAGGGTAATTTCCAGCCATAAAAAATTACAAAAAAAGTAAGGATGGTGGTGACTAACATATCGCCGGTCACCGCTACTCCATAGGCCGAAGCTAGTGCCGAAGAAGAACCGAAACTCACCACAATGAATATGACCACCAGCATCATCAATAAGGTCACTCCTGGTAGATAAATTTGACCGATTTCACTGGCCGAGGTTTGCACTACTTTCAAACGTGGCAACAAACCAAGCTGCACCGCTTGTTTGGTCAATGAATAAGTGCCGGCTATGGTCGCTTGGGAAGCGATGACTGTTGCGCAAGTAGCCAGCACAATCATCGGGTAGAGTATCCAGCCTGAAAACAAATAATAGAAAGGGTTAGTGATGGTAGCTGGATCCTGCAGAATCAGTGCGCCTTGGCCAAAATAATTCAAGACCAGGGACGGGAACACCAGCGTAAACCAGGCTTTAGTGATTGGGCTTTTACCAAAGTGCCCCATGTCGGCATATAAGGCCTCAGCACCGGTTACTGCAAGTACCACAGCACCAAGCACCACAAATGAAGCATAACCATGCCCCGTTAAAAAATAGAAAGCGTGAATAGGATTGAATGCGCTCAATACCACTGGATTTTTAATGATGCCAGTCAATCCGGAGATGCCCAGTACCAAAAACCATACAATGGTTATCGGACCAAAAATTGCCCCCACGGTGGAACTGCCTTTGCGTTGCATGGCAAACAAACCGATCAACACGCCAACTGCAATGGGGACTACATAGGGTTTAAAAGCGATGGTGGCAATTTCTAGGCCTTCCACCGCAGAAAGTACTGAAATTGCAGGCGTTAATACGGCATCACCGTAAAATAAAGAAGCACCTATAACGCCCAGCGCTAACAAATAAGGTTTCCAACGTGGATGTTTTTTAGTGGAGTTGAAGACTAATGCCAGTAGCGACATAGTACCGCCTTCGCCTTCGTTATCGGCGCGCATTACCAGTAGCACATATTTTAGTGTCACGACGAGCATCAAGGCCCACACAATGGTGGAGAGGCCGCCCAATACATTTTCTTGCGAAAACGGAATGCCGTTTTCAGGATTAAAAGTTTCCTTGAGTGCGTATAGCGGGCTGGTACCAATGTCGCCAAATACCACGCCCAATGCTGCGATGGTCAAAGCCAGTTGGGTGGATTTGTTGGGGTTACTCGCGGATTGCATTTGCTGGATTTTCTGTGGTTAGGAAGTGTAGCTCTGATTTTTATATTGAGCTTTTATGGGCTGAGCATGTTACACAATAAGCGCGAGACATGTCCTATCAGATTTGTGTAACTATTAAGCGTAGAAACGCCGGTTTTATGGCGTTTTTAGCCTGCACATTTCAACTTGCGGAGACATCCTCGTCTTAACTAGCTGTTATTGACCGTTAGCACCTTACGGTCTTTGTGGTCCTTCACCAGAGCCTGCGCGTGGACCAGCGCTAGCACGCGGACCATCACCTTCACCACCAGGTTTGTATTGTCACCTAACGGGGCAACTGCTGATAGGTTTACAGCGAATGCAGATAATGGAGATTAAGCATTACCATTAGCCATACTGGCAGAGTAAGCCATATTGTGCAGCAATCCATGTACAGTTTACTAATTTTCAGGATAAAGATTCATGAATACTCTTGTTACTGTTGCTCAACTTGCTGTTTTACTTGATATGCAGTCCCTACTGCTTATCGATTGCCGCTTCTCGCTGCAGGATGTTACAGCTGGAAGGCGGGCCTATTCATTGGCACATATTCCAGCGGCCTATTTTGCTGATATGAATGAAGATCTCAGCACGCCGCATATTCCTGGCAAGACTGGCAGACATCCACTGCCTCCCCGCTCCGATTGGTGCAAAAAAGTGCAATCCTGGGGTATCAGTCCAGACCTGCAAGTAGTGGTATATGATGATGTAGGCGGTGCTGGGGCTGCGCGGCTTTGGTGGATGTTGCAATGGCTGGGACACACCAAGGTGGCAGTGCTGGATGGAGGATGGCAAGCGTGGAACCAAGCGGGCTTACCCGTAACAGCACACCAGCCAATGGCGCGCGAACCATCTTTATTTGGTTATCCGCACGAAGCTACACTCACTTTACTCATAAGTGCCGAGCAATTGGATGGTGCTACACAAGTGTTACTCGATGCCCGTGAATTGCCGCGTTATCTTGGCACAATAGAACCTATTGATGTAAAAGCTGGTCATATCCCGGGCGCAATATGTTCACCCTACAGTGCCAATCTTGATGTTGATGGCAAGTTCAAATCTGCAGCCCATTTACGCAGTAAATTTGCTGCTGCCCACACTCTAAAACCAGTAGTTTGTTATTGCGGATCGGGTGTTACAGCCTGCCACAATGTGCTGGCGATGACGATTGCAGGGTTGCCCATGCCAGCACTGTATGCGGGTTCGTGGAGTGAATGGATTACCGATTCAAAACGGCCCGTTGCAACGAGTCAATAATTTAGAGGAAGGGCTTAGACAACGAGTCAGGGCCAGCCTCTTAGCCAAAAGACCGGAGATCTGTGGTGATTATGTTTTAATGTATTACTTTGTAAAAACACAAACCGAACATTTCGTTTTCACTAATAAAAAAATAACAAATGCATATTCATCTTGACACGCTAGGCGGTATTTCCGGCAACATGTTTATTGGTGCAATGTTGGATATTTTTCCGCATCTGGCAGAGCAGTTGCCGGAGCAACTTATGCTTGCAGGCTATGCTGATTTGGTAACGCTAGATATCAGCAACAAAAATGATGGAGTGCTACAGGGAAAATATTTTTCAGTTGTGGTTCGGAAAAATCCAGAACCGAAACCGCTGGTATTTGCTACTGCTACTGTTTTTGCTGACACACATACACACCGTGCCTGGCGCGAAATTAAGGCAACACTGTCGGCAAGCAATCTCACTGCAAAAGTAAAAAAACATGCGTTGGGGATTTTCACGGTTCTCGCAAATGCAGAAGCCGCCGTGCATGGAGTGCCAGTAGACGAGATTGAATTTCATGAGGTGGGTGCGTGGGATTCGATAGCTGACGTGGTTTGTGCAGCGTTTCTCATAGAAGCCAGCGAAGTGGTTTCTTGGTCAGTGTCAAATTTGCCACTGGGCAGAGGACTGATTAACTCAGCGCATGGTTTTTTGCCAGTGCCTGCTCCTGCTGTTGCACATTTACTTAAAGGGTATTTTTTTCATGACGATGGCCTTGAAGGCGAAAGAATCACCCCTACAGGTGCAGCTATTCTGGCTTATTTGTCGGCAACACAAAGCAGACCTAATACACACTTGCGATTGCTAAACACCGGTCACGGCTTTGGTTCGCGTAGTTTTTCCGGCGTCAGTAATGTAGTACGGGCCATGTTATTTTCCTTTCAGACGCAGCCAACAGCGCCTAGTCGCGATGCCATTGCTTGCATCAGTTTTGAAGTCGACGATCAGAGCGCAGAAGATTTAGCGCTGGCGTTGGAATATATGCGCAAACAACCGGGTGTGATTGATGTTGTGCAATATCCAGTTATGGGTAAAAAAAATCGGCAGGCAACCAGTGTCAGAGTGTTGGTGCAGCCTGAGGTGCAAGCAGCGATTGAAAATCTATGCTTTACCCAAACCACCACCTTGGGGCTGCGTTGCTCTGTTACTCAACGCACAATATTGCAGCGACAGATAGTGAATGTAGGCCTTCAAGGGCGTAATTACCGAGTAAAACTTGCACAGCGACCTGACGGCGAATTAACTGCGAAGGCCGAACTAGACGATTTGGCTCAAACCCATCTTAATCAAGCCGAGCGCCAATTAGTTCGGGAAATAGTGGAAGCCATCGCTCTCGACAGGCACAGTGGTAAAGCAAAATTAGCAGCCCCAAATGGCAACAAAAACAAACTGGATAATTCAATAGACATTAACGCTGCTGACTCTGTAATTAATGTTGATATAGATTCGCAGGAAAAATCATGACTCTTAGTGTTGACGAGATTTACCAGCGCCTAGAGCAAGTATTGCAACGGCAGGGTCAAGTTGCCCTAGCTGTAAGTGGTGGTGTCGACAGCATGACCTTGGCCACTATTGCGTGCACAATTAATCCTGCATCTCAAGTTTTTCATGCGCTGTCTGCAGCAGTGCCCGTTGCTGCTACGCTGCGGGTTCAGCATTACGCGCTTAAATACCAATGGCAATTGCAAGAAATAAACGCAGGCGAAATGGACGATCCGTCTTATCAGCGTAATCCGAGCAACCGTTGTTATTTTTGTAAGAATAATTTGTACGGAAGTATTCGCCAACACACGGTCTTGCCAATAGTCTCTGGCACCAATCTAGATGATTTGCAGGATTACCGCCCTGGTCTTATTGCAGCCAATGAGCATGCTGTAAGACATCCTTTAGTGGAAGCTGGTATCAACAAAAATGGTGTTAGACAATTGGCCACCTGGTTAGGTTTGGACGATTTGCGCGAGCTGCCAGCTTCACCTTGTCTGTCGAGCCGTATCACTACAGGCATTGCGATTGATGCTGATTTGTTGCCATTGATTGATCAAACCGAACAAAAATTACGGCTTCTGCTTAACTGTGCAGCGGCCAGTGATGACATCCGTTGCCGTATTCGCAACACAGGTATAACCATCCAGTTGTCCAACCATGAGCTGGCGCTAGAGCAAGAAATTCGCAGCACTGTTCAAAAGGTTTTTTCCAGTACACGTTTCAGTCACTATTGCCGTTCGATCAGCATTGAGCCTTATGAGCAGGGCAGTGCATTTATAAAGGCCTCTGTATGAATAATGAAATCAATCTGGATTGGGACAGAGCTAAGCGGACCGGTTTAAGTGAAGCCATTTTGTGTTTAGGTAAATCACCTGCAAATTTGCAGGAAATTCTCGGTATGGCTGAAACTAGAAATACGGCTCTGTTGTTTACCCGGCTGGAAGCCACAATAGCAGCCAAACTTTTTATCAACGCAGGAGTGTTTGATTACGATCCTGTTTCTCGCACTGCTTATTATTTGCCAGCGCACTACAACAAACCACAGCTCGGTGCAAAAGTCGCGGTAGTCAGTGCCGGTAGTGCCGATTTGCCAGTTGCCAAAGAGGTTGTGCGCACCCTCACTTTTTACGGAATAGCGGCTACCGAAATCTATGACATTGGTGTTGCTGGCCTTTGGCGCATGCAGGAAAAACTTGAAACTTTACGTGCGCAGCAAGTTCTGGTTTGTGTGGCAGGTATGGATGCGGCATTACCTACTGTGCTGGCGGGATTGATATCTAGCCCTGTCATTGCGGTGCCTGTGTCCACGGGTTATGGCATGGCCAAAAATGGTGAAACTGCTCTTAATGCATTGTTGTGCAGTTGTGCTCAGGGTCTTGTCGTAGTCAATATTGATAATGGTTTTGGTGCGGCCTGTGCTGTCTTGCGAGTTCTTTCGGTTTGAATATTCTGGTTCTGCAATCTTGTAGTGTTCGGCAACTAAGCTCACCTTGGCTACAAACCTGTTTGCAAAGTGTGGCTAGCTGGGCGCAGCAATCGGGCTTTCATTATCGATTTATTGGCGACGAATTATTTAGTGTTGTACCAGAGTGGTACATGGCCAAAGTGCAAACAAAACTGCCAGTAGCCACTGATTACGCGCGGTTGATTTATTTGCAGCGAGCTCTTGGAGAAGAGTTTGAACAAGTTATCTGGTTAGATGCTGATGTACTTATTTTTGATCAAGCGTTAACTCTAGAATTTACCGGCAGTTGTGCCTTTGGTCAGGAGTTTTGGGTGCAGGAGCATAATGGAAAACTAGTAGCACGCAGTAATTTGCATAACGCAGTCTGTGTGTTCAAAAAAAATTGTGTGGTGTTGCCTTTTCTAATTCAAACCATAGCATCGCTGGTCCAGCGTGTGGATCCTGCCCATCTTGCTCCCCAATTTGTCGGACCTAAACTGCTCAATGCTCTACATTCTTTGTGTAATTTTTCTTTATTGCCGCAAGTCGGGGCTTTAAGTCCTCTGGTGGTTGCCGATATTTGTGCGGGATCCGGGGTAGCACTGGACCTCTTGCGACAACAATCGCAAGTGTCACCATTGGCGATCAATCTGTGTGCTTCCTTGATAGGAGAGGAAGCAGCATCGGCAGTGGTTGCTTCATTGTTGACCAAGGGTAGTCTTTGATTGCTTGGCTCCTAACGGAGGAAATAGCAAAACTTAGTTCAAAAAAAAGCCCCGCTAGTTTTCACTAGCAGGGCGTAATTTAAAGCGAGTTAGAAGCGAGTTTAAAAACTTTACTTTTTAGCGTCTTCTTTCTTTTGTTTCTCTTTGGCTATAACAGTTTCTGCAACATTATTAGGGCATGCAGAGTAGTGAGAGAACTCCATCGAGAACTGACCGCGACCTGAAGTCATGGTACGCAAGGTGCTGATGTAGCCAAACATGTCGGCAAGCGGCACGTTTGCTTTAATACGTACCCCGGTAATGTTCGCTTCTTGAGCTAGGATCATGCCGCGGCGACGGTTTAAGTCACCAATAACATCACCTACATGGTTTTCTGGGCTATACACATCAACCTTCATGATAGGTTCAAGCAATTGTGGGCCAGCTTTCGGCATGGTTTGACGGAATGCACCTTTTGCCGCAATTTCAAACGCAATTGCCGAGGAGTCAACGGCGTGGAAAGCACCGTCGATCAGATCGACTTCAACGTCTAGGACTGGGAAGCCGGCTAATGGGCCGGTTGCCATCATTAGTCTGAAACCTTTCTCAACAGCTGGATGGAATTCCTTGGGAACACTACCGCCCACAACCGATGAAATAAAGGTGAACCCAGAGGAGGGCTCACCAGGGCGAATGCGGTAGTCAATCCTGCCGTACTGCCCAGAACCACCAGATTGCTTCTTGTGGGTATAAGTGTCTTCGACTTCACGGGTGATAGTCTCGCGGTAGGCTACCTGGGGCTGGCCTACGACCAATTCGACTCCATAGGTACGTTTCAGAATGTCTACTTTAATATCTAGGTGCAATTCACCCATCCCTCGAAGGATGATTTCACCTGAGTCGATATCAGTTTCAACCCGGAAAGTGGGATCTTCTGCCACCATTTTACCAATCGCAATGCCCATTTTTTCAGTTGAGCCTTTGTCTTTAGGCGCCACAGAAATAGAGATTACCGGCTCAGGAAACACCATCGCCTCAAGTGTACATTCGTGTTTAGGATCACAAAGTGTGTGGCCGGTTTGCACGTTCTTCATGCCAACAATAGCGATAATGTCGCCTGCTTCAGCATGGCTCAATTCGTTACGTTCATTCGCCTGCATTTCAACCATGCGGCCAACACGCTCGGTTTTACCAGTAAATGAGTTAAGGATTGAGTCGCCTTTGTTCAATTGGCCGGAGTAAATACGGCAGAAAGTCAGGGCGCCAAAGCGGTCATCCATGATTTTGAATGCTAGCGCACGGAACGGCTCATCCGCAGAAACAATGGCGAATTTACCGTTTGGGTTGCCTTCTTCATCTGTCAGTGGCTGAGGATTAACTTCGTGTGGCGCGGGCAAATAATCAACAACCGCGTCCAGCAAAAGTTGCATGCCTTTGTTCTTGAAGGCTGAACCGCAATAGGTTGGGAAGTAGGCCAGTTCACGTGTGCCTTTGCGTATACAGCGCTTGATGTCTGCTTCAGAAATCTGTTTGCCTTCCAGGAATTCCATTAACACTTCGTCATCTACTTCAACAGCAGTTTCGATTAACTGGTCGCGGTACATTTCTACTTCATCAACCATATCGGCTGGTACGTCAGAAATTGAGTAGTTTTCCGGTTGGCCAGTTTCGTCCCAAATGTAGGCTTTACGGGACAATATATCCACAACACCTACGAAGGTGTCTTCAGTGCCGATTGGCAGGGTCATGATTAAAGGGCGGGCTCCCAATACTTTTTGCACTTGTGCAGTTACTTTGAGGAAGTCGGCACCAATACGATCCAATTTGTTTACGAAAATCAAACGCGCTACTTTGGAGTCGTTCGCGTAACGCCAGTTGGTTTCTGATTGCGGCTCAACACCGCCAGAACCACAGAAAACGCCGATACCTCCATCGAGTACTTTCAATGAGCGATACACTTCAACGGTGAAGTCAACGTGGCCCGGCGTATCAATTACGTTGAAACGGGTACCTTTCCAGAAACAGCTCACGGCAGCTGACTGAATGGTGATGCCGCGCTCAGCTTCCTGAACCATAAAGTCGGTAGTAGACTCACCTTCGTGAACCTCACCGATCTTGTGGATTCTTCCGGTCAGCTTGAGGATACGCTCGGTGGTGGTGGTTTTTCCGGCATCCACGTGGGCGAAGATACCAATATTTCTGTAAAGGGATAGGTCAGTCATAGGGCTCTCAAAAAAAGCTGGCATGTAAAAGGCGTGGCACGATACACGAATTCACAGAATTTTTCTGCTCAAAAGTGTCAAAGGTTGTTGAGTTCCTCCTTTCACTAACGGTTTCTGGTGTCCATATGCTTATAATTTGTTGGTCCCAAGCATACTTAATGCCTTCGGATATCCGCTTGGAGGGGGGGCTAGCTGGAAAATTTCCCGACTCGCGGTATCATGCGGGCAAACCATAACAACCACATCAAAGAGGGGATTATCATGGCTGGCATTACTTTGGAAAACATTACCGAAGCAGTAATTAATCACGGCGATAAAGGTAAGACTAATCCGCGTCTGCATCAGATTTATACAAGTCTGGTCAAACATATTCATGCTTTTCAGAAAGAAGTGAATCTGACCACAGAAGAATTGGATATCGGTCGCAAATTTCTGTTCAAACTGTCTATACCCAACAACGACTTTCCTATGGGTGAAATCCATTTAATGACTGACTGCCTAGGAATTTCCGAAGTGTCCATATTGCTTGAAGATAAAGGCAATCATGGCACCACAGAAATGAATGTCGAAGGCCCGCTGTTTTTTGCTGGCCTGCCAGAACGTGCTAACGGGGCAAAAATTGGAGTTGATGACACAGGTAAACCCTTGTTCGTGAGGCATAAATTCCAGGATGCTCAAGGTAAAGCGTTGGCCAATGCAACTGTTGATGTCTGGCAACCCAACGGTGAAGGCAACTATTTCGTGCAAAAAGAAAATTTACCAGAATGGAATTACTATGCCCGTTTCCACACCGATGCCAAAGGTGAATTGAATTTTGAAACCGTGGTGCCCGGCGATTATCCGGTGCCAACTTCCGGTCCTACTGGTGCAATGCTAGAACAATTGGGTCGCCATGGTTATCGCGCTTCCCACATCCACTACATTGTGCGTGCTCAGGGGCATCCCGATTTCACCACCATGATGTATTTCAATCATTCGCCTTATGTGAATTCAGATACCATTTTTTCGGTTAAGAATTTCCGGGTGGACATTGTTAAACATGACACCACAGATGCAATCAAAGCCCGAGGTTTGAACCAACCTTTTTACACGCTGGATTACACGTTTATAATTCCTTGATCTGGTTAACACTAAGCTGCTTTAGATATTTCGATGCCACTAGCCCTGTTTTACAAGCCCAGTTATGAGCGTTTGCAGGCGCGTATCACGGCCCTTGCACCTGCCCTAGAAGTAGCACTTTATGATGCAGAAGGGCGCATTACATTGCATGGCAGGGAAGTTGATATTGAAGAAATTAGCCCGGAATATTTCTGGATCCACAGCGAATTGTTTTTTTCGCCTTGTATAAAGGATTATTTCCGTCTGGCACTGGCATCACGTTCTATTCGCTGGTTACACACGGTTAACACAGGACTTGATCGCTTGCCCTATATTGATCTGGTTAAAAGTGGCGTGGTCGTTACTAATAATCATGGGCAGGCGATTGCCATTGCAGAATATGTAATGGGTCAGGTGTTGGCCCATTATCAAAATGCAGCTGATTTTCGCAACAAACAGCACCAAAAAATCTGGCAGCATCGTGGCTTTCGTGAAATACAAGGTACCCATTGGGTCATCATTGGGTTCGGCCATATTGGGTTAGCAGTGGCGCAGCGTGCTAAAGCCTTTGGCGCCAAAATCACAACCGTACGCCGCAGTCCCCATACTGAAGGTCTGGCAGATGCAGTGGTGACTCAAGCGCAATTAACTACGGTGTTGCCCACTGCTGATGTGGTTGTTCTTGCCTGTACCTCCAATGCCGACACTCGCAACATGGTTAATGCAGATTTTCTCGCTGCAATGTCAGCTAAATCAGTGCTGGTTAATATTGCGCGTGGTGATCTGGTAGTGGAAGAGGCGCTTAAGCAGGCGCTCGATGCGGGTAGACCTGAATACGCGATTCTGGATGTATTTAATGCCGAACCACCAGCGCAAGATTGTTGGGTTTGGCAGCATCCACGCGTATTACTCACTCCCCATCTATCTAATGCCGGCACCGGCATGCGAGCGCGCAGCGAAAGTGTTTTTTTTGCCAACCTGGAGCGTATGGTAAAAGGAGAACCCTTGCTGAATCAGGTAACTGAGCGTGACATTGTTTAGGGCTTTTTACTAAGGATCCAGAGCAGGTAGAAGTGAAGCTTGCGTCGATACGCATGAACCCATCCATGCGACTCTCATTGGCATCCCTGCCAATGAAGGTCATCTTAAGCTTCACCTCTGTCTTCTCTCTGATTTGCGCAGTAGTACTCAGGATTAATTCTTTTAGTATCTCCAACAAGTAGGCATGAGCCATGTATGAAGTAATCACAGTTGATGTTCTCAACAACCCAATGGAAGTATTTGTATTTCGTCCCCAAGGTTTGGGGCCACATCCAGGTATTTTGCTGGCAATGCATCTGCCCGGTCACACCGGACTTGAACATGATGTGTTTACACTCACCACTGCCCAACGTTTTGCCGATAATGGTTACCTCGTTGCAGTACCTTTTATTTTTCATTGGTGGCCTAAAAGCGCGGCAGCGGATCTGAAGCGGGAAGCCAGTAGAGATGATTGGATCATCGCAGATATGAACGCAGGTATGGATGTGCTCTGCGCGCAAGCTGGAGTGGATGTGACGCGCATTGGTATCGTAGGTCATTGTTGGGGTGGGCGGTCGTCGTGGTTGTCTGCATGTCATATTCGAGGTGTTGCAGCATTGGCTACTTTCTACGGCGGCAACATAAAAAAAATACTGGGTAATGGAAGTGTGTCACCTATCGACCTGACTCCCCACATCAGTTGTCCGGTGATCGGTTTTTATGGCAATAACGACACTAATCCCTCACCCGAAGACGTCACCGACTACAGTGCTGCGTTAACAAGGGCGGGTATCAAACACCAGTTTCATCAATATGACGGCGCAGGGCATGGCTTTCAGAATTTTCCAATGTCGGAGCGTTACCATCAGGTGTCTAGTGATGATGCATGGAATAAGGTACTGAATTTTTTAGGCAAAAATCTGGGTAGGGGGGATTAGAGAGCTGCCAATAACCCAAAGTGCCAGGATACCACTCGCCATTTCAATGTGAATTGAGGCAACATTGACCGACCAGTCAGTCAGTTCTACTATGTGGCCTACATCCAATCTGCGTAATTTTATGTCTCTAGCCGTATCTAACCTTGCACCCGGCAAGCGCTTGCAACAAAAAGAAGCGCGTCGGAATGACATTATTGAAGCGGCACTTGCTGAATTTGCTTCGCAGGGTTTTACTGCCACCAAACTGGATGATGTGGCCGTCCGTGCCGGCATTGGTAAGGGCACTATCTATCTGTACTTCAACAGCAAGGAAAGTTTGTTTGAAGAGGTTGTACGCTGCACATTGTTTCCTGGTCGGGAAATGGCTGAATCTTATGTGGAAGATTTTGAAGGCACTGCGACAGAATTGATGGTCAACCATTTTCGTTTCATTTATGGCTTTTTCCAAAATGAAAAAGTTCCTCTTTTGCTGGCGATAGTGTTGGCAGAGGCTGCACGTTTTCCGCAGTTAGCGCAGTTTTTTTTCGACGAAATGATCAGACCTTCGCGTCAACTAATCCAAGACATTATCGAGCGTGGTATTGCCAGTGGTGAGTTTCGAGCATCTGCCAGTTTGATCCATCACCAGTTGTTGATTTCACCGGCCGTGTTGGCAGCTATCTTTAATCTGCAATTTCACCAACAAGAACCTATTGATTTTGCTGTGTATTCAGAAATGCACATTGATTTTATTTTACGCGGGCTCAAAGCTTGATCCCTACACAATTCGCTCTGCATTTTTTCCTGCGCCGCCAACTGGATTTACTCATGAAGTTTTTAAGCAAGCCGTTATTTCTTTTGTATTTTTTGTTAACGGCAGGGTGTTCACAAGATCAACAATTACTGAGTGTGCCTGTTTTTGCTCGAGTCGAGGCAGATCCAATCGGCGAATTGAGCGGCATAGTCAAAAGCCCTGGGCGCGACAACTTGTATTGGGTGCATAACGATAGTGGTGATAGTGCCCGCATTTTTGCCATTACTGCCGAAGGCAAAAACATCCTTCCCACCTATTCAAAATTTTCTTTTTATGGTGAGGAAGATGAACGAGGCAAAAAGCAGTGGCAGGGTTTTGAAGTGTTAGATGCTCGTAATGAAGATTGGGAAGATATTGCGGTTGACAGCAATTATCTCTACATCAGTGACATGGGAAATAACAACAACAAACGCCGCGACTTAGGCATTTACTTAGTCAGTGAAATAGACCCTACAGCTTCCACACGTACCGCAGTAATTCAACATTTGGCTATTATTTATCCCGATCAGGAAAGTTTTCCGCCACAGCAAAAACACTTCGACTCTGAAAGTCTTTTTACCTTTGACGGCAAACTGTACCTGATCACTAAACATCGCGCTCCCAATTCAGATTCTGCCGAGCCGGGTGCAAAACTGTACAGGCTGGATACCATGCTGCCCGACCAGGACAATGTACTAACATTGTTGGAATCCAATGCTGATATCACCTCTGCTACTGGTGCAGATGTCTCCCCTGATGGACAGACGCTGGCGGTTATTTCTTACAATGATCTTTGGTTGTTTGATCGCCCGCAAAGTGGTGATCTTTGGCTGTCTTCAACTTCTCGTCGTTATCCTTTAAATACGGATGTGTTTGAGCAGGTTGAAGCAATCACGTGGGTTGATAACGCAACATTGCTGATCGCCAACGAACAAAGGGATATTTTTCGCCTCCCGCTGACAGATCTTCCAAGTAGGTAGGGTTAGATAATGATGCATGACATATCCCTGGCATATTCTAAATCCGGTACGCTCTGGAAGCGCCATCTTTCCAGTCATCACGCACAGATAGAAACTCTTTTAGATAATCGGCAGCTACATGGTTCGGTAAAGATGCGGGTTAAGGATTTGGAAAGTCTGAGTGAAAAATGCAGTTTTCTTACTCGTTCCACTGGCGATTTGAATCCGCAAATCGGCGATCTGCTGGGTTTGCGAATTGTGGTTCCTTTCCAGGAAGAAGTGGAACAAGTAATAGAACTGTTACGAGCACATTTCAACATCGAAGCTATCGAACGTAAATCTGAAAAACTTAGCTTTCGCGAATTTGCTTACGATGCTGTGCATGTGGAAATCCCGCTAGAGGAAGATATTGACTTGCCGCAATGCTGCAAAAAAGTGATTGAAGTCCAGGTTCGTACCACTCTGCAGGATGCTTGGGCCGATGTGGAGCATGAATTGATTTACAAAAATCATTTTCGTTTTCCCAGAAGTGATGCTCTGCGCAAGAAGTTGGCAGCAGTAAATGCCAGTCTTAGTTTAGCTGACATTATTTTTCAGGAAATACGTGATTCACAAAAAGATATGGCTAAATGGGGGCAGGAACGATTTCAAGCACTCCTGCATCCGTCAATAGAACGTATTGAACCCTTGCTCAGTGTCGAAATGGCGCCATTACCACAAGCCACTTTGCCGGGAATTGAAGAAGTAGGTGATAGTAATCGAGCTGAGATAGAACATAATCTGATGTTGGGTCTTAAGGCCCATAAAGTTTTCGATTACGCAACGGCAGTCGAATTTTATACTAAAGCTCTAGCTTGCGATCCGGAGCTTGCTGCTCGCTCCATTGTTTTCAGTCACCGCGGCATGGCATATTTCTCTCTAGAGCAAGAATCACTAGCGCTGAGTGATTTCAATCGCAGTTTCCAGTGTGACACACACAATTATCGCGCCCTAAATTATCGTGCCATGGTGTTACGCCGAATGGGTTACGTAGAACCGGCACTTGAAAGTTTTACCTTGTCGTTAGAGCTTGCGCCTCAGCAGGTAGACGTTTACTTCTTGCGCGCACAAACGCTGGTTGAAATTGAAGAGCTGGTGCGTGCCAAGGCAGATTTGCGTAGAACACTAGAGTTGGAACCGACCCACAAAGAAGCGTATGCCCTCTTGCAAAAAATCAAACCATGACAGGTTTGCAATGCAGTAATACCTCGTCAAATAACCCGTTTCAATGCTCTAGACTCAGTGTTAACATGCGCCGCTTTCCTGTCAAAAGCGGCTTTTTTGCGCAAAAAAGTGACTTCTAAGCGAACATGAAAGCTTTCTATCAAGACTTTAAATTGGGCATATTGGGCGGCGGACAATTAGGCCGCATGTTGATTGGGTCCTGCACCAATTTTGATATATTCACAGCTGTTCTCGATCCTTCCGAAGTTGCACCTTGCAAACATATTGCCTCCTCTTTCCACTTAGGTTCAATCACAGATTTCGCCACTGTTTATAATTTTGGCAAACAGGTTGATTTGCTTACAATCGAAATTGAAAACGTTAATGTCGAAGCCTTATATCAACTTGAAAGGGAAGGTAAGGCAGTTTACCCACAGCCCCGTGTCATCGAAATAATTCAAGACAAACGTAAACAAAAACAGTTCTATCTTGAACATGGCATTCCAACAGCGGACTTTGTGTTGGTCGAAAATCGTGCTGACATCCTGCACAACATTGCCCGTTTGCCAGCTTTTAACAAACTAGGCAAAGGTGGTTACGATGGTGGGGGTGTGCAACGAATTGAAAGTGTCAGTGACATAGACAAGGCCTTTGATGCGCCTGGATTGCTGGAGCAATATATTGATTTCGATCGCGAAATATCTGTAATTGTTGCGCGTAATGCCAAAGGTGAGGTTGCAGTATTTCCCGCCGTCGAATGTGTGTTTCATGCCGACCACAATTTGGTTGATTATTTATTGTCACCGAGTTCTGCTGCTCCCGCCATTTTGCACAGAGCAGATACAATTGCCAGACAAGTAGTGGAAAGTCTGCAACTAGTTGGTTTGCTGGCGGTAGAAATGTTCGTGACAAAAAGTGGAGAAGTACTCGTTAATGAAGTAGCGCCACGCCCCCATAACAGTGGTCATCAAACCATTAATGCTAATTACACATCGCAATATGAGCAACACCTTCGCGCAATCTTGAATTTGCCACTGGGTGCTACCACCATGAAATCTCCATCAGCAATGGTGAATCTGCTCGGTGCAGAAGGGTTCAGCGGTGTAGCGCGATACGAAGGTGTGGAACAATTACTGCAAATTTCAGGCGTTAGTTTATTTCTTTATGGTAAAAAATTTACCCGACCGCAACGCAAAATGGGACATATCACTATTTTAGATGTAGATGTAAATCGCTTGCTTGAAAAAGTGGAAATGGTCAAAAAAGTAATCAAGGTGGTAGTATAAAAAAGTAGTGTAAATAGTGGTGTATGCAGCACCAATGTCTGATTGGGTTTAGGCTGTATTAGAGTGCCATTGAGCAATTTTTCGTGGTTTAGTCTGAAATTTTGGTAGTGAAAGCGTCTAATAGTTACAAGTAATCAACATGCGCAACCAACATGAGCAAACAAGATGAGCAAAATAAAACCCCAAGGCTTGGCTAAGCGTCAAACAAACTCCAAGGCATTGGCAAAAGTAGGCATCATCATGGGCAGTGCCTCTGATTTGCCTGTCATGCAAGCTGCTGCCGACATCCTCGGACAATTTTGCATCCCTTATGAAATTGCCGTGGTGTCTGCGCATAGAACACCAGAGGTCATGTTTGAATATGCCAATACTGCGCGCGAACGTGGTCTTAGTGTCATCATTGCCGGTGCAGGTGGTGCAGCGCATTTGCCCGGTATGGTGGCATCGATTACTACATTGCCGGTTATTGGTGTGCCCATCAAATCGAGCAATTCCATCGACGGCTGGGACTCAATTCTATCCATGGTACAAATGCCCGCAGGAATTCCGGTAGCAACAGTTGCCCTCAATGGGGCACTGAATGCAGGTGTGCTGGCTGTTGAGATTCTTGGTACCAGTTCGCTTGAAGTTGCAGCCCAGTTGGCAGATTACAAAAAAGCCCTGAAGCAAAAGGTGCAAGAGATGAATAACAACATTCCAAGTACTACCAGTCGAAAATAACCACATGTTTTAGATGCATCAACCCAGCTTGAAATGTGGGCAAATGTGATTTTGCCTGTAGCTGCCTGCTGGTATAATCTTGCCCTGTCTAGATCGGACATCCTCCCATTTCTTTTACTACACGGATATTGCAATGTTTCAATCGATTGAGCGTCGCCCACCTGATCCAATTCTGGGTTTGTCTGCAGCTTATAAAAACGATACCAATCCTAAAAAAGTAGATCTTGGTGTTGGTGTATACAAGGATGAGGCCGGTAACTGCCCCGTGATGAAAGCGGTAAAAACCGCAGAAAATAAACTCTGGCAAACAGAAGATTCCAAGTCCTACATTGCGCAGGCTGGCCCAGAATTATTTATCAAACATACTGCTCAATTGTTGCTTGGTGCCGACAGTTCAGCCTTACGAGATAATCGAGTTGCCACAGTGTTGGCCCCTGGGGGCTCCGGTTCTTTGCGCGTAGCCGCTGAATTTGTCGCCAGAAATTATCCTGACACTCGCATCTTTGTCAGTGATCCCACCTGGAACA
>Ga0114978_10000073_pt1 | contig 76562 bp, 96 predicted proteins | sample S_140212_EF_Meta_FD_87027 | JGI IMG/M metagenome (GOLD analysis project Ga0114978, IMG submission 87027) | Freshwater microbial communities from Lake Simoncouche, Canada to study carbon cycling - S_140212_EF_MetaG | ecosystem: Environmental > Aquatic > Freshwater > Lake | place: Lake...
CTTATCGATCATTGGTTTGACTTTCATACTTAAGTATGGTTCTATATTCAATTACCCACGTAATGAATTAAGGAAATTGAGTCCATACTTTGAGGAACTATTTAAATGTTCCTTATGTTTGGGATTCTGGTCAGGCCTAATTGTTGGTTTGACATCAAAGGAAAACTTGTTGTTATTTCCTTTCTATGGTGCAGCAATTTCCTTCTTTGCTGATCATTTCCTGGAACTCATTCAAACAACCATTAGTAAGCTTGAACGTTAATTTCCCTTAACGGCTTTTATTAGCTTTCCTAATACGTAAACGCAGTAGTCCATATTTTCGGCTGCTGCGTTTTCCATTTCTTGGTTTAATAATTTAACAACAGCACTACGAGAGATATTTCCTACTACTTCTTCCTCACTTTCAATAGGAGATGTTCCTAAAGGTGCTTGAACATATGCAGGTTTATCCGGAGAGGTTGTTGGTATTGGTCTTTGGTAAGTGTAAGCTTTAGATGTTCTACCAACATTTGATTGGGTGTAATTAGCTAGAGGTGTATCAATGCTAACACCATTATAACCACCTTCATAAATTTGTTGAATTTTTCTTAAATCAGACATTGTTTTATATATTTAATAGTATATATTGAAGTATGGATAAAAATGTTACATGGGATGAAATTACATCTCTAATTGTGCAGAGTGATATTAAGGAAAAATATAAAGATGTCGACATTATTGCTTGTATTGGTACAGGGGGAATGGTACCTGGTGTCATTATTTCGAAGATTCTCGACAAGCCTATTATCAATCTCGGTGTTAAATCGTATGCAGTTAACAATACTCAAACGTATAACGCTCAGTGGTATCAAAATTTTGTGTTTAGAAAGTCAAAACACCACAACGTTCTAGTAGTTGATGACATTAATGACACTGGTCACACTTTAATTACTGTTAATAGTTACTTGATGTCTCTTTTTTATACAGAAAAGCATGTAAATTTTTTAACGGTGTATATGAAACCACATACAGTTTTCAATTGTGACTACTTACAAGAGGTAGAAAACGATACATGGATCAAATTCCCTTGGGAGGTAAACAAATGAGTGATAGAAAAGTAACATGTTTAATTACAGGTCAGTCTGTAATGATGGGTAAGGACTATTTTGCTAAAAAAGCAGAGGAGTATAATGGTGAAGAAAATTTACGCAAGTATTATATTAGCAAAAAAGCTAAGAGTTTGGTAAAGCGTGGTTATAATGTAAATGAAATTCGTAAAATTCTTAATGTAGTTGAACCGGGATTACCTGGTGGTGATACTCAAGATGTTATTGATATAATTAGCTACCATAAAGTTGAAAAGAAAAGTATATCTGAAAAGCGACTTGATAGTGCTCAAAACTTTATGATGCAAGCTTCTGATGAAGATGTACAGTTATTCATAAATAATATCAAACAACTTAAATTATGACAAAAAAATTTATCCCATCTATAGCTGGTAAGAATACAATTAAACTTTTTGATGCTTTAACTGGTCAGCTCTACAGACAGTTTAATACTGGTGGGTCTATCTCTGGACAACCTATTGTTACAGAGTCTGAAATCTATGTTGAAGTTACTGAAGCAGGTAATAAAAGAGTAATCAAATATTATTCTCTACCACATTGCGGTCTCAAAAAAACTATTCGTCTTTAATTAAAAAATATAGGTAAAAACTTGATTGTTTAGTGTCATGGTATATACTAAATAGTATACTATGAAAGTACTTAAACGAAACGGTAAGCTACAAATTTTAAACGATAAAAAGATCCACCAATGCGTGGATCGAGCATGTAAGGGTCTCAAGAATGTAGATCCTTTAACAGTTGTATATAATGCAACTCTAAAACTATATGATGGTGTACCAACTACAGAGATTGATAAGTCTCTTGTGTTGTCAGCAAGAGCATTAATCGAACAAGAACCGGAGTATACTCTTGTGGCCGCAAGATTGCTTCTTAATACTCTATATAAAGAAGTATTTGGTGAAGGTGTAGATAGTGATGCATTTGAACTTCAATATAAGAAGACATTCATCACTAATCTCAAAGCTTTGGTAAAGGCTGGAACTCTTAATAAAGATCTTCTTTCATTCGACCTCAAAGCAATTTCAGCTGCTCTCAATATTAAGAGAGATTATATCTTTGAATATCTCGGCGTTCAAACTATTGTTGATCGCTATTTGTGCCGTGTTGATGATAAGCTTGTAGAGTCACCACAAGCATTCTTTATGCGTATTGCAATGGGGTTAGCTCTTGCAGAAAAGCCAGAGGAAAGAACAGAGTGGGCTATTAAGTTCTACAATGTATTGAGCACGCACGATTACATGGCGTCTACACCAACGTTGTTCTATTCAGGAAATGTTCGTAGTCAGCTCTCTTCTTGCTTCTTGAATACGTTTGAAGATTCAGTATTTGGTATCTTTGATGGTCTTCATCAGGAAGCTCAGAAGAGTAAGTACGCTGGTGGGCTTGGAATGGACTTTACTCTCTTTAGAGCTGGTGGTGCTTTGATTTCTACTACAGGTGGTCAAACGACTGGAGCTGTTTATACTTGGAAATTGTTTAATGATATGCTAATTGCAATCAATCAAGGAGGAAAGCGAAAGGGTGCTGGTTGTGGTTATTTGGAAACATGGCATTACGATATTGAAGACTTTCTTGAGTTGAGGAAAAATGTCGGTGAAGAACGTAGACGTACTCATGATATGAATACTGCTAATTGGATTCCAGATTTATTCATGCAACAAGTTGCAGCTGATAGTAATTGGTTTCTTTTCTCCCCAGAAGAGGCTCCTGAATTGCATGACTTGTTTGGAACAGAATTTGAAGCTAAGTACTGGGAGTATGTTGCAAAAGGAAAGCGTGGTGAGTTGAGATTGTTCAAAGAGGTAGAGGCAAAAACGCTTTGGAAAAAGATGCTTAAGGCAATTTTTGAAACTGGTCATCCTTGGATCACATTTAAAGACCCTTGTAATATTCGTTATACTAATCAGCATGAAGGTATAGTGCACTCATCTAACCTTTGTACTGAAATTACTCTTCATACTAAGGCTACTAAATTCAAACCGAATAACGATCGCGATATTGCTGAGTATGGTGAAACTGCAGTTTGTAATCTTGGTTCAATCAATCTTAAGAATCATCTCATTGTAGATTCAAAAGGTGTTTATACTATTGATTACCCGAAGCTGAAAGATACTACAGCTATTGCAATTCGGATGCTTGATAATGTTATCGACATTAACTTCTATCCAACACAAGAAGCTAAAAACTCTAACGTAAAGCATAGACCGATTGGTCTTGGTTCAATGGGTTGGCATGATATGTTCCACGCTCTTCGAGTTAATTATGATAGTGATACAGCAGTTAAATTATCTGGTTATATTTCTGAGTTCATTTCATATCATGCAATTCTTGCTAGTAGCCAATTAGCTGAGACACGCGGTAAGTATTCAACGTTTGATGGCTCGCTTTGGAGTAAGAATGTATTCCCAGTTGACTCATATATTAATTTGATGTCTCAAAGAGACCCAACCTTTAATAAAACTCGTGAAGATTTAGAAAATCATGATTGGGAATCGGTACGCGAGTCAGTTAGTAAACATGGTATGAGAAATTCTAATGTACTGGCAATTGCTCCTACTGCGACTATTTCATCTATTGTTGGGTGCTCTTCAACAACCGAACCGATCTTCTCTAATTTATTCGTTTATCGTACTCTTAGTGGTGAATTTAAAATGATTAATAAGTGGCTTGTAGATGATTTTAAAGCTTTGAATATGTGGAATCATACTACGGTTCAGCAACTAGTTGCAGCTGATGGTGATGTAAGTCGAATGAACCTACCAGAAGGTATTCGTGATGAACTAATTGCAAGATATAAAACTGCATTCCAAGTAAATCAGTTTAAACTTCTCGATGCAGCAGCTGCTCGTGGTATTTGGATTGACCAAGCAATGTCAGTAAATCTCTTTAACGATCAAGTATCTCTAAAATATCTTAATGATATGTATATGCATGCTTGGACTTTAGGATTGAAAACGACTTATTACCTGCGTAATAAAGGTGCATCTTCAATTGAAAAAGCTTCTGTAAATAGTAATCAAATTTTAAGCTCTATTGGAGATGAAGCTCCAATGAAAGCATGTTTGATTGTTGACCCTACCTGCGAATCATGTCAATAAACTTCCCTCAACCGTTTCTGGAAGAGTTGACAGATGATGAACACTCTTTGCTCTGCAGTATTTTAAACCAAGGTAAGTCCGTGGTTTATGAACTGGCCTACTGCAGAGCAGGAGTGGTTCTCAACAATTTAAATAAAGCGCAATTAACTGAAGAAGGTGAAGTTACACGTAAAAGTATTTTAAACAAATATAACCAATACATGGGAAAGCCGATAGAATAAATAATAATATGAGCGAAAAAACGGGATTAATTCTAGGTAAAGAAAAAGAGGGTGTGAATCAAATTTTACCACATAAACATAAATGGGCATGGGATTTGTATAAGATTGGTAAACGTAATAATTGGGATCCAGAAGAAATTCCAATGAACGTTGATATTAATAATTGGCGGGGTAATAAGTTGACTGATGCAGAAAAATTGGTAGTACGACGTACGCTTGGATTCTTCGCAGGATCTGAGTCGTTAGTAGGAAATAATTTAGTATCTCTCTTTAGACATATTACTGATCCAGAGTGTCGTCAATATATGGCACGGCAGATTTGGGAAGAATGCTTGCATAACGATACAGTTGTTTATATTTGCGATTCTTTGAGTCTTGATCTTAAGGAAGTATATGAAGCGTACGCGACAGTACCATCTATTAAAGCTAAAGATGATTTCTTAATGTCCATTACAAAGAATCTTAAACATGATGTTGATACATCAACCGTGGAAGGTGTTCGTGAAGTCATTAAGGCAGCCTTTATTTACTGGGTTATTTGTGAAGGTACGTTTTTCTTCTCTGGTTTTGCAATGTTGCTTGCATTGAAATCAAAATTACCTGGTGTTGGTGAGCAAATTGAGTATACTCTTCGTGATGAATCTAATCATATCAAGTTCGGTTGCTCACTTATTCGTCAGATTATTAATCAGATGCCAGAAGTTTGGACTGAAGATTTCCAAAATCTACTTGTTGGTTATTTAAAAGAGGCAGTTGCACTTGAGATCGCTTATGCGAAGGATGTGTTGCCTGTTGGGATCTTAGGTTTGAATTCGAATATGTTCATTGACTATATGCAATATATCGGTAACAGGAGACTTGAAAGTATTGGTATTTCATATCGTTTTGAAAATGATAAAAATCCATTCGATTTCTTATCAGAAGTTCAAGATTTAATTAAGGCTAAAAACTTCTTTGAATCGAAAGTAACTGATTATCAATCTGCAGGAGCATTAGATGATGACTTTTAATTAGTCTTTGTTAATATTACTTTAATCAACGGTCCCCGATAGCATTGCTATCGGGATTCCCATAAATATAAGATGCTAGATAATCTTGATCCAGACTTACGTACATCAGTTATTGGTTTTATTTCAGGGTTGCTTGGTGTCTTTTTAATTTTTGTAAAAAAGATACTTAACAATCTTAGTGATAAAATTTTTACTAAACGTGATGCCGTAGTAGAAACATTAAATGTGGGTAAACTAATAAAGGACTGCTTAACAAATTTGTTAGTTGACTGGGATGCAGGTAGAGCATTTATTGTACAATTTCATAATGGTGGTAGTTTCTTTACAGGTGGATCAATGCAGAAGTTTTCAATCACTCATGAAGAGATTGCTCCAGGTGTTCACCCAATGCATAAGGTGTTGCAAAATATTATTATAACAAATGCATCTTGGATCGGAGATGTTCTTGATGGTACTTTCGTTGTACCGAGCGTTAAAAAACTTCAAGATGTTACAACAAGAACATTCTTTGAAGAGTTTGGTGTTGAGTCTGTTATAGGTATACCTCTTAAGAAGGATAATAGAGTAGTTGGTATTTTAATGCTGCAATTTATTTTAAAACAACCTAAACTTGATGATGCTTGTTTGATTAAACTCGCTGATCAATGTAAAAATATTCCATCGTTGTTATTACACTGCTAAAATATAAATAATATTAATAACATGAAACAACGCTCTATTTGGTTAAATGGTGGTGATGAAACAAAACAAGAACAACCTATTCAAAATATTATTCGTATAGAAGGTATTAATGGGGAAGAAGAAGCGATAACATCTCACATTAGAGGCTCTGAAAATGAAATTGCATTTTATGGTGAAATTAATACTGTTACAGCTGGTGAGATTTGTAGATTGTTAAATGAAACAGATTTAAGATTACAAAATACTAAAAATATGTTAGGAGCTGATTATGATCCTACTTTACATTTTAGAATTAGATCTGATGGAGGAAGCCTTTTTGATAGCCTTGCTATTTTAGATAGAATGGCTTACCTCAAAACAAAAATATATACTTACGTGGAGGGTGGTGCAGCAAGTGGTGCGACTCTTATTAGTGTTGCTGGTAAGCGTCGCTTCATCGGTAAAAATTCATTTATGTTAATCCATCAGTTGTCTGCTGGTTCGTATGGTAATTTTCAACAGCTAGAAGATCAGCAAGCAAATTATAAACGATTGATGACATCTATCAAGGACATCTATAAAACATACACTAAGATGCTAATGAAGAAGCTTGATGAAATTCTTAAACATGACCTATGGCTTACAGCTAAGGAGTGTTTGGAATATGGGATGGTAGATGAAATTATATAGTTGATCTTCGAGCTTTTTAGATCATAATATAATATGGATAAAAAGCTCTATTATGACGACATCGCTCTAGTACCAAGATTTTCAACTGCTACTTCTAGATCTGAATTAGATGTATCAACTAATCTAAGTGATCGTTCAATTAATCTTCCAGTAATACCAGCTAACATGAAATGCGTTATCGATACAAAGATAGCGCATTTTCTATCTGAACATGATTACTTTTATATCATGCATCGATTTGATATGGATAATTATGAGTTTGTTGAAAATTGTAACAAATATAATTGGAATCTTATTTCTATTTCAGTTGGTGTAAAGGAGTCAGATAAAATTGCACTTACCAACATCGCTGGCTCTAAGCTTAGAGTAGATTATATCACTATCGATATTGCACATGGTCATAGTGTATTGATGAAAGATATGATCAAATTTATAAGAGATCTCTTACCAGAAGTTAAAATCATTGCTGGTAACATTTGCACCAAACATGCTTATTATGATTTAGTTTTATGGGGTGCAGATATTATTAAAGTTGGTGTTGGACCTGGAGCAGCATGCACCACAAAGCTCAAAACAGGATTTACTTACCCAATGTTTAGTTGTATAAGTGAAATTGATACTTATAGAACGGAAAATGATTTACATATACCAATTATTGCAGATGGTGGTATTGAACATAATGGTGATATTACTAAAGCATTAGTAGCTGGAGCTGATTATGTAATGTGTGGTAAATTGTTTAGTGAATGTATTGATTCACCCGCACCACTTATCAATGGCCAAAAACATTATTTTGGCTCAGCATCAGAACATAATAAAGGTCATTCAAAAAATATTGAAGGTAAACTTCTTCAGCTTAATCAAAATGGAATGACATTTGAAGATAAGCTTCAAGAAATTAAACAAGATTTACAAAGTGCTTTATCCTATTCTGGTTGTAAAGATCTTTCGCAAATGTGGATGGTGGAGTGGATTTTAATCTAATTTATAGACTAAGGAGTTAAACTATAACTCTTATCAGTACCACGAAAATTTAAAAAGGTATTTAGGATTCTTGCTAAAAACACATTTAACCAATTACCCTTATCATATTTTGCCCCATCAGCAATTGCTTCACTAGCAACAGCAAAATCTGCTCTATTAATACCTCTATCAATTGCTTCTTGTCTCATTACATTGTTGACACTTTTAGTACTAGTACTCTCTAATAGTCTCATTGGTACAGAAGGAAATTCATGACCATGTGGTAAAAGTTGTATAGCATTATTGCCTTGGAAACCTAAAAATATTTTTATAGGTACAACTTTAGTACCAGCTGCAAGTGGTCCTAATGCAAACGGTGGGGATTGCGGTACAGTATTATAGGATAATGGGTATGTTGGTTGATTCGTTTGAACGTAATCGGGAAAATAAGGCCACTGACTACTAGCTGGTCCACTAGGTGACCCATTGATAGTAGCAGTTGGGGTATTTAATCTTTTTATTACAGCTAATTCAGCATTAAGTACGGTGGATGCTAACATGTTAGCAGCTACACCACCAATAACAGCTACCCCAGCTATCCAACTACCAAACACTAGCTGACCTTCAGCTCCTTCACTAGTAAACCCAACTATGGTTTGTTGAATTTCTCTAGGACCTGTAATATGGTTAACAAATAATTCACCTTCGGAATATATACCTCCTTGAACAATTACATTACCAGAAACACCTAATGTGCTATCCACCACAACTTGCGCATCACTTTTAATATTTACAAAGCTGCCTTCAATAGTAACGTTAGAGTTACCTGTTATGTTTACACTTTCACCACCAATTAAGGTTTGAGTTGTACTACCAACTTTTGTAACCGTTTCACTAATTAAGCTAGCACTACCACCTGATACTAGATGCACACCACCACCACCAGCTTTTACAGAAAATCTGTTACCTACATCCACATTATAATTACCACATGGGAATGCAGACCAGTTATCAACTTCTTGAACTATGGGTACTCCACCATCTTGAGATCTTGTACCTGTTGGTGATACTACAATACCAGCTTTAACACGTTTGCCTTTTGGAACAACTACACCTTGTGGTGTACTATTTGGAGCAGCACCAACTATAGTGTGTTTATTTCTAATAATATTTTCTACATAATTACCACCAGTACCAAAATCTTTTTCAATTTCATTGAATTTCTTCTGCTTAGAAGAAATTAACGTTGATATTCCTTGCTTTTCTGTATTAGGTGGTGCAGAACTACCTTCTACAATTTGAGGTATTGCAACATTTAAAACTTCTATTTTAGGGGGTGCATTTAATGGTGGTGGGTTTGGTAATGCAATCATATAAAATTAGTTTGTTGGTTTAGATGTATCTCTTTTTTGAAGTGTAGCCTGAGTTGGATTTATTTGAGGTAATGAATATAAATTTGGATTATTAACAGCACTTCCTATCGCTTTCGTTACACCAAAAAGAGCAGTTGAAGCTGTATTTACAGCTCCACTTAATAGTTTAGTAGCTTCAGCCCCAGTTGTACTTAACGCACCACCTACAGCACCACCAACACTAGCTCCAGCTTGTGTTAACAAATAACCTGGTATCTCTGCAGCCTTATATACACCAGCTGCTAATTGAGCATTAGCTTGATCAATTACTCTAGTAACACCATTAACTGAATCGGTAACTACATTTTTAATATCTTTAAGCGGTGAAGTAATATCACCAATAGCATTTGATACACCTCTAAGCGCATCATTAGCTAACGTTTGAACTGCTGAAGTAACAGCACTTGTAGCTAATGATGTAGCTGCATTTCTAAGTATTCGACCTATAGATAATTGTATCTTCAATGTTATATTATTCAGTATTTCACCTGAAGCTATTTTACGTTGTAATTCATTTATACCAACTGCTGGTGAATAAATTATACCATCAACAGCACCTTGTAATGAATTAAGACTATTAATAGTATTTTGAATGGTTTCAGCTATAGGAGCTGAAATACCAGTTGCTAGTTGACAAAATGACCCTGCTCCGCTAAGTGCTGGGTTTGCAGCTGTAGGTGCAACGTTTTGCCCTACGCCATTATTTTGTAATGTTTTAGGATTGGGATATGAGCCGCTATTTGCCATAGGTTATGCTAAATTGGTTAAATTATTGTAATCCACACCAGGTAATATTGGATATGCTGGTATTTTGGTATCCGGTAATAAGTTAGCAGCTGCTATTGAGGCAAACTCATCAGCCCATCTGCTATATGCATTTTTTATTAATGCATCAGCTGGACCAACAAACAATATCATATCACCGTTATCGACTCGTGTTTCTTTGGTACCATTTACATATACGTTATCATCACCACCTACAGATACAAATCTATCCATTATAGTGGTTAATCGATGGGTAATGGGGGTAAATTCACTTATACCGGATGAGTCTGTAACTTTACTATTACCATGATAATCACCTTCAGCTACATATGGGTTGTTCGAAGAATTTGAAACAACCTTTTTCTCAGCTAAAGTATTAGTTACTGTACCTCCATCACTTGGCATAAAAATATTTAGGCAATTGCTGTAGTTTGTCCATCCGCTTTATTAACATTTGCAGCTAAAAATATCTGTCTATATTGTAATGCGTCTGGTATTGCTGCTATATAAACTGGGTAATTTATATTACCACTGAAAAATTGAAGTAGAAGTGTACTACCAACTCTTGGTACAGAAAATACTCCTTTGGGTAAATTTGTTAAATCTGGAGCTCTACTATAAGGATTTGGATCCGCATTTCTAACAAATGTATTGCTGGGGTTGCTATAACCACCACCAGTATTAATCACACCTTGTAATGATGTGTAATTTTGTGCTGGGTTTTTAATTGCTTCTAAACCTATGCATGGATTTTCTGTAACAGATGCTTTACCAGATGCAGCATCATACATACCCATGCCTACATCCCCAACTATAGGTGAAGTAGCTGTAGCCCAAGGACAAAAACTTTTGAGATATTCAATAACATCAGGAGTTAAACTAGTAGTGATATTATCACCTATAAATCTAAATTGTGAACTAGATTGCCCTTTGAATAGTGCTTGTAAACTAGCACTATGAATGTCGGGTATAAACACTTGCACTCTACCACTATAAGGTATTTCTCTATCGTAATTATCAATTACGATACCTTTGTGTATTCCATAATCTGCGGTTAAATCCATATTATTATTATTATTCTGCTACTGGTACTGCTTGCACTATAGTTTGTCTTACTGGTATTGATTGGAAGTTTGTATAAGGTCTATATCTAAAATTATAATTTCTAAAAGTATTTCTACCCTGTAAAGGTCCTTCAGTGCCATATATAGTCATATTATTAACTCTACCTAATTGTATTCTAGCTTTATTAACCCTTTCAGCTTCTGCCTTTAAAAAATTATCTGCAATACCTGGTACATTTATTCCTGATACTAAATCATCACTCTTTCTACTCAATGATTCAAGCTGACTTATTTTACCAAATGCTAAATCATTGTAAATATCACTATTAACAATATTGCGTTGTAATTGAGTTGATAGTTTGTTATATACTTTTGCACGTATACAAGCACCAATTTGCGCGCCTACATATTGACATCTTTCACTTTGATTGAACCCATCAAACATATCAGCTGCTAACTCTTTAGTATCCCTATAAAGACCAGTTAAAAGACTTTCAACACCACAAACAGATTTTGTGATACCGCTAGCTAGCTGTGATATTTCTGTAAGTTTATTTGTATACTTACCTATCACATTTTGGACCTGGGATGAAATATTATCAGCAATAGCAATGAAGTTACTTTTAATACCTTCTAATGCTATTGAAGTAAACTCACCTAGTATATTAGCACCAAGTATGTTACCAAGAACTGATGGTAAACATGAAATATTTTCCAATACACCAGTAGCATAACTTTTAATTTGCTTTGCATCTGATAGAAGCTGATTTACGTATGCCATAAAATTATTTAGTTGAAATTATCTATATCAAAACTATAATGATATATATGTTAATATCACATGAATCACCAATATCAATGTTACCGTTATCTTACGGTTATAACGACTATGATTACGCTTTAGTCCACTTATTTGAAAAATATCCAGACTATTATCAATTTTTTAAAACAAGTCTACAAATTGGTAGAGAAGTTTTACTTGATAATTCAATTTTCGAACTAGGAGTTGCTTTTGATAGCAGTAAATTTTACAATTATATTGTTGACTTAAAGCCTTCATATTATGTTGTACCTGATGTGTTGGAAGATGCAATAGGAACTATTGAGTCATTTATCAGGTGGGATAAGGAACATAATCATGAACCGATTAAACATATACCACGAATTGGTGTTGTACAAGGAAAGACATTTACTGAACTTGCTGATTGTTATGACTTCATGTCAAAACATGCAGATTACATTGCAATTAGTTTTGACTATTCTTATTATCAGATTACAGGTTTCGGGTCAAACAAGCTAGAAAAGCAGAGAAATGGTCGCATTAAGCTATTAGAAGACTTTGTTAAGTATGGTATTTGGAATAGAAAAAAACCTCACCATCTTTTAGGTTGTTCTTTACCGAATGAATTTGGTCATTATACACTTGATTATAACTTCAGTAATATTCGATCTGTTGATACCTCCAATCCGGTTGTAGCAGGTATACATAATATGAGATATATGAAAGGTGTTGGTCTTGTTGATAAACTTAGCATCAAACTTTGTGATCTTATTGACTATAAAGTAACTGAAACTAATAAGAAAAATATTTTGTTTAATGTTGATGAATTTAAAACTATCAATTTTCTATGATTGTTAAATTAACAAAAAAGGAATGTTTGAATCTTGCAGAGTCAATTGATAGTAAAACTAAAACCTATTTAGTTGATGACTGTATTGCAACATGGGATAGAAAAGATCTTTGGCACCAATTACCATTCGCATACATTGAACAGAAACAAATCATAAGTGTGATGTTTGCAAATGTTGAAGAGTGTTCTAATGGTGAGGAAATTCTTTATATTCAAAGAGTGTTTACGTTACCTGAATTTAGACAAAAGGGATATTTTAGAAAAATCTTTAATGAAGTATATTCTACATATCATAAAAAGGGGTGTAGGTATCTCAAATTATTTGTTGATAAGGATGCTTATAAAGCATATAAAGCAATGAAATTTATTATGAATGAAAAAACTAGTGATGATAAATATTATTTTGTTTTTATTCCAATGATTCATCAAGTATTAGAGTATAATAACTTCATCAATTCACTTGCACCCAAACAATTATTTTTAAGTGAATCTGCATATTATTTTTATCTTGATATGCACGAAAAGTATAATATAATTGAATTATGATTATTTCATTTACAGGAGCTCAATCTACAGGTAAATCTACCCTTCTTACTAATTGCATGGAGGAATTTGGAGATAAATTTATTTATTTTCCAGAGATTACGCGTCAACTTAGATCTGAATGCGGGGTTGCAATTAACGAAGCTGGTGATAGCACAACGCAAAATCTTATTACTGCAGAGCATATCAAAAATATGCTTAAAGCTAGTAGGCAAGATACAATTCTAGATAGATGTATTCTAGATGGTCTTGTTTATACGATGTATTTGCATTTTGATAAAAAGCAAGTAGATGAATTAACGTTAGCGTTTTCTATTAAAATTTTCAATGAGTTAATAGATAAGGTTGATGTAATTTTTTATACTGATCCAAAAGATGTACTTTTAGTTGATGATGGTGAACGTAGTATTGACGTTAACTTCAGAAATAAAATTATTGAAATTTTTGAATGGGTAATCAAAGAATATAAAATAAAAAACGTAGTAAAACTTTCTGGTACAGTAGAGGAAAGAATGCATACTATTAAAAATACACTACTGCAAAAAGGAATTAATTTATGAAAACAGAAAAACTAGATAACTCAAATATTGATGTTCACCTTGGTAAGACATCTCAATATAAATCATTATATGATAATTCTCTTCTTGTAAGGGAACCTCGTAGTAATAATCGTAAGCATCTTGGTATTGATGATGACAAACTTCCATTTGTTGGTTATGATACATGGAATGCTTATGAAATCTCAGCATTAACTTATAATGGGTTACCTGTTACCGGTATTGCAAAAATTGTATATTCTTGTGATAGTAAATATATTGTTGAATCGAAATCCCTTAAGTTGTACTTCAATTCATACAACATGACTAAACTTGCAGTCACACCTGATGATGTAAGGGAAAAGATAGAAGCTCTAGCTAGTAAAGATCTTTCTAACCTTTTAGAAACAGAAGTTAATGTTAAGATCTTTTCAGATCAAGAAATTGTTTTTGAAACGGTTAATTTGTCGGATGAATATTATAATCAGTTCGTTACTATTGAAAGTGAATATGAACATCAATTGACTGATGAGTTTAATGTTTATCAAGAAACTCCTGAGTTGATTGAGATGGTACCAAGTACTGGTATTACTAAGAAGTTTCATAGTGCTCTTCTTAAATCTAATTGTCGTGTAACTTCTCAACCGGATTGGGGAGATGTTTATATTACGTATAAAGGTAAATGGGATGTTGACCCAGTATCACTTCTAAAGTATATTGTTTCATTCCGCGATGAATGTCACTTTCATGAAGAAATTTGTGAAACTATTTACAAACGTTTGTCTGATTGTTTGCAACCAGATGAGCTGAGTGTAATATGTCTATATGCACGTCGTGGTGGTATTGATATTAATCCAGAACGAGTATCACATGAAAGTATGCTGCATTGTACGCTAAGTAATGAGGAATTTGCACATGCAAAGACTCCAAAGCAGTAATTCCATCTGAACATAAAAAAAGCCCGATGAATTAATTCATCGGGCTTTTTTGTATATGAATTAGGCTTCGTAACCTTGACGAAGTCTTACTTGACGACCAACTGTACGGTAAACAACATTTGTTGATGTTAAACCGCTAAATGTAGCTGTATAATCACCATCAGTTGCTAAAATAACTAAAGGATTATCAAGTTGACTTGTGCTTAAAGCAACAGCTGATGTACCTCTTGCAGAAATATTAATGTTAGTAGTAACATAGTTTGGATCATTGAACTTAATAGTAGCGGTAATAGTAGATGTACTCTGTGTAAATGTGGATGTATCAACTTTACCGTATACAACAACAGCACCAAGTCTTGTACCTTGCGTTAAACTGATACCAATAGGTGTAGCACTAACACCGTTAAGAGTAGCATTTGGAGTAAGAGTAAACGCTACAGACAAGTTACTTACTGTTGTGGTTCCACTCAACGAAGGCACAACAAGAGTGGTAGCAGCTGAAAGAGAAAGAGTACCACTAATAGCAGATGTTGCAGGAGTACGTGTAACAGTTTGAACTGTACGGTTAGAAAGCGGTAGAAGATAGTCGTAAGGCATATTAATATTTATGCTTCGTTGGGTATTTTTTACATAAAAAACCCTTGGTGTAGCAATCCACCAAGGGTATAAAACATTAAGTTTTAGAATTATTACATGTAAACAGACTGTACACCAGGAGTGAACGCAGTACCTAGACCTGTTACAATTACAATGTGGTAATAGAGATTTGCACCAAAGATGTTATCGACAACACCATAACGTGTAAGCAAGCCTACGCGTGGGGCGAAATCGTTTGGACCGATAGTTCTCTGTACCATGATTGGAATGTAAGGGCAATAGATGATACCTGTATCATAAAATTCAGGACCTTTGTAACCTAGGAGAGCATATTCAAGCGCTGTTGTGCGACCTGAAGGATTGCCGTATCCTGTGGTTGAGCCGTAGCCGGGGTTCTGAACTTCTGTACGTGTATCACGGTATACTGTGAATCTACCACCAACTGTACCTACCTTAGCAATACCTACACCTTGTGTGTTGACGTTACCATCAACAGACATCCATTGGAATTCAGGTAGCATTTCAAGAATAGCGCACACACGTGGTGTTGCTACAATGAAGTTTGCTGCCCCTCTTCTGTTACGGACGGCGATTCGGTTTGCTTCGATAATAAGTTTCTGATAGAAATCACGATTGCGTTCTGCTAACCAGCGACCGTCAGCTGAGGCTGGACTCCAGAAGGAGTAGCCTGCTGTTGCACCACCGTTAAGAGCTGATTGGATCATTCTCATGACCATTTCACGGTCGATTTCTGCTTGAATTTCATACGACATAGCGTTAGTTAATTCAGCATCGATATCGATACCATTCATGTTCTTGAGATCCTGCTCTAATTCGATGGACCAGCGAGCACCCAATCTACGGGTACCTGCTTCAACTGATGTCTTTTCAAAGCTTACTTCTACTGTAGGAATGTTGGAGTTGATTTCGAAATTCTTAAGAATTTCGGCAACACCTTGATCAGGACCTAGGAACGAGAACGCAGAACCACTTCCAAGACCACTAAGGTATTGAGAAGAAGTGCCTGTGAAGCGAGTTTCTAAGAACTGGAATCCTAATTCGTTGTCACCATATGGTGTGTTCTGACCAGTGTAGGATACACCTTGCTGGTTATGAGCTGCACCTGTGGACGACGCTGCAGTAGGAGGTGTACCATTGGTAAAGTAGCCATCTGTGAGATTAGCACCACCAAGGGTTTGTGTTCCATACTTGTAGCGAAGAGCGAATGCAAGTCCTACTGGACCTGTCATAGGCTGTACACCAACGATTTCGTTCGAAATAAGCTCTGGGAATGTACGTCTGATCATCGGAATAAGGATCTTAGGTAAGCGCGCGTCACCTGTAGCATAGTTGTCACCATTTGGTACAGCACCACCGTATTGGTTCACATTTACTGAACCGTTACTGAATGCTGAACCGGTGCCACCGGCTTGGTTGGACTCACGAAAACAGAACTGTTCTTGGTTTTCAAGAAGTACTGCTGTCGTGTAGCGCTTATAAGAATCCTCGATTGGAGCAACTGTGCTAGACGTATAGTCTAATACAGGAGCCCATTTTTCAAGAAGAGCGTCAGCTCTTGATTGATCGATGAAGGACTGTGGAGCGTTGATTTTCATACGTTTTATCATTTTGGACTCATGGGATTGGATACCCAAGCAACTCAAGTCATATGACTGACTTCATTAAATCTTACTTCCTATCAAGTTGACCTAGATAAGAAGAAATTAGCGGATTATGCTTAATCCCTCTGTTGTTTTCTGTAACAACTTTAGGAGCATCGCTCTTAACAGTGCGATTGTTGAATGCTTGTTCCTTAATGGTTTCAAGCTGTTCAGCATCTCTCTTGTCATAGAGTTTTGATACATAATCAAAATTTTCTTGTACAAACTTAAGATCTTTATCAGAGAGAATCTTTTTAATATATTCATTCTTTGATGCAGTCATTTTAGCGACTTTTGATTCGATGAATAAATTCTTATTCATGTCGTCAATTTTTCTCTTAAGTTGATTGTTTTCTTTCACAAGCTTTTGTGATTGTTGGGTAGCTTCATCAATTTGTTGCTTACCTTCAACAACCGCATCTTTGATTGACTCTTTCATAAGAGCTGAATCAACTGCTAGTGTTTTTCTCAAACCTTCAAGAATAGCAAGTGCTTGCTTATTCTTAGTAGCTTCTTCAATTGCAGCTACTGGAATAGCTTCACTGATATAAGCTTCAAGGTATGTGGAAATATTATCTACGATTTGTGATTTGAAAGTAGAAGCGTTTTCATTAAGCTCACCTTCATATTTTTTGACAATTTTAATAAGCTTTACAGCGTTATTTTTGTCAATAGCTTCAACAACTTTTGTAAGCTTATCGGAATGATCTTTGTTGATAGCCTCTAGAAGTGACTTTAATTTTGAAGCGTAAAGTTCGTCTTGTTTAGTAAGAGCTGATTCAACGTGAAGATTAAGCTTTTGTGTAAATGCTTTTTCAATTGCATTAACTGACTCTTCTGATAAGATGTTCTGTGGGATTAGGTCCTTAAGCATAAATTTTAAAAAAGTGTTGGCTTCATAGCTTGAGAAATTCTCTTCATGAGCTTATTCTCAATTACTTGCTTCAAATATTTATTAGCTTCAGCATACTTTTCTTCGCTTATACACTTAATAAAGTTTGCAATTAAAACATTTTCTTTAATAACTTTCTTTTTCTTTGGTTTTTTAGCATCCTTAGCTGCTTTTTTCATCGATTCTTTTTTGTTACCATCTTTGTCAAGATCGATATAGTCAGGTTTACTACCCTTTTTAGAAGTCTTTTTAGCCTTTGCCATATAGTTATTTATAGTCTAGAGATGAATTTTAAGATCTGTTCAGTGAGAAATTTATCTACATTATTTCTAGGTAATGAACCAATACTTTTTTGAAGTGTGTCATAAGCTTCTTCAAACTTACCATCTAATGCAAGAACAAATTGTTTTGATTCTAAAATACCATTAACAAAAGCTTTTGGGCATGATGGATCAGCAACACAATCAACTGCAATAAGTCTCATGTTACGAACTGTATTATACTTTGAACTTTCTTCTAAAGTTCCTAAAGCACGTGAAGACATACCAACCTTCACACCATCATTAATAAGTGACTTAACGATTAACCCACAAGGTGTGGATAATACTTTCGACTTACCAACGTAAATATTCCCTTCACAATACATTTCTGTAACAAGGTGACAAGCTCTTTCAAGATCAACGTCTGCAGATGTAGGATGATTAAGTTCACCCATTGCACGTTGTGTCTTAATCATTTCTTCATTATAACGTCTTACTTCGCGTTCAAGTTCATCTTTTGGGTACCTACGATTATTCTTATTAACATCTTCTGCCATCATATAAGGGCCTTTGATATATAAAGACGACGGAGCGTTTCTATTTTGTTCTTCGTAGATATATTCGAATTCTTCTTTAATTGGTTTTTCTACTAGTAGGTTTAGACGCATTGCCATATACTTATTTATTTACTGTTAAGTGTTTTTCTGTGATAATAATAAACTCTAGGTCCTTTTTATTGCACCATTCACGAGCTGCTTGCCATTTAGCTTGGTTAGTTATATACATCGTTTGTTCGTAAATCAGATTAGATTTCTTACGATAATTGGTTTTAGGTGGTAGTAGTTGACCAGATGGTTTTATCTCCACAAGATACCTTTTTATCTTACCACTACCCTCTTTTATTTGCACAAAATTATCTACAAAGTATCGATGCATTTTACCATCTAATGGATTCAAATATGGAATGATAATATTTTCAGATCCCCACTTTAATACATTTTCATTAAAATCGCAGAACTTCATAAATCGTAATTCTAAAGACGATCTATAAAATGCCTTAGTACCAATAAACTTGTTTATATTTTTTGGTATGAAAACACCTTGAGTATATTTTGAATTTTTCTTCATCATTAACCGACAAAGAACATTATAGGATCATTATCACCGAAACCTGGAGATGCGCCTTCGTAGAGTTTTTTCTCAAGTTCAGCTTTTTCACTCTTACCTTCTTCTAATAAATCGTAGTTAAGTGATCCACCACCAAGTAGTGCTACCTGACCAAATTTACCTCTAACTCTACCAACAGAAATTTTACTCAATGCAAGAGCATATTGATATATCCAAGGCTCCATAATCATATCACGTATGGCTTTTTCAACATAACATGTAAGAACAGCATAGAACTGAGATGTACCTGATGGTTGTGGGAAGATTTTAAGAATCTGTGTTCTGTCGTTAAATTCATATGAGCGTTTTGTAGCTAAAACTTTCTCTCTCATATCAATCCACTCTTTCATTGTATACCATGATACAAGGTCAAACCCATAATTACCTAATGCATATGAAAAATATGTCTGTTGTGCTAATGTTTGCTCTAATGTAAACAAGGTATTAATACCCTGATTGCTACCTTCTTCTAAACTAGTTATACTAATAACCTTTCTATAATCTAGAACATCATAATCATATATAGAGTTAATTCTTAAACCTGGAACAGCCTGTTGCTGTACAGTTGGTGTTGGTACAAATGATGATTTGAATGAGCTAGATAACGGTCCGCTTAATGCTATAATTTCATTATATGTTGGTACACTTATAAGTTCATATGTAGAAATACCATTAGTGAATACACTTAACGAAGATGATGAGGTAAATACAGAGCTTGATATTGCAGATGTACATACATAAGCTGTATTGGAAACAGTATAATAAAACGATGAACTTGGTTGTGTAATTAAATGACTATTTTGTTCTGCTTGAGTTAACCCGGTTCTAGCTAGCGTATAAAGCTTATCTATAGGTAGGCCTACGTCATGTTCATATAATCTTGAATCGAAAATCAAATACTCTTTAGTGTACCCAGCATATTTTGTAAACATTTCAATAGCTATCGAAATGTTCTCATAGAGTTGATCTTTATGAATTTCAACCGTTACTAACGGGTAACCCATTGAACGTAAAATTCTATCACCTAACCTATCAAATGTTGTAATCTTTGAATTAAGATTAGTAGACTGAAACGCTGAAATAGGGGTTATTGTACAAGGTAAGCTCATTTATGTTATTTAAGCTGTTGGAGCTTCACTAGCTGGAGGAGCTTCTGGTGGTGGTGCTTCACCCTCTGGTGGTGCTTCACCACCTACTTCTGCTGGACCACCTCCAAATGACGGAGGTAAGCCTCCTCCACCACCTCCTCCTCCACCACCGAGATCAGCGCCTCCTTCTGCTGGAGGAGCTCCTGCTTCGATAGCTTCCTTCCAGTTAGGACCAGAATTACCAATTTGTTGTAATTCCCATTGGAACTCTGCATCTTTTCTAAGATACTCTCTATTAGCAAGAACCTGGAGGTCTGTCCAATTAAGATATCTTTTTTGAGCGTATGTCTTAGAAATAAATTCACTTTGTGTGATATTATTGTAAGTTGTTGTTTTAAGTTCCATCTTTTGATTTTCTCTCAAATCGTAGAAGTTAGTTGGAGCATTAAAATCTACACTTAAATTAGTTTCTTTTAATTCATATTCATCCCAAATATTTTTAAGTTTGAGATGGGTAATGAATGTCTTTTTGATTGCTGAGGAAAATCTTTGCTGCATTCTAATAACAAAACGTGCAAATTTAAGTTCTTCTCTTAAAATTTCACTACCATCTCTAAATGCATCTTGGGGGTCAAGTCTTGATGTTGGTACTTTAAGTGATCTATATAGCTTTTTGATAAAGTACATCAAATCAGATAATTCACCAAGATTAGCACCACCAGGAAGTTGTTTTACATCTGTACCTTCTGATCCTTGACGCTTTGCAAACCAGAATGCATCTAGCATTGATTGTGGTGTAAATTTTTGTACTGCATCACCTTGATCAACATCAAACGTCTTTGTTGACCAATAATTCTGAATAAGCTTACGAAGATATGCTTCTGCTTTTGGTGGTGGCATATTACCAACATCAACGTTGAATACAAGACGTTCTGGTGCTCTTACCATTCGGTAAATAACAATAGCATCTTCAATTAGAGAAAGCTGTCTATAAGCTCTTCTTGCATTTTCTAAAATTGGTAAAACAAATGTTCTATTTTCATCATATATACCAGAGTTGATATATGTAATCTGATTTTCATCCATTGGGATATAATCATATTTTTCCACCTTTTGAGGTTGCTTAGGATCAAGAATAGGTTTTTTATAAATATAACCTTTGATCATAAGGTTTTGTAAGTTGTTATATACAGGGTCGCAAAGTTCAGATGGTATATTAACGAACCCTAAAATACCTTGATCTGAATAATCTTTATGAATAATATTTTCAAAAAATACTTCACCTTCAGTAAGAAATTGTCTGATATACGACCAACCTTTACTTTCAAAATCAAAATATTCTACAATTTTATTAAACTCTTTTGTTATAGTTTGTTGTTGATCATCTGTAAGTTTTATGTCCCTAAACTCCAAATTTACAATATTACCATTTTCATCTTTGTTAACAAATTCATCACAAATTTCATCTAATGCATCAGCGACATCAGAATATGCTGCCATAATTCGATAATCACGTAATCTACCAGCTTTGTCTGAATTAACGTTGGAATAAAGAACAGATTGAAGACTTTTATCAGCAGCAAATAGACCACCGCCAGGCTCACCTTGATTTCCAATAGCTATCGAATTATTTGCTAATGCCTCAGAGCGCTTTGGTCCATTTTTTGCAAAAACCTCATACTTGGGATTTTTTTCTTGGATGTTATCTACTTCTTTGTATGAGTAAGGCAACCTTTGTGCAATATAGGTCATTAGACCCCTACCAAATGTTGATGATTTACCTGTATTGTTTTCTTGCATTGCCATATTATTATATATTTAACTCAAATAAGTGTAAAAACAATGTTTCTTGATTGATATGATGAATCCCAACCAACTTCATTTGCAACAACTATTGTAAAATCACCTGTTTGTTGGGTATATGGTAAGGTGAAAAATAATAATTTATCGCTAACTATTGTATAATCATCAATAAGAAACCCACTTACTGTGCCTTGTTCGATTGTAGATATAGATGTGAATCCTGGGTATAAGCTAGTATTATTTGACGATAACATCAAATATAAAACATCACTATCTTTATACCATTCACCACCCACCGAAAATGTTAGATTTGATAACTGATTACGTACTGTTGTATTTTGAGTAATTTCAACTTGAGCTTTAGAGCTAAAGGATGTTCTAGCATTAATACTTCTAACAGAAGGTATACCAGATATAGAAAATGATTCTGTTACACCTGTTAAATTCATACCAGAAAGTGTAAAATAAGAATTTTGTGTTAGAGCAGGACCTGATTTAGCTGTTAGGTTATAAAAATTTGTATCGATAACAAAAATATTTGATGCTTCTTCGAACTTTTTAAATAACCAACCTTTTATTGTAAAGGTTGTGTCAGCAACAATATTATATTTGTCAGATGATGTAAGCTCTATAGGTGGGTTAAGATTGATATTACCATCCCATAATACCTCGGATCTTATCTCACCATAATAGCTTAACCCAGCTGATTCTGGTACCTTCCATGAAATTATAATATACGGGTTATTATATGGAACAAAATTAGATAAAATCTGATCAATATCAGATTGGAATTTTGCAATTATAGAAAGTGAAACTGTTATATTAACAGGTGTTGGTGTAGGTATCTTACTAAATGTTGCGCTATTTCGGTTATATATCTTTTGCATATAGAACCCATCCAATTTATTAAACACGCGGTCATTATCACGCGATATATTCGTCATGTTAACAGCTACTACAGGGAGTGTAATATTATGCTGTTCATTTATGATGTCATACAGAACACGCTGTTTTGGAGCTAGTACATATCTTACTTCAATATTTGTTCTAGGTACTCTATCATTATCATACCTTTTAATAATACAATCATTAAACGCAGCTAGAAACTGCGTAAGTAAGTCCTTGATTTCAAAATGATATGTGTAATTCTTCACCTAAATATTTATCAGACAAATCGGTCGATAAAATATTTAGGTAAAATATTAGTGTTATTTTTTAATACATTGAGTACAGTTGCATCTAAAATATAAGTTACACAATGATCATCTTTTGATCTGATACCTCTTCCGCATGCTTGAATAAGTGAACATAACATTTTATTTTCATACCATTTTTTATCTGCATCAAATAACATTTTAATTCTCTGATCTGTTAATGGTAGGTATGGAGCTTTTACAATAATCTGAAAACGAGCTAAATCATCTTTTAAATCTACACCATGAGTAAGAGATGGTGATACCAAGATAGTTGGATCTTCAGTTTCATAATGAAGTTTAAGAATTTCATCATTCATTACACCTTGTTCACGATACAAAAACCTTTTTTGACCACATTTAGCTTTAATAGCATTTGTAATAGCTAATGTATGGGTATGAATAATACCTTTATCATTTTTATGCATATCACAAATGCTTTGTATCATATCAACCACTATTGGTAAAGTTGACTTCATTGAATATGCGTTTAATTTATGTTTTGCATTAACATAAATCGGAGCTTTTTTACTATCAAATGGTGATGTTACATCAATAAATTTAAAGTTTTCAATACCCAAAGTTTTTGCAAAAAGCTTTTCATCAATAATAGTAGCAGACATCAATACAATTTTTTTACCATAATCAAAAAGATATTTTGTAAGCCTGTCTACTTTAAGTGGTGTAAATGTAACAATATTGCCGTTTTTCTTTTCAATTAAATACTCACAATCATTCCAAGACTCAATAAGCAATTGAAGTTTGCTATTTAGATTTTTTAACCCGAGCATCTTCTTCTTTTCGTTTTCGAGATAGTTAGTTAACTTGTTATTACCTTTAATAGTCAACTCGATTGCCTTTACCTTCTCTTGAAGGGATAATGCAAGTGATTCAACACCACGATATGCTTTTGCATAATCACCTGCTGGAATACTACTAGAATAAAAATTCACATCACATTCATCAAGAAAATCTGTATCAATATTACAAGTGAATTGTTTTACAAATTCATCTTCTAGTTCTGATGCTTCATCACAAATAATATAATCTCGATGCTTTACATGGTTAGGTAAAGAGAAAAACATTTTATAGTTTAGAGTTGCAAACGGACTTATAACTGCCTCGTTTCTATCTCTATAATAGGTACAGAAATCTTTTCTCCAACATTCATCTCTTAAGTTTTTAATATGAACACAAGGTGCTGTTTCAACGGAGTAATTTTTATCTACCTCACAAAGGTAGTTACTTTTACCTTTTAAAACTTTTACATCATCAAAAAATTGCTTGTATTGATCCTGAAGACCTTTCGTTACAGTTAATGCGAAACAACCGAATGGTTGCTTTTCAGTTTCATTAACGCAATCATATTCATACTCACCATCCTGCTTATATGCAAGATAAGATGTAATAAGATCTCTAAATTCTTTAGAGCATTGATTGGAAGCGTTAGCTACAGTTTTTGATATAAAGGACTTACCAGTACCGGTAGGTGCTCTTACCACAACAAATTTATGACCCTCTAAAAATGCTTGCTCAATATTATTGAGTACAGTTTGTTGAGCTTCGTTAGGTTTATATCCAGATGGAAAACAATTAATTAATTTCACACCTTTATTATAGCTTATACATTCATTCAGTCAACATATATAAAAAACTATCATACATTTTATTAGAAGTTTTTTTATCTGTTGTTTTGAGTTTATAATATAACTCAGAATTATTACTATTACAGAAACTACTCAATGTATATTCAAATGCTAATGAATTAGTTGTTTCATGAATTTTATAAGGATATGGTACTTCAAATACTTTGATTTCGTTATCAATTAGTAAATTAAATTTAATAAAGAACTGTTTTATTGTAAAAATTTTCAGCTTACCCCTTTTAATTACCTTGTTATTAAGTTTAAAGGTAATTGGTTTAAGTAAGAAGTTGTTTATTTTTTTCTCGATAGCATCTTTATTTCTCATGACATCATAAAATTAATTTTTTGCTGTGCAGTCATTAACCGTAAATTATTATTAAAATACTCCCAGAATTTATCATCACCAGGAATTTTATTTAAAACAATAACAGTTTCTGCTGGTATGTTTCTAAAATCTTGCATTATAATATCCCAAACAATAACTAAACCTTCTGACTCAGGATTGAATTTTGGAGCTTGTACTGGGGCTCTATAACCTAAAGAAATTAAGCCGTTATTGGAGTTCAGAATATTATTGCTTTTTGTGCATACCATTCTACGTGTTATTGGTTTACCCTTTACTGGTAACCTTCTAACAAATCTTAGATCTAGCACATTATCAGCTAATAAAGAATCTAACTCAGATGTTGTCATCTGTTTCTAAAGGTTTACAAATACCAAAAATACGCTGTTCATTTAAAAACATACCCTTTTTGAGTAACCCATAACCTTCAACTTCAATATTAGCAACTGTAATTCCTTTATCGTTTGGAAAAATTACAATATCACCTTTTTTGGTGAACTTAACATTGGGACCCACAAGGATAACTTCAGCTTTTCTCCATGCAGCTCTAACTGCATTAGCTTTGATGAATATTGAACCTCGTTTAATAAGATCACCATCATCTGCCTCCATGTCAATATATTTGACAAGAATGATATCATCAAAAATGAAGGTGAGCTTATGTTCTTGTAAACCGAAGTCACCTTCACTATGTGAACTTAAATCAATTACACTTTTTTGTGTTGGTAAAATATCAATATCTGCAGGCATACAGATAGTTAATCAATTATTTCAACATATCAACGTATAAATCTAATTCTCTTTTTGAAAGAAATTCTCTCTTTATAGGTTGAACATCATCAGCTTCTTTTTTCGTCTTTTTGATATATGATATCTTTTTAAATTTTAACTTAGGTAAAAAGTAAAAATAAAAATCAAATAAAGCAGTTTTATCATCAAATGGTAAACTACGATTTAAAAAATTATTAACATATACAGCAAGTTCTTTGTTATACATAGAGGTCCATCTATTAATCATAAATGGACCCCCGAATGTATTTTCGTCTTCTAAATTCAAATCAATTTTTTTCTTTGAATAAAGAATACTATTAAGAATGTCAAATATTGTCATTCAATGCTAGCTTGATATTATCGTTTACCTTTACGTAAAACTGTTTCATAATATCGTTAAGTGCTTTATTACCAGCAGCTGGATCCATTGTGATTACATCGTTACGATTAAGCTTAATCGTATACTCGACACTTTTATCATTAAGGGTTACGGTTGTGGTGATTGTTACTACGTTTTGTTCTGTTGTTTTTCATATTAAACTATTACTTTAGCGGTTGCGATAAAAATATCCTGTGTCATGTTATAAAACTCTGTCTCAACTTCAGCCATAAATTCTAAACACTGCTCAATTGGTAAATTCGTTGAGTATGCAAAATTAGGAGCTAGTGGACCTGCAACGATATTTATTCCAGTATGACCAATAGCAACATTATCTTTACTATATGTAATACTCACACTCGCTTTACCTTTTTCTTGCTCAGTACCATCACTACCAATAAACTTATCATACACCATAATATCATCACCTCTTACAGATATACTCTTTGAGATGTACTTATAAAGTATGCTAGCGATTTTAGTATTAAACAATCTCTGAAAGCAGACTGCACCAAAAGCATCTAGGTTAGGTATCTCCCAACAAAAATTCATAGCACCTTGACTCACAATATAATCGTTAGACATAGAGTCTTCTAAGTCAATAAGATTTGTTGATACCATCATAGGACCTACAAATGAAACAATATCACCTGTAGCTCTAATATTTTTCTTCAAATATCTATATGCAAATCTTTCATGAATTAGAGAGCCGTCATAATTTTTTTCTTCAATATACATACCTTATTATAATATAAGACTATCGAAGTTCAATTATCTTTTTAAATTTAAATATGTTGGGCCGTTATGATTTATCATTTCAGATACGATGGTGCTGATATCTTCTTTTTTATCAGGCCAGTACTTAATAATTTTATCGAATGTTTCTAATACAGATTTATCATCACCAGCATAGTGTGTGAACCCATCATGAGCATAATCATTATCTCTACCAGTACCTACTAGTTTAACGTTACATTTTTCATGATTGAGGTGGTTACGAATCAACTCGTATGGTCTACACAGCAAAAAAGGTGTAATACTATATACAATTGGAATTTTACCAGAGTCAGCAAGACCAACAGCCATTCCTAGCATAAGCTGTTCTGATGCTCCAATAGTCATTGCTCTATCAGGGTATTTCTTAATTATGTTATCAAATATTTTATATCCAAGATCAGCTGTAATAAAAAATACATCTTTATTATTATCCATCTGGGTTTCTATAGCTTCGGCGAATTTATATCTCATTATGTTTAATATAACTTAAGATTGTTGAGTGTTTCTTCACTAGTAATTTTCACGTAATGTGCTTCGATACCCTTTTCATTTAAGTAAGGTACCGATGTTAAATGTTTTGATGTATCCACAAACGTTACATTTTTTAGTTTATAGCTAGTAATAATTCGTTTTAATGTTTGTATGTTAACATTATCATATGCACTAATACCATTAGCATTAACATATACATTGAGATTTGGTACATTCACCTTTGTCAAAAAATATAAACTCTCCCAGATACTACCCTCACAACATTCACCATCAGATATAATACAATGTACATGTCTTGTATTATCAGCTAACGCTGCACCAATAGCAATAGGTAATCCTAAACCAAGACTACCTGTTGAACAGAAGATGTTATTTTCGGAGTCTTTCGTTGGGTGGATACCATGTTTTGTTAAAAGATATTCTGCGTCTTTTCCCTCGTATGCCTCTTGACAAACATACTGGGCTAACCCAGCATGTCCGTTAGATAAAATTACAACATCGTTTTCAGACTTCGTTTCATAAATGTGAAATAATATAGGTAGTGTGGTCAAACAACTACTAAGATGTGATAACTCATGTTTAAACGTAATGTCTAATACTTTGTTATATAGGGTTTTGAATTTTTTATTTAATTTTTTCATTGAGCCAATTTACTACATCAGTATTAAACAATTGATCAAACTTAGGTTTAGCACCACCACGTGCAACATGATAACATTTAAGCGGTTTACCTCTAATAAATGGTTTACCATCTACAATCGTGCATTCCTTTTCAAGGTTAAGAGATGAACAACCATAATAGCTGTGTCTATTTACGTCATTTGGGGTCCAACCACCATCAAGAACTTTAAAGTTAAAATTTCCGAATTCTACGACTAAGTTTAATACATCATTATCCTTACATGTCATATGATCTGCATGTTTAACAGATGCCTTTTCGTATGTATCCCAAAAGTTTTTACTTGTAGATGCAACTAATCCAGCTTGAATATATTTTTGATCTGGTACTATATTGTAAAATTTACTATTATAGGATTCAATTTTTAAGCTAACATTTTCATAATAGTTGAAGTTTGATGGAGCAGCAACATCAAAATCACCTGCTAAAATTTCATCTAACCTATCGAAGAAAAAATGGTCTGCATCAATATTGACCACCAAATCATAATCGTTATAAAATAATTTAGCTGCAGATGCTTTCATCTTAAACAAATCCAAACTAGGAATCGATTTACGTAGCTCAGCAATTTCTTTATCACCAACTACAAATAGTGGTATATCTGGGTGGAAATGTTTAAAGCTTTTTTCAAATAAATTATATTCAATACCGCTGTAATTTTTATAGCTGTCCTGTAAAATTGTAAAAAAACAAGTTTTCATTTATATGCTAATACATTGAGGTTATTATTAAGAAATTCACTATTCATAAATTTAATTTTATACCCCATTCCTGTAAACTTGGAAATTACATCTATTGGGTTAACTCCTGGTGATGGGTGTAACTCAATATAAATATTTTTACACATTTCAGCAACTTCAACAAATGATGGATCACCTAAAACTGCAAACTGTTCACCACCTTCAATATCAAGTTTAAGTAAGTCGATTTGTGATTCACCAGTAGCTTTAATATAATCAATAATCTTAACACAATTTACACTAGTACCGTGTGATGCAATTCTATTGGTTGTGGTATTAGATGAATCAACCATAAAGGTACATTGACCATTGTAATTGTTAAATGCAACTTCACTAAATCGAATATTTTTAATATCTAACAACCCGCTTAACTTCCTCAAAACATCAAGGTGGTTGGTAGTTGGTTCAACAGCATAAATTTTTTTGCACGCTTTATGTAAAAATAGTGAAAACAATCCAATATTAGTACCACCATCAATTACAATAGCGTCGTTATTTTCAAAAATTTTCAAAAAGTCAGGATCATTATAATGACCACTATTAATTTCTTTTTCAATAATATGTTTTGTATATGAACTACCATTAGTATAGTAGCTGATAAATTCATCACATAATGATAAATCAATTGGTGTGGAATTTAATACATTGAGCTCAATTTTCATAATCATATATAAACTCTTTTAACCCGCTTTCAACTGTATATTCACATTTAAAATTTAAAATGTTATAAGACTTAGTTGTATCACATATCCACGTTTGAGAATCACACTGTTTAATATCATTTAAAAATTTAACTGATGCAACGCTAGGGTTAATTATTTTTAGCATTATGTTTAAAATATCAGCATTAGAATAAGATATACCAGACCCCACATTAAAAATTTCACCTTTTGTTTTTGTGGAGTCGATAATTAACTCAATACATCTAACAAAATCTTTAATATAAATGAAATCATGATCACCTTTAATTAAACTGATATCAGTTTTATCTATCAACTTTTTACGTAGTGTTGGTATTAGTCGTCTTTCAGGTTCATTTTTACCATAAACACTAAACGGTCTAACAACACATATATCTTTATTATAATCAATTGATGTCTGTATACACTTTTGGGTACCCCATAATTTTGAAGCAGCATAATATGTAACAGGTATACATTCCATACTCTCATTCATTGGTTTATTAACAATACCGTATTCTGATGACGATCCAAAATAAATCATTTTAACATCATTAACTTTAACCCAATCAAGTATGCTCTCTGTTAGTTTAATATTACTGACATACATCTGTGATTCATTATAAATCTCGCCTGCACTATGAATAATTATATCTGGTTTTAAATTATTAAGAGTATCAATAACACTCTCACCTCTTTTATATTTGTAATAATTATGTTGAGGTAATAACTCAACAATGCTTTTACCTAAAAATCCAGTCGATCCTGTAATGTATATTTTCATAATTTATCACACATTTCAATAAAATTAGCTACCATCTTTAAATCTAGTTCCTGTACATCTAGACAATGATCTGTTACTTTATCTATTGTATCTATAGCCCATTGCTTTTCATCTAACCCAAAAGCAATTCCATATTTATTAAATGGAAAATATTCTTTCCATAAATCTGATGGTGTTTTTGTATTAGGTATTACTATTGTAATACAACCACATAAAGCAGCAAGAGTTACCCAAAAACACTCATTATCATAACAATAAAAATATTTACACCTATTTAACATCTGAGCTGCTTCAATCCAATTGTTATCAAACTTACTAAAGTCAACAGAGTTATCTGGGTGTTGTTTGGTGGTAATTCCCCCTTTCTTTATAAAAAACATTGACTCAATATCTCTTGTCTGATTTGTATTTTTAAATAAATCATAGTCAATAAACGTACACCTCATATGACCATCCACTCTATCTTCGTATTCAAAAAATGGTGAATATTTAAACACTAAATCAGTATCAAGTTTTTTATCATAATATCCCTTACCCACTCCTGCACATTTACCAGGTGTATTTAATATCCATCTAGCTACGTGTTTAAATTTAAAGGGGTTACCATGTACAATTTCTGGATACACAACAACCCATTCATCTGCATTCATTTCCCTCCCACCTATAAATGGAGCATTTAATTTATGATGAGATTCTCTTGATGTAACATAAGCTTCACGACCTAATTTTATTATATCGTTACAGAGTTTATGCATAGCAACTATACCACCACTTGATGGCATAAAACATTCAATACTTACTAAAAATTTTTTTTTCATAAATTACCCCATTTGCTATAAAATACACCAGCTTGTTTATGTGTCATTGAATTTAATTTTTCTTTATTTGTAACTGTATCATGTGAACTACTATTATCATGATAAACTCGTGATGATACAACTAAAGCATGCTTTACATTATTAGCTTCTAGCGTCTTACCATAGTCATTATCCTGATACCAAAATGCAAATGCTTCATCAAATAATTTGCATTTATCTAGTATACTTCTATGTAAAACTATACACCAACCAGCTATTTCATGTGCAGCTCTATAGCCGAAATAACTGTTATTATTACCCGCTAACCCATGAATTGGGTGCCAGTTAGGTTCATACGGAGATAAAGATAAAACATCTGGATTATCTTTTTGAAATATCATTAATTTTGTAAACCAATTTTTTGTAAAAATGACATCATTATTTGATATTACTATCCAGTCAGATTCTGTTTTAGTTAAACCAAAATTTAAAAATCTATTATAATTAAATTCTTCATTAGGTGTTATAACAGTTGAATTATGATATAAAAATCCCTTGTCTAAATAGTTTGTATTTGTTTCAACAATTATCTCATTAAATTTATAAGAAGTTTCACTAGCTCTTAGTGTGTTTAATGCTCTCGTTGTTAGACCGTAATGTTTAAAATCTGTTGTATTAGATAATATAATTATATCTATTGTTTTACTCATAATTATAATAACTCCTTTACATCTTTATAGTATTGTATTCTTACTTGTTCACCTATTGTCTTTAACATTTTATTTGGGTGTGTACCACCAAAATCGACATCTGTGTCACCTTTTGTTGCATCATATGATTGAACCCGCCATGACATACCTTCATAATGTATAAATTTTTTATATCTTAAATCAAAATCTCCAATTAATAACTCATTATTGATTACATCTTCAAACATCGTTGAACCTATGTTATAAACTTTATCGTTGGTCAGTCTACTTAATTTAGTTCGCTCTTCATCAAAAAATTTTATTCCAAATTTGTTTAAATTTTCACTATCAATAAAACAAAAACTAGGGTCAACTCTAGGATATAATTGCTTACCACCTTCATTATATACCACACGACCAGCTAGAGTTAAATTATTATCTACAAATTTATTAAAAATACCTGATATATCGGATGTTATAATAACATCTGAATCTAATAATAAAACATATTTGGTTGTTATTTGTTGTAGTCCAAAATTTACACCACGACCGTGAACTTCACCCTTAAAGTTTAAAAATTTAATACCATTTTCAATTAATATTTTTTCAGAATTATCATCAGATGATGTATTAATAACTACAAATTCAACATCCAAACAACTATATTTATCAATAGATTTTTTTAAATTTACAATCAAATCTGGTGTATTATAATTACAAGTTAAAATAGTGAGATTATGCATATTCAAAAAATTTGTTTTATTAGCTTTAATTTGTTTGTTATACATTCAGTTGTAGCAAGAGGTATATGTGTGGGTATAAACTGGTGTTTGTTTGCGAATATATTCATAGCTTCTTGTACTTTCTGACTGTGATCTGGTTTTGACGAAATTGTGGATTTTTCTATACACCACTCTTCATCGCCTAAATATTCCCAGGAATTTTCAATATCAGCAAAATACCAAAAAGGTGGATGCATATCAGCTTTTATAATCCTATAAGTATGATCTACATGTTCAAATGCATTATAATATGCTTCATCAATTAACCCTACCTGCTTTATACATGTTCGAGTATAAAAGGAAAATGCTCCTACGCAGTGAGGGTATAACGGTAGCTTAATTTTACCATAATCAATTATTACTCTTGGATTAGGTTTACCACCTGGCCACGATTTATTCATCATACCATGTTGCGAGAAATTGAAATGTTGTATACCTGTGATTTTTGAAGCTTCAATATATCGCTCAAAAACAGACATATCTTTGATAAATATATCATCTTCAATCAAAAATAAATAATCACATCCTTTTTCCATGAGATATGATAATGCTTTATTTTTTGACTTACCAACACCTAGGTTAGTTTTATTTTCAATCAATTTACCGTTACCGATATCAAATGGTAACGGATTACCATCATTTACTACTACAACCTCATCTATCTGCGCAGGTATCAATGAATTAATACACTTGCGTAAAAGCTCTGGTCTATTATAGGTTATAATACCTACCCCAATTTTCATATTTTAATTTAATATACAATCGATTGAATTCAACATAAATATATTTGTATGCAGACAAATGGTAAAGATATTTACGTGAACATCAAAGAGCTACCTCTTATCAATCAAGTACAAGCTGGTGATTTTTTTATTGTTGAAACAACAGCTGGGACTAATATTGTAGATTTTTCTAATATTATTATACCACCTGAAAACACCACTTTTTACGGTGAAATTGAACAACTTCAAACTGATGTAAATGCTTTATCAACTCTTTATGTTTTGCAAAATGCATTAATCGCTACTGTATCAGGCATTTTAGATACTAAAATTGACACTGTATCTGCGGAACTCACCACTCAAGTTGAAAACTTATCCACTGTATATTATCAAAACTTTCTATTTGTACAAGGAGGTGGTACATGGCGCGCTAGTGCAGATTCCCTTGCATCACAACAAGGTGTAAGATGCTCTTATCAGAGAAATGATGTAGGCAATTATACTATATTTTTTAATGATACTATTGCTGCGTGTAATGCTTCATCAGACCGAGATGTTACAATTGTTACTAGTGTAGCTGAAAACATAGCGACAATTGAAACCTACAACCTTTCGTATGTATTTGATGTATCAGGTGGATCTAGTGCATTTTCACCTATTACTGCAATCGATACAACTTTACTTAGAGAACCAGCAGATGCTCTGCTATTAACTGTAATAGCATTCTAATATTACTTTGTTTTTTTAATCTCGTCAGTTAGCTTAATAATTTCATCATCGTGAGTTTTTTGCTCTTTTTGATCTTTGAGTAATTGCTCCATAATCTCTAACTGTTCACTACTAAAGATACTATGCTCTTCACCGTAAGGATCACCGCTTTCACTAACGTAATCTCCAATAGTTAAAAGTCTGTTTTCTCTTGAACCATAAACATCAATAACACAAGGTGAATCATTTTTAGGCCAAAATACATCAGCATCAAAATTAGTTTTAAATTGATCAATAATATCTTTAAATATTTGATCAATTTGATCCCTATAGATGATACTTACATCTCTAAATTCATCATCAACGATACCAAAATCACATTTATCAGCAGGTATATAAAAGATAATATCGATATTTCTCATCGACTCTTTTACCATATCAATAGTTTCATCGACAAACTTACCTTCAATAGAACCAGGGTGATGTCTATATGCCCAAAGAGTATATACAAGATTATCTAAGAGACAGCGATCATAAACAATTTTATCACCTTGTTTATTTTTCTTGATCTCACCATACATCCAATCACGGATTATACGTTGGGTTTCTTGAGTTGTGTTTGAAGAATGGGTAAGTTTATTCTCTTTAATTACATCTCTATAACCTTTATCTAAAGTTTTATATTGTGGCCAACATGTTAAAAAGTCTTTTACTAAAGTTGACTTACCTGTGTTTTGAGCTCCGGAAAACGCGATACGCATAATCTTATATAATAGTGTCAGTTAAAAATTCAATACCGTTTATTTGAGTGTTAACAAATAAAGTAAATGATTAAATTCACCCTCAATTTCATCCTTTAAATTGAGCAAATCGTTATCTTGTTCAGTAAGAGCATCAGAAAGTTCAGACATTAGTTGGTCTCTATAGTCTTTAATTGTAGTTGCAAGCTCAGGCTTGTATGTGAAAGCTTTAAATTTATACTCTATCTGATCTGTAGGTCTACCGTATTTGCCGTAATATGTTTCAATTAGTTTATCAAATAAACCATCTAAGGATTCATAAGCTTCACCTAAAGCTTTATGTTCAGCATAACTACGAGTCTGCCAGTGAAAGATTTTAATCTGATTTAAGATTACTAAAAATGGGGTTATTTTCATTTGTTATTTAGTTATATTGTAAATGTAGTGATCAGACGTTTGTATTTTGCGATTATTCTCTACAGAATATATATTCGTATCAATAATATATCCAGGATTTTTTTCAATGCGATTTTTAATCCAAGCATCATCATACCAAATTATCCTATTGTTTGGGTATGCAAAAAAATTACCTTCATCCATTTTAAAAACATGAGCACATTTATGCTCTGGTGTTTCAGAAAAATTAAAGTCTGTATTAGCTTTATTTTCCCAAGACCAATCCAAAGTAAACATATATGTACCTTCTAACTTTTTTTGCTTATAGGTTATCAATTCAGCTCTGAGACCAGCAAGTCTATGTCTTACTTGCACATCAACATATGGAGAAAAACAATCCCAATACATATGTTCGTTAAGTGGTCGAACTGGAGCATCTTTTTTCCAGCAAAATGCAGTGATAGGTCTACGAGTCCAATTAACACCATTTTCTAAAAATGCTTCAAAAAGTGGTACTCGTTTTTCAATTGAAGCAACGCTATGCACATCACATAATGTAAAATCATTATGACCTGTTAAATGATTAAACATATATTCATTACGAATATAGCATGTTATGGTTGGTATATTATGATTTAGATACATATATTAAACTTTTAGTGCACGATCCCAAACCAACAAATGAAGTCGTGGACTAAAATTAACGTTCATTGCTTTTGCATATTCTGCAACTGCTGGGGCTTTCTCAATATGTTCTTGCCGAGAACCACAACAAGGCATAAACCAAATTCGTGATGTTAACACATTAATACCTTTATCATCTTTAACATATTTACTCCAAATTTCTTCAATATCTTTATCAGAAGAAACAACAAATTTAAATCCAGATCCATGAACTGCATGCCATCTCAATACTTCTGGCTTATAAGTTTTATCTTCAGGATCACCATTATGTCTAAGTTTAGGTGATGTGGTGAATGTAGCATCAAATATATCTTTCCATATTGGATCTGGAATTAATGTTGCATTAGTTTCAAAATCAATAAGTGGACACATACCGAGTTTTTCTACTAAGTACTCAACAAATTTAATTAATTGTTTTTCTTGAATAAGAGGTTCACCTCCAGTTAATTTTAAAATTGCACCATTCCTAAGTCTATCTGCAAAATTTTGATTAACAAAAAATTCTTCCCAAATATCTTTGAATGACATTTTATTTTTTACTGACCATGAGACATATGAATCACAACCATGAGGTGAGCTTTCTGATGCAAAACCTTTGCAAGTTAAGTTACACATCGACATTCTCATAAACACAGAAGGCTGCCCAATGTATTCACCTTCTCCCTCTAAAGTATAAAACAATTTATCGTCAGATAAAAATATAGTTTCGTTTTCTAAATCCATATTTATATTATAATTGACACTTTCAAAAACTCAACATTTTTACTGTAAAATACTCTAAATATTTGTATGACCAAAAAACCTCGACGTCGGGATGAAAATCCTGAGTTAGTTGCAGAAATTTATGAAAACATTAATAAAAATGCTGTACTAAATTATGAGATAAAAACACCGTTCCAGTTTAATGATAAACATAAAGAGTTTTTGCAGTTATTACAGACAAATAAAACGAAAATGGTATTTGTAGACGGACCTGCAGGTACAGCTAAGACATATATTGCTGTCTTAGCTGGTTTACATCTTTTAAAAGAACATTATATTGATCAAATTTTTTATATCAGATCAATTGTAGAATCTGCATCAAAGCAGATGGGATCACTTCCTGGTGAAGTAAATGATAAATTTTTACCGTGGTCAATGCCACTAATTGAAAAAATTACAGAAATTAGCAGCAAATCTACAGCTGATAACCTCTATAAAAGTGAGATGATTAAAGGTATACCTGTTAACTATTGTCGTGGTCTTACCTTTAATCGATCTCTTGTAATCGTTGATGAATCACAAAATTTAAGTAAAGAAGAACTAACTACCATTCTTACTAGATTTGGACATAAATCCAAGTACGTAATCGTTGGTGACACATTTCAAACAGATATTAGAAATTCTGGATTTAGAGATGTGCTCAACGCATTCAATACACCATTTAGTAAAGATAATGAGATCTATTGCTTAAAGTTTGGTATAAACGAAATTGTACGTTCTGAAATACTAAAACATATTGTTAAAGTATTAGAAGGTATACCTAAATATCATCCCCACCTCGTTCCAGCAAATAATCCTGAGTAATTACCACTAGTTGCTCGCTTACCTACTGGAGCTGCATTACTTTCTGTAGCTACCTGTTCTTTTTCTACTTCAGCTACCTGTTGTTCTACATGTTGCTGTGCTTTTTTAGCTTCATTTTCAAGATATGTTTTTACAATAGCTTCAGCATCTTCTGTAGTTGGTGTAAAAATTGAATTATCTACATAACGAGGATTAGAATAAATTGCTGAGTTTCTATCATGTTCAAATACTTCAACTTTTTCAACCCAACGTAGTTCACCATATTTTGATTTTAAATAATTAGTTGCAACTTCGAAGCAAATTTCAGCAACTCTTTCAGCACCAACACCTCTTTCGAAAATACGAAGATCAACAATACCTTTTTCATTAAGGGCTTTAAAATCTTCTAGATGAGGATCATCTGCTGCTACACAAAGAGTATGATCAAAGATACCATTTAATGTATTTTTAATCTCATCAAGTTCACCAAAGTCAATAATCCAATTACGACCATCTAAAAATGGACCTGCGAAATTAAACTTTGCTTTTAATTCATAACCATGAATTTTTGAACAATGACTATGTGTTGCTCTCCACTGACGGAATGCACAAGAACCAAGACTAATTAATTTTGTTGAAGAATATATACTGCTACTCATACATTTATTATAGCTGGTATTTTTATCTTTTCAACTTTTTTTTTATTAGATGTTATGACTTTATTTAATATGGTATGAGATCAAAAATCAACTGACTATTTTTTTATTATTTTTATCTTGAATATTGTAATTAATAAGCCATAATATAGTGAATATGAGTCAAAAATATGATATTAAACAAGCAGAGCAAGCTTACGGTCAATTTCTAAGTGCACTTGGCTTCGATTGGCAAAATCATCCGCATATGGAAGATACACCTCGTCGAGTTACTAAAGCATGGGTTAACGATCTAGCAGCAGGTTGCTTTATGGATGAACCTAAAATTACTGCATTTACTAATGATGGTCAATATGATGGTATGGTATGTCAAACTAATATACCTGTTGTGAGTATGTGTGCACATCATAACTTACCTTTCTTTGGATATGCTCACGTAGCTTATCTACCAGATCCAGATGGTAAAGTAATTGGTTTATCTAAACTAAATCGTATTGTTGATTATTTTTCACGCAGACCTTCTGTACAAGAAAATTTAACGATGAGTATTCACAAATATATTAGTGATTTATGTATTAATAATAAAGGTGTTGCAATTATGGTTGAAGCAAATCATACTTGTTGTTCTTTGAGAGGTATTAAACAAAATTCAACTATGCGTACAGCTCGTATGTCTGGTTCATTCCATGAGACGGGTGATAATAGTAGAAATGAATTTTATAAATTTATTGAATTTGCTCAAGGTAGTAGATCTTTGGTTTAGGAAATAAAATATAATTCAGTTATGAATATTTTTGTAACTGATAAAGATCCTGTTGTATCTGCAATCAATCTTTGCGATCAACATGCAAGATCTAAAATGATTATTGAGTCCTGCATTATGCTTCAAAACGCATTTTCGCAGGACTCGTTGTCTCATGAGACATGTCCTAGAACTAAAGCTGGGTCAGTACGTCGTAGAGGTAAAGGTTATGCAAAGCATCAATGTACTCTTTGGACGATTGAATCTCAAGCAAATTTTGAGTGGTTACTTGACCATGCTCTTGCGATGGTTGATGAACGTAATTTTAGATGGGTTGGTAGCCCAGAACATTTTAGTTCAATATTTTTAAAATGGTGTGATCAAAATCGAAATCATACTATTGTTGAGCAACGTGGTTTAACACCATTTACGGTTGCAATTAGTAAGGATAGTAAATGCCGTCAAACTAAAGGTTTTGATAAGCTATCTGTTATTGATCAATATAAGCAATATATTATACACGATAAAGATTTTGCAACTTGGACAAAGAGAAAACAACCTTGTTGGTATCAGAAAATATCATAAGGAAAGTCGTTATAATAAAGGTGTAAAGAATGAAAGTAGTAATACAATTAATTTAATACAACTTCACAAATTTACTAAAAAGTGCATTTTTGATGTGGATAATTAGGCCGTCTGATATAAATAATTTCAGATGAACCAAAATCTAACATATCTCAAACAGCGCGCCTTTAGTAAAGGTTGCGAGGGATATGATTGGTCTATTCCGATGCCTCAATCGATTTTAAGATAATAATTAAAAAAGATAGTTGAGATAAAGGAAATAGATTATAATATTAGAATAATAAATAAGGTTCACGACGAGGGATAACCAAAATAGCCCAAGAGCTCGCAGAATGCGACGGAGATGAAAGTCTACAGTGATTAATAATAAAGAAAAATAGCATATGGGTTTGTAACGATATCGTGAAGTTGCCTGGTGTAGCCACCAAAAACTATCTATTTTAACCCTGTGAAGCAAATCTGGAGATTGCGCTCGCCTGAAGAGTGAGACGGTAAGGTTCGATTCCTTACACAGGGACCATTTATGGGGTAGCGCTGAAGTTGGAGAGTCAGGACAGACTGTAAATCTGTAGCCTCTGCGGCTGAGTTGGTTCGAATCCAACCTACCCCACCATTTATGTCGGCTTCTACCCGACCTCTGAAGTTCAGACTTTCGGTGATCTGAAGTAAAAGAAAACACCGTCCAATTTATGGAAGAATGGCTGAGCCTGGTTTAAGGCGGCGCACTTGAAATGCGTTGAGGCCTAAAAACCTCCGTGAGTTCGAATCTCACTTCTTCCTCCATGCGTTATGGATGTGATGGCTGCATATGACCTTGCCAAGGTTATTGAATGGGCTCGAATCCCATATAACGCTCCAATTTTTATGCTGGATTACCCAAGTGGCCAAAGGGGATGGTTTTGTAAACCATTGCGATAGCTTCGTGAGTTCGAATCTCACATCCAGCTCCAATTTCAAAAGCGGTGTAAATGTTAATGGCTGCACACCTGACTTCCAATCAGAAGGAGAGGGTTCGATTCCCTCACACCGCACCAATTTCAACAGGATATAGCGCAGTCTGGTAGCGCACTCGCCTTGGAAGTGAGTGGTCGTTGGTTCGAATCCAACTATCCTGACCAATTTAGGCGGCAGGTCAATGGCCATTTATGATGTGTGTGGGAGCCAGATATTGATTATTGATGCATAGATAGCGGAATAAGCACATCAGCCTAATTAATTTTCAACAGGATATAGTTGTAGCCTGGTAGCACACTAGATTTGGGATCTAGAAGCGCGAGTTCAAATCTCGCTATCCTGACCAGTTTATAAGATCGGCCCGGAGCATACCCGATAAAAAGGCACTTAGAAAGAAACCTTCGCATAGCGAAAACTTACCAAAGACCGGCCCATATGGAGAGTTAACTAGACAAGGCGCTAGGGATGTTTGCTAAACATCACGCACTTCCTAAAAAGAGGTGTGCGGGGCAGGACCGCAGCTCTCCTCCATTTTTGTAGAGCAGCAATGCTAGTGTGTGGCCGAAAGACTGATGGTGAGGCGTTTCGGGTAAAACCTCGCAACCATCCTACAATTTCAAATGCCCCTGTAGCTGAGCAGCTTTAGCAATGGACCGATAAACCATAGACGTTGGTGCAAATCCAACTAGGGGTGCAAATTTCAAACCTTCTGTAGCTGAGTGGTTTAGCTCTGTCTTGATAAGGCAGCGACGCAGGTTCAATTCCTGCCAGAAGGACCAATTTATATCCGGTAATGTTCCAAGGCTGGCGACTTAGACTCCAAATCTGAGTGGGTGGGTTCGATTCCCACACCGGGTGCCATTTTAAATGCCTCGTTAGTGTAATGGAAAGCACGTTTCGCTACGAACGAAAAAGTAGGAGTTCGAATCTTCTATGAGGTACCATTTCCGCGCAATAGTGTAAGGTAAAGCACGCTGGCCACACTGGTGCCAGAGGAAGGGTGAAAAGCCTGATGCGCCACCATTTCAAATACTCTCGATGCTACAGTAGATCGGCACCCGGCTCTTAACCGGATATGATGAGGTTGCAACTACCTCCGAGAGTACCAATTTCAAATGCCCGTATAGCACAACTGGTAGATGCATATGATTTAGGATCATAATGTTGGGGGTTCGAATCCCTCTACGGGTACCAATTTCAAATGGCTCCTTAGTGTAATGGTTAGCACAGAAGATTTTGAATCTTTTAGTCCAAGTTCGAGTCTTGGGGGAGCTGCCAATTTCAAAAGCCTCTATAATTCAATGGTAGAATGATCGTTTCATACGCGATAAACGCTGGTTCGATTCCAGCTAGAGGCACCAATTTCAAAACATCCTAAAGCCACAGTAGACCGGCACCGGACTTTTAATCCGGTATGGTGAGGTTGCAACTACCTCTGGGATGACCAATTTCAAAAGGAAATAAGTTATAATAAAAGAGTAATTAATTTAAATGACGGTGTAGATTAGTTGGTTAAATCGTCACGCTTTCAACGTGAAGACCGCGGGTTCGATCCCCGTCGCCGTTACCAATTTCAAATAGAGCTGAAGTCAAACAGCATTGACACTCGCCTGTCGAGCGAGATATAGAGTGGGGGCAGCACCCATCAGCTCTGCCAATTTCAAATTGCAGGTAAGTGGTCTAGTGACCATTCTGGGCTCATAACCCATAGAGCGCGGTGCGATTCCCGACCTGCATCCAATTTTATGAAACAACCAATCTTCGTTATCAATAAAAGTAAAATCAAAGAGATAGTTGAGCATCAGTGTAAGTTTACAGGAATTCCTTATTCTCTAGATTGGGGTCATATTAAATCAATTGAAGAACTTTTTGAAAAACTCGATAACGAGGCAACTGAATTTGGGTGTATTAGAATGCATCGAGTTCATGATTGCATCTACAGCTTTGAGTCACATAAGATGATTACCAATGCAAATAGAATGCTCGATAGAGTTTTTGCATTGTGTAAAATATACAGAGAAGATTTAAACAAAATTTTAGTTGAACAACAATTAGACAGAATATATATTGTTGCAGATAAAAATCCCCAGTAGCTCAGTGGTAGAGCGGACGGCTGTTAACCGTCATGTCGTACGTTCGAACCGTACCTGGGGAGCCAATTTAATAGTTGATTCAGATAGGAAAGATATTATAATAAAGTATGACAAAAACATATGACCAACTTAAAGAACTAACTGAAGCTTTTGCAATTGATGATGAAAAATTCATCAACGGTAAATCATCTGCAAGTACAAACGCACGAAAGCGTCTACAAGAGATTATCGTACTAGCTAAAGCTCGTCGTAATGAAATTACAGCAGAGAAAAATGCTCGTAAAGAGACAAAAGTTTCAGAGTAGGTAAATTGCCCGAATAGCTCAACGATAGAGCGCCCGCCTTACACGCGGATTGTTGTAGGTTTGAATCCTACTTCGGGTACCATTTTATGGGGCGTTAGTGATAATGGTAGCACATGATCCTTGCACGGTTGAAGAAAGGGTTCGAATCCCTTACGCTCCACCAATTTTGATAGTAAGGAAAGACGCAGGTTGCGTGTAATGAGAAAATAATGTGAGGGGCCGGGTAAGACCTGAAATGCATTGCAATGCAAAGTATGATAATACTGGACGGAAGCATTATGAAGTGTATATTACAAACGGAGAATGGGCAGAGAGGGATCTGTAGATAGACCAGATACTCTTGGATACCTCACCGGCTATCGATATTCAGAAATATTCAACTAACTGTCAGTTTCGTTGCTGTTCCTGGCACTTTGGCTGTTCAGATTCACGTCTGACTGGGTGCGCTTGCACAAGCTCATTGAATGGTTTCTGAGGCACTCGTTGAATTAGCTACTCAATAGAGTGTCAACAATTTTCAAATGCGCAATGAGCCAGCTGATGTAGGTGGCGGTCTGCAAAATCGCTTAGCAGGGTTTGATTCCCTGATTGCGCTCCAATTTAAATGCCTGGTTCGTTCAACGGATAGGACAAGGCTCTTCTAAAGCCTTTATGTGGGTTCGATTCCCGCACCAGGTACCACTTTCAAAATCTCTTCGTATCATAAAAGTAATGTCATCGCCTGTGAAGCGATCTAAGATGGAGCATTACCATCCAAGAGAACCACTTTCAATGCCCTGGTAGCACAATTGGTAGATGCATCGGATTTAAGATCCGTGTGTTGTCGGTTCGAATCCGACTCAGGGTACCAATTTACTACATGAAAGAAGAAGAAACATTACAACAAATGCTCAACAAGTGTTTACGAAGAAACATAGTATTTGATTTTCATGGACGAAAATGTAGAGCAAATTTAAATCTAACATTACAATACATTGCATCCTTAGATTTTGAGGGCAGTGATATTTCTAAAGAGTATGTGGATTACCCCTCATTGCAAGACATTAATTTCTTTATGAAAGTTGAAAAATATCTTAAAGCTGAAGGGTTCTTCGATATATGATCATCTGGCAGTTGCAATGAGGTATTTATAAATTTAAAATCTAACAAATTTTTATATAAATATATGCATGATGGATTCACGCAGAAATATTCTCAAAAAAATGATTGGTACATTGATAGCTTCTTTTGCTAAACCAATACAAGCTTTACCTGCAGCAAAAAGACTTTCATCTGTTGGCAGCGGATTAAAAGGTGCTACAATCAACATTGGTAGATTTAAAAAAGGCGATTGGTATAATATTTTTTCGACTATTACCACTAGTGATAACGCAAAAATATTTGCACAAAAAGCAAATCAACAATTGAGTTCAATCAAAATAAATGATGAATTAGCAAAAGCAATTGTGAATTATGTTGCAAAAGATGGGGATACATTTGCAGATTATGTACAAGAAACACTATTAGATAAATTTCCAAGTAATAAAAATTTTACACCAGAAGATGTCGAACAATTTGTGCAGCACCCTCTAGACAAAGCCATGGAGTTTTTAAAAGATCCTAAATATCATTCAGCCGGTGACATTTATTTTAAAAACGCAATGGGTGAACCAAGAGTATTGTACCCTGCTGAAAAAATGATAGATAAAGGGTTATTTCACGGTGATCGAGAAATAATAAGCACTATTGATTCAGTTATCAACGATGCAATCAAGGTTGTCAAGAGTGAAATGGGTGAAAAGAAAAAAGAAAAAGCATATGCTAACAGCATTGAATACTCTCCAGCAGATTATCTTGGAGGTGCGCCGCAGGGTGGTTCTGAACAGCACGGATACAAACTTGCAGTTGATCATCACACCACTGACATGAAAAATTTAATTGCACTGTATGAACAGGTGCAACAACATCATTGATGGTTGGCTGTTGCAATGAGGTACAAGCCCAACGCAATGCCAAAAATTCCTAAAATTATAAATAAATAGTCCATAAGGACTGCAGTTCAAGCTAAGGCAAAACTTTTGCTATAGCGATGAAGATTGCAGTAATGCAAAAAAGTCCTAAAAACATTTCTAATATTTCAAGGACATTCATATCATTATTTATGTTTGGTGTTAGATCAAAATTTAAAACAATAGTGGAACTCTAAAGGAAATACATTATAATAGTAGTAAGTAACAAAACAATTACTACAAAATATATGACAAATACATTAGAACAAGTAAAAGACAAAGTAAAGCAACACACAATCGTACCTTTTAATACTCAGCATATTACATGTGAGCATAATCGACTTATTATCGCTGATAAGTACTCAACGACCAATACCAGGCGAATTATGGATGCAATCGGTATTCGTACAAATCTTTCAAAAGAGATTTTTGCAAAGCCAGCAGAAAATTGGGATTCAATTCGTACCGCATTGAATACTATTGATAAAAATAAGCAGTTTACCTGTATTGTTGATCACAATAATAACGTTAATACGCTAGTTAATTCTAACGTAAAAGAAAATACTCAACTCAATTTTGATGAACGTCTTGATGAGCTCTTCAATACTATTGACGAAAATATTAATCACAACCTGCAACGTATCGAATGGAATAGCGAAACGTGTAATGTAGAAGTGCATACTGTTGGTGGTGATGATATTAATTGCGGCCTCGGTGATCTTTGGAAGTTCGGAGCAACCTCTATTATTGGTCACGCAAGTCAGCAATTTGCAAATTACTTTTTGCGTCTTATGTGCACAAATGGTATGACTACTCGTGAGCAACTTGCATATCGTGTGGCAGCTGTTAGTAAGAATATCGGTAAGCAATTTTTGAAATTCGCTAATAACGATAGTATAATTAGCAGTGTTAAACCTCGCGTTGATGCTCTACGAAATGCTCGAGCCTCTCTATATGAAGTCAATTGTGTTGCAAGTCAACTTAATAAAGAATCTCGTGAACGTTTTATGCCTCAATATTCAAGTATTGTTGCTGACTTCCATAACGCTGGTCATTCAGTTGATAACTTTAGCGCAAAACGTCAGAAGTTTATTTATACAGATGAAAATCTATATGATGTATTCAACCTTGCTACCAATCTTGCAAGTCATGAACGTAGTGTTATTGGTAATGATACTGCAATGCGCTTGAATAAATCTGCTGGTGAAATCTTTACTAATGGACCAAATCTCAAGTTTAACTTACTTGATATTTACAATAAGTAAGTTAAAAGTGGTTGCAGGTTAATCACGTAAAACCCCTGCATTAAATAAATAACATAGATGATAACATTTAGTCAATTTTATTTTAACGAGAGTTACGAACTTGCAGAACCAAACTTCAATACAATTGAAGAGTTTTTGCAATCGATTACCACCGACACTAGAACTGGTAAACCGATGACTTTAAAAGAATTCGCTGATAAAGTGTCTTATCTATCTTTATATACGATGAATAAACATGGAATAGGACCATCTGGTGAACATCGTGATAAAAAATTATCAAAGCTACTACAAACATTAAGTTTGTTTTTCCATCAAAACATCATGTGGCCAGTAACACAACCGTTAAGAGCTAAAATGAATGAGTTGCATGCGGAACCTGAGTTTAATAAAAAACGTCATTCATTAATGAGACAGAAAATGGAAGCAAGACGTAATGGTGATACATCATTGCTCGATCAACTAGATCATGAACTATCTAGTTTAAGAAATCCTAATCGTGATCAAATTGACGATTTTAATGATCAGATTAATGCTGCTGGAGAAAAAGCTAAAAATACAGCTATAACATCAGAATATTTTACACCTCAAACTGAGGAAGCTGGACAAACATACCAGCATATTTACAACGATTTTGAAGATTTAAAAAACTAATAGTTGATCTGTAAAATAAAGACATTAAATTTAATAACACTCCAGTAGCTCAATTGGCAGAGCGGAAAGCTTATACCTTTCGTATGGCCCAGATTAGGCCGCGGTTGTCGGTTCGATCCCGGCCTGGAGTACCATTTAGATTAAATAAAGGTATGATTACCTTTGCTGAATACTTCAATATTACCGAAAAGAAGAGCGTTCACGATCCTGTTAGACCAGGTATACTAAAGAGACAGACAAAAGGTAAGATGACTTGTTCTAAAGCGAGAGCGTTAAAATCTAAACAGAAGAACAAAGGTAACAATACAGCTAAAGCTGCTCAGAGATACTTAAACTATCATTGTTAATGCAAAGTTTAAGTATCTCTTTTACTAAATTTTCTTCATAACCCCTTTCAAAACGGAAAACATTTGTTGCTTCAGATGAAGCAACTTCCTGGAATAATAAATCTGTATCTGCATATTTTCCTGACCCAGGATGAACGCAATACACTATAATATCTGGTGTAAATATTTTTCGTAATTCTTTTGTAGGACAAATAAAGTCACAAACAACAACTTTATCACCACAATTATCAGCTAAAAGCTTCATACAAAAAGCTTGACGGGTTCGACCGGTAATAGTAAAATCAGTGTTACGAGTTAATTCTCTAATGAAATCACCGTTAAAGTGAGAGAACTCAATATGCTCTCTCAAATATTTGGTAAAAAAACTTTTACCACTTCCACTACGACCACAAATTAAAATTTTCAAAACTCAATAGTCTACTTCGATATTGTTATCAAAAATATTTTTAGCGTCTACATCTATTAGAGCATCTAATTCATCTCTAATAAAGTCTTTACCAATGAGTACAGGGTATTCATTACTAGCTCTATTACCAATAGAGAATTTTACATTATCAAATTCTCTATCTCCAATTTTTATATCAAACTCAACAACTGGTCTTTCTTCGAAGTTACCTGCACCGACGTTAATCTTAATATGATTTGCAATTGGTTTGGTGATGGTTCTACCATTAATTGTATTAAACGTAACTGTGTCATCTTTAACAGATACATTATCACCATGCAATACGTTAAAAGCACCGTTACCACTATCAACTTTAGCTTGTACTTCACCGATATCATTAATGTAAATGGTTTCAATTAAACCAATTACCGTTTTTTCGTTAAAATATTTTTTGAAATTAATCATATTATTCGCAGCCGCATCCTTTATTTTGGTGTTCATAATCTAACCAATGATACACAGAAGAGATATAATCAGATGCTTTAGTAATTTTAGAAGCTACCCAACCTTCAAGCCCATCTGTTTGGTCTACCATATCGTAAAGCTTTTGAGAATACTCTGCAAGCTTTTTAAGATCAGCTTTTGCCATATGAATCTCACTAGGATCACTTTCATCCACGTTGTGACCTTCTGAATCACTAGCCATACCAGGCATATGGGTTTCTGGTGATAGATTAGATGCCCTTGTTATAAAAATAGCATTTTCATATAAAGCAGCAATAGAAATTTTATCCTTTTTATCCATATAGTTATTTAATACGTTCTCTTATTGCATTATAAGTTTTATTTACTAAAATACTCGGTATCATACGAGACATACCCTGCTTGAAAAGATCTATATCATTATCGAGAGCAGCTTTTCTGAGCTTTGAAGCACTCATACCTTCAACTCCCTCAGAATCTGGGTCTCTTTCACCTGCTGATTCAAACTTATAATCTTTAAATTGAAAAGGAATATTACCTTTTGAATCAGGTTTACCGTTATATTTAGCAACCAAACCTTCAAACTCTGGAATTCGATCACTACCAGCAATATGTACCACGTTCGTATACCCTTTATCTTGCAAATCTTTTAGCACAGAAATTAAATTAGCACCAGATTCCAAAATTTGAATATTTGGTGGTGTCATATACTTTAGGATTTCTTCTTTCTCTTTAAAAGATAGTGGGTCCTTTTTGTTGTTTTGTGTATGTGACGGTACCAGAAATCCATCACCGTTAACACTCTTTGTTACATCAGCTAGTTTATTAATAAGCTTCTCGTGACCAACAGTAGGTGGGTTATAGCGACCATATGCTATAACAGCGGTTTTATCTGTTTGCTCTAAAAAGAATTGTTTAAATGTATTCATTGTTGGGTTGGTGGTATAACCTGAGCTCCAGGTCTACCAGATTGGAAGTTAGCTGCTGAAAATTCTTTTCGATCTACAAATTTTGTAATATCTGGACCACCCTTTGTTCTGGAAACAGCAAATCCTTCTGGTTGTGTTGTTTTCCATGCATTAGGACCTGCATCTAAATATGTACCAAGTGATGAATTTTTAGTCATCTCATTAAAGATTTTAACAAGATTATTTTTAAGCATCGCGATTGTTTTAGTAACATCAAAAACCAACTTAATAGACTTGCGTAAACCTTTAAGTTCATTTGTTGTAGCCTGTAGTTGTGCTTGTTTTCTAGTTTTACCTGCTTCACTTTTCAATGCATTAATTTCTTTTTGATATCTACTAGCAATATAATTAACAAACTGCTGCGAAGAAATATTTGTATTATCTAAAAACTTACCTGTACGAATTTCAGAGTTAATGTATGCTTTTAATTCCATTGCATACTTTTGAATGCCTTGAAAATCAATCTGATTAAGAACTTTTTGAATTTGAGCTTTCTTATTATCAACATCTTTTAAAAGCATACCCATGATCCGTTGATTTGGATTAGCTTGTTTGTCAATTAAAACATTGAATACAAATACACTATTCGAACGAGAAAATTCAGATGGTGAAGTGGTATATTTTTTAACCTTTAAAATACCACCAACAACTTCATATTCAATATGGATTGCAACACCAATCTTAGCGTTTTGAATATCTCTACCATACGGACTATCTGGAGAAACAGCATATTTGATAGTATTAGGCTTGAAAGCTATAAAATTATTGTAGTTAGTAACACCATCAATTGTATTTGGTTTTTCCATCTGCTTGATTTGATCATCAAACATATAATCCATTTGATATATACCTTTAAGGTTGAGAGATGGTAAGTACTGTAAAGCTAGTTTAAGTTTTTCAGCTAAACCTGGACTTGAACTATGATTAACATCAATATCTTCAACTGTATAATTAATCTTTGGATTTTTTGCAAATGCAGATTTACTAGCAACGAAAAATTTACCTTTTGGATCTTTACCTGCTACAATAGCTGGTGAACCATCGAACTTGGTACTTATTTTATAGTCTGTTTCACTAACAAAATATTCAATAGCTTTATCGATATATTCAAGAGCTTCCATAACACCGTCTTCACCCTTATTGATAATGTTTTCTTCTAGGTGGTCGATATGTTTTACAGCGCCTTCGACCTCTTCGAAGAACTCTAACAATAAATTGTGATGTTGTTTAAATGTAATCATGATTATATTTTTTTCGTAGCTGGTGATATTTTTGCAATTGGTGCAATCATAGATCGTAAGTCTTTTATACCATGATTACCACCACGACTACCACTGTATCTTGCATACAATACTGGTTCATAATCACCACTAGGTAATTCATCAGGATATATATGGTGTTTAGACTGTATTTCGAATTCATTTTTACCAATTTCCACTAACTTTAAATCACCTTGATATACAGCATTAACATTATTAATACCAAATGCTTCATTAGCATTTGTACCAAAAATAGCAAATTTTTTGAGATCAGGATTTTTTATTTTCATATATACTGAACTCTTAGGTGTCATACCATTTGGATATAGCTCTTTAAGCTTAGATACAAACTTTTTAACCTCATCATCATTGCATATGTTTTCTCCAGATTGGCATGATGTACCACCGTACTGTTGATAATCTTTTGCAGACTTACCGTCTTTATGGGATATATATAACACAGGTTTACCTTTATATGTTAGTGAAAAGTCACTCTTTGGTGTACCTGGTGTACTCGCAACACCATCTACTTTCTGTTTATATCCATTAATGTTGACTATTATATTATCTTTATCGCTTCTAGCTATTAAACTATCAATTTGTTCGGCTAAACTAGCAATTACAGAATCTTCAGCTCTAGTACCAAATCCTTTACCTTTACCTATTACTATTGGATATTCATTACCATTTTCATCTTTTACTATGTATGTTACTAATTGACTAGATGTACTCCCAGGTGTACCTGGTTTTTTAACATCCACTACCTGTAAGTTAGCTAATTTTAATATATCATATAACTTCTCGGTACTATATTCACCAACAACCGGTTGTAAACGAATATCCTTACCTGCTTTAACTGTAACAGTTTTATCTATAGCTGATATTTTAGCAGCTATTTGCGCTTTCGATGCAGGTGGTTTTAACTTAGAATTTATAATCGATTTATTATAAATTTCATCTAATCTTACAATAGGTGTATGTTTACCATTGTACACCTGTTCGTAAAGTTTTGTTAAATTATATTCCATATTTATTATCAATTTCTGCTGTTTCGTAATCAGATTTATTTGACACTAACGTAGTTTCAAACTTTTTAAGCATATCTCTTGCATTACCTTCATCAATGGAGTCAATATCAAAATTTACAATCATTGATCTTGTAGACTCATCTGGTTCAGATGTTACAACAGTTTGTAATAATGTTATAAGTTTTTTAATCATATTCACTTCACCCTGAGAAGTAAGTTTTAAAACTTCTTGTTGTTCAGGAGCTTGTGGTTCCGTTGCCATTGTTGGATCAGCTTGTGTTAGATCTGTAGGAGCAGCTGCTTCAGCTTCTGGGAATGGTGCAGCTTCTAAAAGAGAATATGCTTGTTCAAAAATTTTAAGGGTCTTTTTCATAATATTTTTATCTTAAACTAGAGATCCATTTATCTGCCCATGTTGAAATACCATCAGCAATTTTCTGCTTTGCATCGTTTATTTTTTTAGCTGATTTATTCTGACCAAAAATTCCAGTTTTTTGATCTGGTATACTAAGAAGGGCTCCTAATGCACTAGTTGTTCTTGCTGCACCATCTGCAGTAAAATCTTCTGCTTCTTCTTCATTAGCTTTACGATCACGTTTATTTAAAATTAATAAACCATCTGCTGCAACCTCATATGGTATTTTTAGTGCATCACATAATTTTTTAATAGAATTAACAACTGTATCGTTAGGATCTTTAAATCCATCAGTTGGGTTATTCATTTCTAGCAGCTTTAAAAACTTCGACATGAAATTATTTATTATTTCAACCAGAATTTAACCTTCACATCCTCTTTATATATTTCTGAAAGCTTTTTTAATCCACACTTTTCTAAAAATATATATACTTTTTCTGATTTAATATTTTTACTCTTTATTGCACTATTAAGATTTTCAACAAGATATGCGTCAGTATCCAATATTTCATAATATGTTTTAAATGAATGTATATCGCTAACAATATTAATATTGAGTTTATTTTTGATATCCTTTATAAACTTAATAAAAAACTTCAAAAATATTTTAACGTCATTATCACCGATAAGGCAGCAACTTGCAAGCTTAAGTTTATCCACGTAAAAAACTTTTGTATCTAATATTTTTATTTTTAGATAATAATCTATTACACTCTCTATTATTGAATGGTAGAAAAGCTTTTGCACATCTTTGTTAGTTATGTCATTTTGCAAATCATATATATTCAATGTATTAAGATATTTTTTACAGCAATGTTTATCGATAAAAGATAAAAAATCGATAATATGTACACCACACCTATTATATACCTGAATCATTTATCTATTATATGACTCTTCGGCGCTTTTCCAATACGACAATTTATAATTCCATTATAAAATTTTTCTGATACAAGAACATCAGCCTCAAACTGAGCTTTAGTTTCATAATATGATAACTCCCACTTGCTGGTACAAAAACGTACTATTTGAAATTTAAAATTATCTTTACTATGTTTACTAATATCAGCATTTAAATCATTTGAAGAGCCTGTATATGCACGCCAATCTGTTTCTACCTCTTTATGACGCTTATTTTTCTTACCTTTAAGAGGTGGCATCTTTTTTACAGATATCATTTGCTTTTTACCTATATAACATTTACCATCAACTAGATTCGTTATTTTATACACAAACCCATATGGAGTTTCAGGTATATGTATATCGCATGTCCAATGTCCTAAGTCTGTCATTTAGTTTTACGCTTTTTGCGTCTCTTCTTACTTATACCACTTCTGCGTTGTACTCCACTCAAAGCTTTAGGCACTCTAGCATCACCTGGTGCATAGATAGAATCATTTGATGTATATCTACCTTCATTAGGATTATAGATACCACCGTCTTTATCAACTGCACCACCGAAGACAGAGCTAGCTCCTCCAGCTACATTATCTTCTTCTATAAGGGATAAAAAAATATTTTTGAAAGTTGACATTTCGATATTAGTATTTATAATTAGATATGAGTCTATTAAGTAAATATATAAAAGAGGTTGAGCAAGACCTCGCGTTAAATGATTTTAATATTAAAGAAACTCAACTAAGACTACCAGCTCGTAAACACTTTTGGGTAGCAAGACTTATTGAAGCAAAACGTGATCTCCAAAATCTAATTGAAAAGGAAAAAAAGTTAACTAAAAAACTTTCCGTTAAAGTAAAGGAGCAAGCACCAGTACATCTTACTGATAAAGCTGTTAATGCACTTATTGATGAGCAAGAAGAAATGGCATCAATTAAAGAACAAAAGCGTGATCTTTCCAACGTCATTGAATACCTCGAAAAGGTTGAAAAAATACTTGCAAGTATGCACTGGGAAGTAAAAAATATTATTGACCTCAATAAACTCGAAACATTATGAAATTTGATATTAAAGGTCATAAGCTTATTTTTCAATGTGAAACTAGTTTATTCAATCAGGTAAGAGAACATTTTAGTTGTCCGTATGAAGGTCATTCTTTTATGAAAAGAAAGAATAGATTCATGCCTAGTCGTAAGTATTATATTACACCCACCGGTCAATGTGAGATGGGGTTATTTTGGGAGATAAACAAATATCTTCATGAGTGTAATATTATTGCACCTGAATCTTGCATCACGAAAGAATTATCAGATTATCTAGGTAAACAGTACGATTCAAAGTTCTATAACAATTTAAAAGCTGATGGTAACACCCTAAGAGAGTATCAGGAAGATGCAGTTAAACTAGCTTTAAAGTATGGTCGTGGTATATGCTTAATGGGAACAGGTGCAGGTAAAACCATAACGACTGCAACTTTAGTAGAAAATTATTACTTAAATTCCCCTAATAAAAACACGTTTAAATGTCTTGTAGTTGTACCTGATCTTGGTTTAGTTACTCAAACATACAATGATTTCCTATCATATGGTATTTCTTTCAAAACAACTAAATGGACAGGAAAACATTTACCTGATTTAACATCTAACGTGTTTGTAGTCAATCTTGGTATTTTACAAAGTAAATTTGAGGAAAACAAGTGGCTGGAACATGTAGATCTGTTGATCGTTGATGAGTGTCATAAAGGAAAGGCAGAAGTTACAGGAAAGATTATTTCCAAGATCAAAACACCACACAAGTATGGTTTTACAGGAACATTACCTGATAAGAGTGGAGATAGGTGGTCTGTACTTGGAAAACTTGGTCCAGTCATATTTGAAAAGAATTCTTATGATTTAAGACAGGAAAATTTCCTTACAAACGTGGATGTTAAGTGTGTAAACTTACATTACAAGCCTGTTCCTAAAATGAATTATCGTGCGGAACTAGATTTCCTTTACGAATCAGAATTTAGGAACAACACAATTAAGGAAATTGCAACCAAATTTCCTAAAAATATCCTCATTCTCATCAACCATATTCGGCATGGGGAAATTCTAATGGAAAAATTCCAAGGTATTTCCAAAAAGGTTTTCTTTATTCAAGGGAAAGTTGAGGTGGGGGAACGGGAAAGAATTAAGGAAATCATTGAAAAACATGATGATGTTGTGTGTATAGCCCTCAGTTCTATCTTTTCAACAGGTGTAAATATCAAGAATTTACACATGATCATGTTTGCGGCCGGTGGTAAAGCCTTCATTCGTACAGTTCAGTCCATTGGTCGTGGCTTGCGACTACACCCTTCCAAGAATAAATTGTATATTTTTGATTTAATTGACAACCTTCGTTATGGTTCTGACCATGGAGATGCAAGAAAAGACATTTATCAACGAGAAAAAATACAGTTTGTTGAAAAAAATATTAGAGAACCTTGATTTATTATAAACCTATCGTATATTAAGCTATGAGTTCCAAAAAAGAAAAGAAAGAACACTACGTAAACTCTGATGATTTCAAAAGAGAACTTCAAAAGTATTACGACTCTGATGTAATGACAGAGATATTAGGTGTGTATATCAAGAAAATTGCAACAGGCCTTAGCTATTTACCCAATTTTATCAATTATACCTATAAGGATGACATGATAGGTGATGCTCTCATCAAGATGTACAGTGCTGTAAAGAATAAAAAGTATAATTTTGCGTCTGGTTCTAACCCTTTCTCGTATTTTACCACTATTGCATTTCATGCTTTCATTAATAGGATTAAGAAAGAGCAGAAACATCATCAAACTATCACTAATTACAAGTCTCAAGTGTATGAATCTATGATGACTGATCCAGAAATGTCGAGTTACATATATGTAAAACCTGAAAATGATAACGACGATATGGATTCTTATTATAACGAAAATGATCAATAAGCCAAGAGTAGCAATCTTTTCAGATCTTCATTTAGGTGTTCATGGTAATTCTAACCAATGGCATGATATTGCATTAAATTGGTGTCGTTGGTTCGTTGAAGATTTAAAACGTAATAATATCAAAGATATTATATTTTGTGGTGATTGGTATCATAATAGAAGTGAAATTTCTGTTGATACATTAACAGTATCAGCTGAAGTGTTTAAATTATTGAGTGAGTTTAATCTCACTGTAATAACTGGTAACCATGATATGTATTTTAAGCATCGAACTGATGTACATTCACTTAATATTGTGAAAGGTAAAGAAAATGTAAATGTTATTGACAAACCATTCGTCTTAGAACGTTTTGATAAAACATTAGCATTTTTACCTTGGGGGTTTTCTGTAAATGATGTACCTAACGGTGATATATTATTCGGACATCTCGAAATTGAATCTTTTAAAATGAATTCAATGAAAGATTGCGATGAAGGTATGAAAGCTAGTGATTTATTACGTAAGTTTAATCTTATTATTTCAGGTCACTTTCATACAAGACATGAACGCAATTTTGGAGCAGGTAATATCCTTTATACAGGTAATCCTTTTGAGATGGATTTCGGTGATTGTGGTAACGATAAAGGTTATTACATCCTTAATATTGAAACTACCGAGTTACAGTTTATTCATAATAACATTTCACCAAAATATAAAAAACTATCTTTGAGTGAAATGGTTAATGCTGGTACTATTGATAACTATATTAGAACTACCTTCAATAGTAATTTTGTAAAACTAAAGGTTGATAAAAATATTAGTTCTGAAGATATGGATTTTTTGCATAGTAAACTACTACAACTTAAACCAGCAAGTTTTACTGTGGAGTATGATTTTGATTACAACAAACTAATCACAAAAGATACGTTCTTATCGGATGCTTTATCTGATAGTATTAATATACCTAATGCAATTGAAGAATTTATTAATTTACTGGATATTGAAGATAAAAAATTTATATTAGATTATACTCTTAACCTTTATGGTAAGTGCACTACAGTATGAAAAAAGTAATATTTAAAAGTCTTAAAATTCAAAACTATCTCTCAGTTGGTAATAATCCTGTATGTATCGATTTTAAAAAGGGTATCAATCTAGTTACCGGTATCAATAAAGATAAACCTGATCGTAGAAATGCTATCGGTAAATCTACTGTTGCTGATGCTTTGTACTTTGGTATTTTTGGAGATCCTTTGCGTGAAATTAAAAAGGATCTTATTGTTAACAATATTACAGGTGGTACAACTACAATTGAAATTGAATGCGATGTAGTTACCCCTAAAGAGACTAATACGTATAAGCTTATACGTAAACTTAACCCATCAAAGGTATATATCTATAAAGATGGTGAAGATGCAACTAGAGATACTATATCAAATACAAACAAGTATATTTGTGATACTCTAAGTGCTACCCCTTCTTTATTTCAGAATTGTGTTATTATGACAGTTAATAATGCAATACCTTTCATGGCTAAAAATAAAGTAGAAAAGCGCAAGTTTATTGAAGATATTTTTGGCTTGGAAGTGTTTAGTCAGATGATCTCTGAGTTACGTGGTGAATATAACAACATATCAAAGGAGTATGATCTTGAACAAGCAAAATTTTCTGAAGTTAACAGATCTACTTTTGATTATAAAAAACAAAGACAGAAAATTTTAGATCACCGTACCCAAAAACATCAAGTTTATTTACAACGTCAACAAGAAAATGATGATACATGGGGTAAACTTGACGCTAAACTTGCTGGAATGGTTTTTTGGGATAGTAGTATAATACAAGAAAATATTAGTAAACTACAAACTGGTATTAAAAAATGTGAAAGTGTAATTACCGATAAAAATTTATTAGTTGGTGAATATACAACTAGAATTAAAACTTTAAAAAGCACGTATGAAAAGATCGGTACGGATCAAGAAGAGTGTCCTGTATGTTTAAGATCAATTAAAGATCACGACGCAAAATATATTAAAGAAGAAAAGGTTAAGATTGAGATCGAAATCGATAATCTAACTAAATTACTCAAAGCAACAAAGGATGAAATTATTTCAATACAGCAAAAGAAAGATGCTGTTAATAAAAAATTGAAAGATGAAGAAGGTAAAATTGCAAAAAATAAACTTCTCAATCAAGAAGAAAAAAATATTTTAGAAAAGATTCAACAGATCAAAAAATGGCAAGAATCACTAATTGATGATATAAATCAGGTTACTGGTACATCAACTGAGTTTGATGGTATTATTGAAGATACTGAAAAACGTTTAAGTGAATTAGATCAAACTATTATTCAAAAGAAGCAGCAAATTCAAATGCTTGATGTTGTAAAATATGTCATCAGTGAAGAAGGTGTTAAATCTTATATTGTAAATAAATTGCTTGAACTTCTTAATAGCCGATTGCTTTATTATCTCAAGAAATTAGATAGTAATGCAATTTGTTATTTTAATGAATTTTTCGAAGAGGAGTTAGTTAATGATAAGAATAAAATCTGTTCATACTTTAATTTTTCAGGTGCTGAACGCAAGAGTGTAGACTTAGCATGCTTATTTACGTTTTCAGATTTAAGAAGAATGCAAGGTGGGGTACAATACAATATTGCATTTTATGATGAACTATTTGATTCGTCATTCGATGAAAAGGGTATTGAACTTATAAGTGATTTACTTAAAGAACGTTCAGATCAATTTGATGAATGTATCTATATCATATCACATAGACTTGAATCACTTAAATCTGTAACAGGTGAAGTCATTTTCTTAGAAAAAGAAAATGGTATTACTAATAGGGTTGAGTTTAAAGATATCTGACATAAATTTATGATATGTTTCCATCACCGTTTGTATCACCATTTATTCCAGTTCAAGGTGCTAAATTAGCTCAACCACCCACACCACCGAGGGAAAATATAGCACCACGTGAACTTTCTTTACCACGTGTTATCAATTATCTTGCTGATTATAGTGGTTGTGGTCACTGGAGGGTTATTTGGCCAGAACAAATTTTAAACGGTAATGGTGCGATGATTTCACAATCTAATACTTGTATGGTATTTGAACCAAAGTGGTATGAAGGTGTTACAGCAATTAAAATTCAAAGACAAGCTACAACAGATCAAAAACGATTTATTGAATACCTAAAATCAATTCAAAAGCAGTGTGGTTTTAAAATTATTTACGAAGTTGATGATGTAGTTTTCAGAGAAGATATTCCAGATTATAATAAGTTTAAATTTGCTTTTGATAATGATGAAGTAAGACAAAACTGCATTGATATTATTAACATGGCTGATGAAGTTACTGTAACATGTGATTACATGAGAGATTTGTATAGGGAGAAGACAGGTAAACAAGAAATTACAGTCATTCCTAACTTCCCTCCATTTTTCTGGATGGGTTATTTCTTCAACCATTCAAAGGTTTGTAATTCACTAGATAAAAACCACAAAAAACCACGCATTCTATATACAGGATCAGGTGCACATTATGATGTAGATAATAAAGTAGGTGGTAAAGATGACTTTGAACATGTAATCAAAGCAGTTATTGATACAAGAACAAAATATCAATGGGTGTTTATGGGTTCATTCCCACCACCTTTGAAGCCATATATTGAATCTGGTGAGATTGAATTCCACCCATGGCAGACCCTTTATCAATATCCAAAGAAAATTTTTGAACTAGATATTAATTTGATGATTGCTCCGTTGCAAGATAACCATTTCAACAGATCCAAATCAGATATTAAATTTATTGAAGCATGTCTATTTGGTATACCAGTTATCTGTCAAGATATGGTCACATATAAGGATGCACCACTCAAATTTAAAACAGGTGAGCAACTTAAAGAACTTATTGCAGCCACTCTTAAAAATAAACCAAAATATCGTAAGATGTCTATGGAGATGAGACAGGTTGGTGAACAACGCATTCTTGAAAAGCAAGAAAATATTGGGTGTATTTATGAAGCATATACTACACCATATAATTCACCTGAAAGAAAATACTTGAAGAAATGGAATTAGTTCATATAATAAGACGAAATGTCTTATAGAAACTGTTTTTACAATAATAATAATCGATCCGTAGAGCTATTTGCGTGGGATAAAGATGGTAATCGTGTGCAGTATACTGTATCGCATGATCCTTATTTGTACTTAGAAGACCCTAAAGGTGAAAGTGTATCAATTTATAATACTAAACTCAAGAAGAAATATTTTCGTAACTCATATGAGCGTAGTAAATTTTTAAGAGATAGTGGTATTAGAAGGGTGTTTGAAAATATACCACCCGCTCAGCAATACTTACTTGATACATTTTGGCGTGAAAATGAAAAGCCAGAATTTACTCAGCATCCGATTAAGATCTGCTTTTTAGATATTGAAACTTATTCTGTTGATTCTTTTCCGAATCCAGAAGACCCTACTCATGAAGTAACTGTAATCACTTGTTATGATAGTTTAAGTAAAGAATTCCATACGTTTGGTATCAAGCCATATAATGGTAGTAACAAGACTGTAAAATACACTCATTGTAAAAATGAGAGAGAGTTGTTTATTAATTTTATTGAGTACCTAAAGAAAGATTACCCTGATATTATGTCTGGGTGGAACTCCGAGTTTTTTGATATTCCATATATCATTAATAGATGTACTCGTATTTTAGGTGAAGAATATACTAAAGAACTTTCACCTCTTGGTAGAGTTCATTATCGGGATATTATTGGTAAGTTTGGTAGGCAGCAACGCCGATATTATATCGATGGTATGGCTATTCTTGATTATTTGGATATTTACAAACGTTTTTGTTTTAAAGAACGTGATAGTTATAAACTAGATAATATTGGTGAAATTGAACTTGGTGAGAAAAAGGTAAACTTAAATGGTATGTCCATTGCTCAATTAACTGATACTGATTGGGATACATTTATTGATTATAATATTCAGGACGTTAATATTGTTGTTCGTCTAGAAGAGAAGTTGCAATATGTTAATTTATTAAGAATGTTATCATATGCTGGTCTTTGTACCTTTGAGCAAGCAATGGGTACCCTTTCAGTTATCAATGGTGCATTGTGTATCAAAGCACGTGAGCTAGGTAAGGTTATATCAACGTTTATTCGTAATGATCCTGATAGTGTAAATCCTGGTGCATATGTTGCAGAACCTAAAGGTGGTTTTCAAGAAAACATAATCTCTTTTGACGCAAATTCACTATATCCGAACGTTATGATTTCACTTAACTTATCACCTGAAACTAAAGTAGGTAAGTTTGAAAAAGTTGACGATGATAATTACATAATTAGGCATGTAAGTGGTAAAACTTTTAATTTAACTAAAGCTAAATTTGCTGAATTAATTAAAGCAGAAGATCTTGCAATTACTAAAGCAAACTTTTTGTTTACGCAGAAGTTTAAAGGTATTGTTCCTTTATTTGTAGATCACTTTTATAATAAACGTGTTGAAATTAAGAAAGAACTTCAAATATATAAAGTTGAATTGAGTAAACTTAAAAAAGGTACTACTGAATATAGACGAGTATCTGATATGGTTGCTAAACTTAATGCACATCAGATGTGTGTGAAGGTTTTGATTAACTCTTGTTATGGTTATTTTGGTAACAAGCAAGCTCCTATTGGTGATGATGATATTGCATCTTCTGTAACCTTAACTGGTCAAGCAGTAATTAAAGAGTCTAATATCCTCATTAGAGAATATCTCGAAAATACCGTCAGTGGTATTACTAAGAATGAACTAGAAGAAGCTATCATATATAATGATACAGATTCTTCTTATGTATCCATTAAGTCTCTCTTTAAAGACAATAAAATCCAGTTCCTTGATAAGGATGGTAGTATTACTAAAGAAACTCATGAGCAAGTGCAAAATATTGAAAATTTCTTAAATGAAAAAATTAAGATTTGGGGTAAAAAGAACCTTAATTCAAAAGATTGTCGGTTTGTATTTAAACGTGAAAGTATTGGTGATGTTGGAATATTTTTGCAGAAAAAACGTTATGTATTACATGTGTTAGATGATGAAGGTATCCCTTGTAATAAATTTAAGTATACTGGAGTGGAAGTAGTACGTACGACTATGCCTAATGCGATTAAACCCTATGCTAAAAAGATTATTGAAACGATGATGTTATCGAAATCGCAGATAGAAACTAATAAAGTATTGAATGAAACGTATGATATTTTCAAAAGTCTTTCTATTCAAGATGTTGCGTTTGTAATGGGTCTAAAAGGATATGAAAAATATTCTGCGCAGTGTAATGAATTTCAAACTGCAAAAGGTATGCCATTACATGTGAAATCGAGTTATTACTATAATTTACTTCTTGAAAAGTTTAACCTCGATAACAAATATGAGACTCTTTCATCAGGTGATAAAGTGAGATATTTGTATGTTGAAACTCCTAATAAATATATGTTAGAATCTGTTGCATTTAAGAATGAATTCCCTGAAGAGTTTCATCAGTTTTTCAAAATTGACTATGATAAAATGTTTGAGAAAATTCTCTTTCAAGCAATTGAAAGATTTTATGAAGCTGTAAATTGGAGAATTCGTAAACCTAAAGATAACGTACAAACAGAATTATTTGATTTATTTGGTTGATATATCACAATTATAATTCATAATATACATATGAGCGAAAACATTAAAGTTATTATCGACAACGTTGGTAGGTTTATTATTGGTAAAGTTGTATCAGAAACTGATACGGTTTTGTCTCTTAAGACACCTGTAATTATTCATGTACAACCAAGCCAGACAGGTCAGCTTCAAGTTCAAACTATTCCATTGTTCTTTGGTGAGTTTGTAAAGGAAAAAGACACAAATGTATGGCACTATACCAAATCAACAATTTCGTATAGCGACGTTGAACTTGATGATAGGTTGCTTAACCAATACTTGGCTATTGCTAATCCATCACCAATCATTCAACCGACAGCGGACCCACAGGTTATCAAGTTGTTTGACGATTAATTAAAAATTATATCACCCCTCTGAGATAATTATCTCAGAGGGGTTTTTTGTGGATAAATGTAAAATATAGATTATAATAGACTTATGGATAAAGAATTAAAAGCTGCTTTAGATAGTATAGATGAAATCAATCCCTATGCTACATATTTGGATAAAAATTCCCTTAGTTTGGTTGATGGTTGGATTGATACCGGAAGCTACGTATTGAATGCGTTAATTTCAGGTAAGTTTGATGGTGGTATACCAGTAGGTCGTGTAACATTACTTGCAGGTGAATCAATGACAGGTAAGAGTTTATTTGTGCAAAAAATTCTAGCGAATGCGCAAAAGATGGGTAAGACGGTACTTATATTTGATACAGAAAATTCGATTGATCCTGTAGGTGCTGAACGTCTTGGTCTTGATATTTCAAAAGTGAAATACATCCCTTCAACAACAATTGAAGAAACTCGTAACACAATCTTTAAATTTCTTACAACTGTAAAAGAAAAGAAGCTTGAAGGTAAATTCATCATTGCGATTGACTCTCTAGGTAATCTACAGTCACAGATGGAAATGAATCGAATGGAAAAAGAAAGTACTTCCGCTGATATGGGTAGTGCTGCTCGTGCTATGAAATCACTTCTTAAGACATGCAATAATATGGGTGCTCTTACTAAGACAACCATTCTTTGTACTAATCATGTGTATGATGATCCATCTGCAATGTTTCCGTCTCTCGAGAAGAATATGCCTGGTGGTAAGTCTGTAATTTATTTACCGTCTGTATCTGTTCAACTAGCTCGTAAACCTATGAAAGACGATGGAGGTAAGACATTTGATAGTAATATGGTTGCTGGTCAGAAAAATTATTCTGGTGTTATTATTCGTGCTCTCACACGTAAGAATCGTTTTGTAAAGCAGTATCTCGAGGGTGAGATGTATTTGTCATTCTCATCAGGTTTAGACAAGTATTACGGTCTTCTTGACTTAGCTGTTGGTATGGGAGCCGTTATTCAAAATGGTGCAACATATGCATTACCAAGTGGTACCAAGCTTGGGTATTATAAAAATTGGCGTAAAAATGCTAAGCTGTGGGAAGAGGATATCTTACCTAAATTACAAGAAGAAATTACTAAAAATTGGTTGTATAGTAATGGTAATGAAGTCGAAGCTGATGTACCAGATGAAATCGACGAAATTGACGAACTAGAAGGAGATAAAGATGAATAGTATCAAAATGCTATATTTTAGTGCTCCGTGGTGAAACACACCACGACGCTATAAATAGTTGTATGAATAAAACTAATTTATTGTGGGTTATAGAATATCAAAAATATTTACAGTTCATAAAAAATTGCAAAACAAAAATTTACAACTCTAATTTAGTATTACATACACATCATATCTATCCACGATTTCTTAAGCTCGACTGTAATTTATCCGAAGCTACAGTCGAGCTGTCTGTTGAAGACCACGTACAAGCACACTTATTAATGGCAAAATGTTTTGATGAGGGTTCATATGAGTTTATATCAAATTTAAGATCCGCAAAGCTTTTAGCTAAAAACTCTATAATAGATAAAAAGCTATTAGATGCTATATATGAATCACAAAGAGGTGAAAATAACCCATCAAAGCGTCCTGAAAATAGAAAAAAGATTTCTGATGGTTTATTAGAATTCTATAGTAATAACCCAAATGCAAAGAAAGGTAAAACCTATAAAGAAATTTACGGTGAAAATTATTTAGAAGAAATAAACAAAAGAAAAAAAGCGACAAGGACCAAAGAAGAATATAAACAAGGTGCAGCTAAAGCTGCTGCTACAGCTAAAGAACGAGGTAGTAATAGTGGTAGTAATAATTCAAATGCAAAAAAAATATCAATAGATGGTAAAATTTTTAATTGTATAGCTGATGCATGTCGGTATTTTTCACTTTCACCTTATAAGTTGAAAACAACCAACAATATATTATATTTGTAATATGAATGAAATTAAATTGTTATACTTTACTGCTAGTTATTGTGGACCTTGTAAAATGTTTAAACCAATCATTGAGCAGTTTAAACAAAAACATCATAATTGCGATGTTGAGCACATCAACATCGAAGAACATGAACAATTAGTTAAAAATTACAACATTAATGCTGTACCGACTTGTGTATTTGTTAAAAACGAAAAAGAAGTTTCACGTTTTTCTGGGATGAAAGGTATTGTATATCTTGAAAATCTCTTAGACGAAGCTACAATTTAAATATGTCGAAAATAGTATTAGCATTCTCTGGTGGTATGGATTCTTCTGTCCTACTTCAAAAAGCGATTGAACAGTTTGATGAAATTTATTGTTTATTTTTTGATTATGGTCAAAGACATAAAAAAGAACTAGATTGCGCTCATAAACAACTTATACGCCGTGTAGGTCATAAGAAAATTATCAAAATGAAAATTATTAATACACCACTAGATGTATTAGCACCAACTTCTTCTCTAACTAATCTAGATATTGATACACCAGACGTTAGAGAGATGAGAGGTGAGGCTCAACCGAAAAGCTACGTTGCATTCCGTAATATGCTTTTTATTACTTACCTTCTATCATATGCAGAAGGAGTTGGAGCGAGCACAGTTTGGTATGGAGCAGCTCAAGTTGATTCATTAGCAGGTTATTGGGATGGAAGCCCTGAGTTTCTAGATGCAATCAATGCAGTTGCTGACTTAAATCGAGAGCATCGCATTAAAGTTGAAGCTCCTCTAATTACAATGTCTAAAAAAGAGATTATTGAAGAGGGTATTAGACTTGGTGTGAAGTTTAGCGATACTTGGACTTGCTATGCAGGTGAAGATAAAGCAGATGCTTATTCACCTTCTAGTAGTTTAAGGTTAGCTGGATTTGTTTCAGCAGGTTATATTGATCCAATCGAATATAAACAAGACTTATCGTCTGTATGGGTTAAGCATAACTGCAAAAAAATCCCTTATGAGACTTATTTGTAAAACATCTCCGCTCTAGCAGCTTGTTGCCAGGAATTTGCTGGCTTAAAACGGTCCTTGGTTGAAATGAATGTCACTTTTGGTTTGTGGTTTTCATTTTGAACAAGGACTTCCTCATCTTCAAATGGGTTTGCAAGACGTCTCTCAGAGTCATCTGGAGCAATAGTACCCATTCCATAACCTTGTAAATCAACACCAGTTCGTTGAGCTTTAGTTTTTGGTTTTTTAGATTCAAACTCAGATTCAATATCCATTGTATGTGGTGAGCTTATAAAAATTTCCATATCTTCAGCATCAACTTTTAAATATTTCGGCAATACTTTTAAAAGTGAGTCAGCTGTTGCATCTGCACCGTTCTTTTTAACCTTATCTACAATTGCTGATTCAGGATCTAAAGATATATCAATATTAGTAGGTGTGCTAGTATCATCCACATTAACTGATTTACCATTACTTGCAGCTGTTAAAATTCTAGCTACTAGTTTAATATCTAGAGGTACCTTAGATACTATATTAACTAAATAATCGGTAAACTCATAAGGGGCTATCGGTGATGTATCGTCAGCTGCAGCTTGTTTTTTATCTTTTGCAGCTTGCTTTTCAGCATCCATTTCTTCTTTGGTTTTAACATTTTTAAATGCGTTAAATTCTTCAGCAGATCCGAATGTTTTACCACGATTTTGTCCTTTACCGCGTTCACGTAAAGATCTCACTTTAAGTCCAATCCAGTCACCTAAATTAGTTTTTATATACTCGTTGAATTCATCAGCAATTTCATCTTTAAGTAAACCTGTATCAATAAGATTTTTAATAAATTCACCTGCGTCAGCAGCAGCGCGTGAACCTTTAAAATATGTTTCATCTGGTACTACACCCTTCTCTTTCAAAAAGTTAATAATAAATTCAAACATTAACGGTCTTGCTGTACCAAGTTTTTTATCTTCAATAGCTTTTTTAAGGTAGCCTGTTTGGAAGAGCTTTTCAAAGCGGCCAGTTTTAGCTTCTTCAAGGATTTCTAGTTTGGTAACGAGAGAATTAAAATTCATAAAATTATTTATTGTTTTTTGTGTATTAACGTCTATATTTAATATATTATGTGTTCTATATTCGGTTCAGCCGATCAATCAATGTTTGAAGTTTTATATGAAGCTAATAAAGCTCGTGGAAACTTTGCATCGTCATTACTAACGCTGATGAAAGCACCAGCTGGTAATGTTGACGATGTAAGTATTTTAAAGCAGGAAGGTTATATTAACTTCGAAAAGCAAAAGCTCAAACCTAAAAACCATGCTTACTATATGGGGCATGTACAAGCTCCAACATCTTCAGTAAGAAAATATAACTATGATACATCACATCCATTTGAGCAAGAAGATTGGCTTGTGTTTCATAATGGTGTTTTAACAAATCATGAAAGTTTGAATGAACAATATTGTAATTGGAATGAAAATCCTGTAGATACATCTGTTATTGTGTGTATGATTCAAGAAAAATGGAATGAGCTCAAAGGTAATAAATCTCGATCTTCTTCTACTGATGAAGTTAAAATAATTGAAACGATATGCGAGAGACTTAATGGGACGTTTGCTCTCTGTATTGTTAACACTACATCCCTTAACGTCTACCTAGTAAGACAAGGTAGTACCCTCTATATTAATGATAATGGTAGTTATTCGTCTATTAAAGGAAAGGGTTGGGTTGAATTACCTGAAGGAAAGGTTGTTAAACTTACAAAAGAGTATAAATTTAAAGAAGTTGGTAAATTCAAACCTAACTCCCCATTCTTAATTATATGATAAAATTCGTATCAGCAACCAAAGGTGATCCAAAATCAACTTTACTATATCGCAGCACAAAAGATATATATGATGTATCTTGGGCAGCAAACAATACAGACCCTTTACCTATTGTCTATAATGATGCTATTGACGATTTTATATTATCAGACTGGATTGTATTCGTACATGATGATGTTATTATAGAAGCACCTGAAGCAATTGAAAGGCAACTCTATAATCTTGGAACAAACTTTGATGTTGTAGGGCTAGCAGGAACAAGAGAAGCAAAATTACAGAAACCAGCATTATGGCATCTAATGAGTAATAGAAAACATCATAGAGGAGCTGTAGCTCATCTATGTGAACCTACAGGTACCAAGTTTATGACCAGTTTTGGTAGTTATCCTGATCGTGTTATACTAATTGATGGTGTGTTTATGGCTGTTAAAACAGAAGTATTACAAAAAGTAAGGTTTGATGAAACAAATCCTGCTGGGTTTCACTTTTATGACCTAGACTTTTCAATGGCTTGCCATAAAGCTGGCTTTAAAATCGGTGTAGGTGATATAACTATCACTCATGCGTCACCTGGATTGAAAGAATTTACAGATGAGTGGAATAATGGTCAAGAATGGTTCTTGAATAAGTGGTCAAACTAAGATATCTTCAATTGGTGAATCGTTATAAACGACTTCAATCGGTCTTAAATCTGGTGTCATTAGCTTCTTTCTTGGTGAAACACCTATTAAACTATACATTGTAGCAGCTAGTTGACCAGGAGTTACTGGATTATTATCTGGTTCTGAAGCTAAAGCATCGGATGTACCATAAGCATATCCGGATTTGACACCACCACCTGCTAGTACTGTTGAAAATACTCTTGGCCAATGATCTCTACCATTAGTTGCGTTAATTTTTGGTGTTCTACCAAATTCAGATGTTACCATTACCAGTGTAGAGCTAAGTAAACCACGTTGTTTAAGGTCTGTAATGAATGCAGCAAAGGCTCTATCAAAGTTAATCATGTTTTGCTCATATGATCCTTTAAGATTTGAGTGGTGATCCCATGAACCATACGTTACTGTAACCATTCTTACACCAGCTTCAATCAATCTACGAGATAATAACAGCCGTTGCCCAGCTGCATTACGACCATATGCATCTTTTACCACATCTGGTTCTTTTGATAACTCAAACGCTTCACGTGCTTGTGTTGACGACATCATTGCATATGCATCATTATAAAACGAATCCATTGCTTTAACAGCATCTACATTAGATTCACGGGTTTTAAAGTGTTCATCAACAGCACCAAGTAGGTTACGACGTCTATCAAATGCTTTATCATTAATACCTGCAGGTGAATTGAGATCTTTAACAGCAAATCCTGGATCTTCTGGGTTAGAACCTAGAGAAAATGCTCCATATTTTGTTGATAGATAACCTGTACCATTTTCTGGTGCAAATTGGTTTGGAACAAGAACGTATGCTGGTAAATTGTTGCGATTTCCTAATTCATGACTAATAACACTACCAAAAGATGGGTAGCTTAGTGCTGGTGATGGCTTATAACCAGTCAACATATTATGTGTTCCACGCTCATGAGCAGCTTCGCCATGTGTCATTGAACGGATAACAGTTAAATTATCACTAATCTTAGCAGTTTCTTTAAGAAGTGACCCAAAAGTCACATCGTCAATTTTTGTTTTAATTGGATCAAATGGTCCTCTATATTCAGATGGTGCAAATGGCTTGTAATCCCATGAATCTTGATGACTCATACCACCTGGCAAATAAATCTGTACAACTGATGTTGCTTTTGCTTTGTTTTGTGATTGAGCTCTTAAAAAATCAGGCAATAACATCGAACCAGCAGCACCAACTCGTATAAATTCACGTCTATTCATATGGTTATTTAATACTGTTTAAAAAATATACCACAATTACCATCTTGATATACTATATCTAGCTACTATTATAATGTAATGTTAAAATTAGACTTGGACTTTTTTGAGAATATCTTTTTGTATAAATGCTGTACAGATAAACGATATCTTGCAACTACTATTGATTACACCAAATCAGATTATTTTAAAAACAGAGATAATAAAAAAATATTTGAGATTATCAAAGGATTTTATGATGTTCGCAATGAATTACCTAATTTAACGGAAATAAAGCAGTATTGTGGTGATGAAGTAAGTAGATCATCATTTAAAAACGTGCTTACCAGCTTTCAAAGCCTTGATAAAAGCTTCAACGAAGATGAATTGTATGAAAATACCGAGCAATTTTTAAAAGAGAAGGCTGTTTTTAGTACTTTACTTGAGGTTGCTGCTGATATTTCAAGTAATAAGGCTGATACCTCTGCAATTCTTGATAAATTTGAAAAAAGCTGTAATATATCTTTGCAGACTGATGTTGGATTAGACTTGTATGCAGATATTGATAATGTAATCAAGCAAATCCAGGATGTACAGGAAACTATTCCAAGTACATGGCCTTGGTTGGATGATTATATTGGTGGGGGCTTTATGAGAGATGGTCGAGCTTTATATGTCTTTGCAGGTGAGACTAATATTGGTAAATCTATTTTTCTCGGCAATATTGCAGCTAATATAGCAGATCAGAATAAAACTGTACTGTTAATTACGTTAGAAATGCCTGAAATATTGTATGCGAAACGTATTTGTACTAATGTAAGTAAGATTCCAATGAAGACTCTTCATTTAGAGACTGGATCTCTTAAAGCAGCCATTGAAGATATTAAGAAAAATAAGCCAGGTGGTAAGATTCTTATCAAAGAATTTCCTCCTGCAACAATGACTCCAAGGCAGATTCAAGCTTTCATTAAAAAAATTGAAGATAAAGGTATTAAAATTGATGCTATTGTGTTAGATTACTTGAATCTACTACATTCTCCAATGGGTAATAACAGTTATGAACGTATTAAACATGTAACTGAGCAGGTTCGTGCTATGTCATACATCTTTAGCTGTCCTGTTATTAGTGCAACCCAGCTTAATCGTTCAGGATTTGATGTTTCTAACCCTGATCTTAATACTATTAGTGAGTCTATCGGTCTTGCAGCTACTGCAGATGTTATTGTTTCTATCTTCCAGAATGATGAAGATAGAGAACTAGAGATTATTAAAATGGGTATGATGAAAAACCGATTTGGAGCACGTGGAACAACTACATCAATGAAAATAGATTATTCAACTTTAACTATTTCAGAAGCAGATGGCCAAACAGGTGGTATGGAAAGTGAAATGTTAAGTTCATTGAGTATGTTTGCGAGTTGATTATTTGGAGTAACCTCTAAATAATGAGGTGAACCAAAGCTTTATAGATTACCTTAAAGAAAAATTCAAAACAACACAGTTTTTTCAACTAAAACTCAACGGTAAAATGTTTGTAAGTTTTTTTGATACTGGTGTTGTAACACCTGAATTTATTAAATTATGCCAAAAGAAGTTTAACTGCGATGTTTTACTAGTTGTTAACACTAAAAACAAAGAGGTTGTTGTGTATAAGAGTGAAATTTCTGATGTTAACATCAATGATTTTAACAAAAAGGTGTTTAATAAAGGCTCAGGCCATATTTTCTCATTCACTAAAGAATTTTTAGGTCTAACCAAACATTTCAAGCCATGTTAATTACAAACAAAAACTATAATCCAGCCCACTTTTTGGTTGAAGATGAAACAGAGCACTCTTTATTATCTTTTTGTACATTTTGTACACTTCTAGTTGGTAAAAAACTTTCTTTTCAAAACGTATTTCTATTGATTCTTAAAGATATAAAATTGAAAAACATATTAAAGAGAATTTTAGACGTTGATTCTGACTTTGAAATAGTTAAAATGTTTATAGATTACGATAATACAATTACAAAGTCAAAATATGTCACAAAATACATCAATTCTCTCAAAAAATGATATCACAGAAGATGAAAAGAGAATTTATAATGCATTCTTAATTGCATCCAAAAAAGCTAAAAACAAACCATTCAGATTAAGACAAAATTTTACTGATATATCAGATGAAATTTATATCAGTCTAAAAAAACTCGGTGTATTTTTTAATACAAACCAGACAATTTCATGTAATGACTTTTTCTGGGCACCATATGAAATTTATTCAAAAGAAGAATATTTTGATTTGAGTTTTTATCATATGAGAAAGGCAATTATTGCTTATTCTCAATATATGAGAAAAAAAGAAACTCAAGACCCAGATAATGAGCTAACTATTCAAGATTGTAAAGATGCTCTTAAAAATATATACAATCAGTGTTTGCAAAATAGTATAACTCTATCACAGTACAAGACATCACAACCACCCGTACCGTTATTTTTAATTAACCTCAAATCCCATTTAATTAATTTCTATATATTACATGGGTTAGATGTGGAAAAACAAATTAAGAGTGTAGAACCAGAGTTATTAGACTTTTATTGTAAAGATTTTTACGATCTATTTTACAAAACCCGAAATAGATTTATTGCATCTCAAAGACTTAAAATAGTAATTAGAGAAGGATTAAAAATAATTGAAAAAAAACTGTTGAATTTATCAAAACCTAATTTATAATAAGATATACTATGAGTAAATATAACCTAACGTCAATGTTCGATTCCATTAAAGAAGCTTTAACTTCGCAAGATAATAAGCAAGGAAGTTTGCAAGATATTATGCAACTTAAACCTGGTAATACCTATACAGTAAGGCTTCTACCTAATACAAAAAATCCAAAGCAGTCTCTTTTTCATCATTTTACGCATGGTTGGAATTCTCTTGCTACTGGTAAGTATGTAAGTGCTATTTCACCTACTACATTCGGTGAACGTGATCCTATTGCTGAAGAAAGATATAAAGTTCTTCGTACCGGTACTGAAGAAGAAAAAGAGAAAATGAAAACTATTCGTCGTGCCGAACAATGGCTTACTAATGTTTATGTAATTGATGATCCGTCTAAGCCAGAAAATAACGGCAAAGTAAAAATTCTTCGTTATGGTAAACAGCTTGGTAATATTATCAATAGCGCTATTAGTGGTGATGAAGCTGAAGAGTTCGGTATGCGAGTTTTTGATCTATCTAAAGAAGGTGTTAACTTCAAGATTAAGGTTGAAAAGCAAGGTGACTATCCAGTATATACTTCTTCACGATTTACTTCTGTGGGTAAAGATCTTGGTTTGAGTGAATCCAAGCAAGATGAAGTTCTTGAGTCTACACATGACCTTGAAAATGTATTCCGGGTTAAGACTGAAGATGAGCTTAAGCAAATGCTTGATGAGCATTTTTATTGTAAGACCGCTGAAGACCGTGAAACTACAACTTCATTACCTGAAGCAGATGAAGCGATTGCAGAGCTTAGTAATAAGGTTAAGCAACCATCAGTTAATTCTTCTAGTATTGAAGATGCTGATATCGATGAACTTCTTAAAGATCTATGAACCCAGACGCAATTGAACAACAAAAAATGCTACTCAATTTAATGGGTAGCGTTTATGGTGAGGCTAGAAAAATTGATCAAAATTTAGTTGGTCAATCAGCTCATTTGAGACCTCAAAGTGAGCAGGTTAAGCAGTTGTTTGAGAGTACGTTGAGAAATGCTCAGCCACCTCCACCACCACAACCTCAATTTGCTCCACCACCTCAACTACCACCAAATACTGTTAATTTACCACATGTTATTCAACACCCACAAGAATCTAGACCTATTCAACTAGTTGATAATTCAGATATTGTTTCTATATTAAAAGGTATTGAAAGCAATCTTGGTAAGTTAGTAGAATTATTCACACAATATGAAGTTAAAGTTAAAAAAGCAACAAATCGAAAAGTTTCTAGAGTCTCTAGCGAAGATAAACGATCAGTGTATAGTGAAAGTGGAGAAGGAGAAAATATCGTCGATAGTAACGTCGACGGACAATACGTTGATCCTTTACGCGATTCTAAACCATTCGAATGAATCCGAAAGATCCTTATGTATACCGGACTTAAAAAAACTTAATCGAGTTTTAGACTGTATTAATAGTGATGAAATTGAACTCCAGGTTAATCAAAATAACCTGGAGTATAAATCCCCAGAAATTAAATTTAAATATCACCTTTTTGAAGATGATTTCATTGCACCCCCTTCAGTTAAACCTGAAAAGATTATGTCCTTTGATACCGACTTTACTTTTGAGTTGGTAAAAGAGGATTTTAGTAAAATTAATAAAGCTTCTACTTTTACTACCGAAACTAATAAAATTTATTTTTATCTTGAAGATGGTATGGTAAAGTGTGAGCTTACAGATAAAGCTAGACATAATACAGATTCATTTCAATTGCAAGTAGGTAAAAATATAGTTGGTAATGAACTTAAAAATATACCTATTAACTTTGATAACTTTAAACTTATTAATTCAGATAATGTAAGTGTATCGATCAATAATAAGTATGGGGTACTTATATTTGATATTGATCAAGGGCCGCTTAAATTAAGATATATTTTATCATCACTCACACAATAACATGGACCACATACTAACATACCAAGACAAAAATAAGCTTAAAACATCAGGATATTTTATTAAGCGTTTAAAAGATAGTGGTTTTATTACTCTTAGAATATTCCAGAAATATGGGATTTCTGATCCACGTAAGTGGACTATTCTTGTGGATCCAGGTGTTACATCTGTGTTTATTACATGTTATCAAAATAAAGAAAAACTTAATGAAATTATGTTTGAAATTGATGATGGTGGGGTGAGGTTTCCTCGTAACTACTTTATCAAAACCCATTCTATTGAGGTTATTGTGGAATATTTGCTTGAAAAAGGTATATCACAAAATGACACAACTAATCCGTTTTATAAACTGGATTAAATATGTTTATGAGTGATGAACCTAAAAAATATAAAAGGAAAAAAATCACTCCCAAAGCACCTTCTCAAGATGAGACTGAGAAGGTGCAATCGAATATAGATATTAAAAATCTAATAAATGAAATTCTTTCTAACAAACTGAAAGAAGTAAAGAAAAACAAAGGGGTTGAAGATATTAATAATGCTCTTGTTTGTACAATAAGTGAATTTCTTGATTGTTTTATGTTATTAGGGTATAATAGTGAAGGTGTACCTATAGCTTTAACAAAATGTAATACACCCATACATGCAGATGCATTACATTCATTACTAATGAAGTTTTTCGCAATTCAAATGGGTAAATTTAATGACAAATATGGTGGGGATGATTTTTAAACGAGAGCCTGAACCTAAAAAAAGCATACCATATGCTGTTCAGAATGGGCATTATGTAGGTGAAATGTTCGTTTACATGGAAAAGGATGATAAAAATTTTTATTTCATCTCTATTCCTAAAAATATAAACAGAGAAGTACCTAAAGATAGGTTTTTCTTCGGTGTTGAAAATAAAATACTCGAAGAAGTTGAAAAGTTACCTAACAACATTTATAGTCTTTTAAAATCACAATATCTTTATAATAAAAATAAAGTTATTAAATAATAAAAGACTACTATGAAAAAACTTATAGCTATATTAGTAAGTGTTTGCGCTCTATCATTTGGTGCAACTTTAGATCAACTTAACACATACAGTAGTAATATTGATTCTGTGTTACAAAAACAATACGTAGCAGCTAATGTTATACCACTTGGTAAAATTGATGATGATAAATTTTTACGACGAGCGTATCTTACAATAATTGGTAGAAATCCAACCTATGAAGAGTATGACTTGTTTAATAAAGCAACAGACCCTAATAAGAGACGAGGTTTAATACAGTTTCTTATGAACCATCCAGGTTATACATCACATATGTTTAACTTCTGGGCTGAATCATTAAGATTGCGTGATAGAATTAACACCACTAACAATTTTTCTGGTGGTCCTTACATTGATTATGTTAAAGACTCAATCACAGCTAACAAATCTTATTCAAAGTTTGTTACAGATCTGTTAACATCAACAGGTTCATATTATGATAACCCAGCAACAGGATACTTCTATCGTGATTTAGGAATGCCATTAGATAACCTTATTGGTACAGGTAAAGTATTCATGGGAACCGATATTGGTTGTGCACAATGCCATGATGATCCTTTCCAAGACTTCACCCAAATGCAGTTTTATAAGATGGCTGCTATGTTTACCCAGATAGAACTTAGAGGTCGTGGTAAAGATAAAGATCCAGCGGTAGCAGCTCGTCAGAAAGCTTTGAGAGAAGAAATTGATGCTATAATTAAAGCTGATCCTATAAAGAACCGTGGGTTAAACAATACTATTAACAACTTTGTTAATGCTATGAGATCTAATATTGAAGTAGATGAAAAGCGTGTATTGAAACTACCTCATGATTACAATTATAAAGATGCAAAACCAGGCGATGTTGTTATACCTGCAGTCCTTTCTGGTAAGACTGAAATTAACAATAAGGTTGATATGAGAAAGGATGTTATTAGCTGGTTAGTTAACCCAAATCATCCAACATTCACTAAAAACATTGCTAATCGTTACTGGAAATGGGTGTTTGGTAAACATATAATGGATAACTATGATAATATTCACGATGAAAAAGAGCTTAATGGTGAGCTTATGAACACTCTTGCTAAGATTATGGTAGACGTTAACTATGATACTAAGCAATTCCTGTATGTTCTTTACAATACAACATTGTTTCAAAGAGAACTCTATGACGGCATGTATACTAATACAGATAAATTTGTGTTCATTGGACCAGTCAAACAACGTTTAACAGCAGAGCAATTGTGGGATTCAGTTATGTCTATCGCTATTGCTAAGCCTGAAACATTTAAGTTAACTTTCCAAGATGAATATGTTAAAATAATGAGATATAATATCGAAGATTTAACAATTGATAAATTAAAAGCTAAAAACGAAGAATATCAAAAGGTAATTCGTTCAAAATATGAAGCAGCTCCAAAATATCGGAACTTTCCTCTAGTAAGAGCTTCAGAAGTTAATGATAACAACCCAGTTAATACCATTCTTGAACAACTTGGTCGTAGTGATCGTGAGTTAATTGATACATCTTCAAAAGAAGGTTCAGTTACACAGGTTATTTCTTTTATGAACGGTCAATTAGCTGAAGTTGCAATCAATAAAGATACTAATATTGC